>Ga0209702_10004609_pt1 | contig 19791 bp, 17 predicted proteins | sample FRY01_FD_187210 | JGI IMG/M metagenome (GOLD analysis project Ga0209702, IMG submission 187210) | Freshwater microbial communities from Lake Fryxell liftoff mats and glacier meltwater in Antarctica - FRY-01 (SPAdes) (version 2) | ecosystem: Environmental > Aquatic > Freshwater > Ice > Glacier...
TGTACATTAGCTTGTAATTAATTTTAAAAAGGGGCATTATGAAAAACATATACACACTAATATTAATAACAATGTTTGCGTTTGTAATGAAAGCAGATGTATCAGTTTCTGAAAAAAACGCGCTCGTAAAATTATATAATGCGACAAACGGAGCAAATTGGACTTCAAAATGGGATTTAAATACTCCAGTTTCTACTTGGTATGGTGTAGGTTTACAAGAGGACAAGGTTATTTCCGTTCAATTACCCAACAATAATTTAGTTGGTGTGTTGCCTTCCGAAATTTCAGGTTTAGTGTATTTGAAAAATTTGAATTTGTATAAAAATGCTATTTCAGGAGTGATTCCTTCCACAATTGGTCAGATGAAATCACTAGAATCGCTTAATTTATCATTTAATAAATTATCAGGTTCTTTGCCAATCTCACTAGGAGATGCGTCTTCATTGAAAAATCTTGAATTATTTATGAATGCGTTTTCTGGAAAAATCCCTTCCGAAATTGGTAAACTGGCTAATTTAGAAACATTGTCGTTGTATAATAATTTTATTGAAGGACAAATTCCAGCATCAGTTTATGAATTGAGGAACTTGCAAGTGTTGCTTTTAAACAGTAATAAAATTACTGGAACGTTGAATTCTTCCATTTCAAATTTGACTAAACTGCAACAATTAAGTCTTTTTGACAATAAAATGAATGGTCAAGTTCCTTTTGATTTGGCAAAATTAAACAGTCTAAAAGAAATGAACATTTCATACAATCAGTTCAGCGGTTTGGTTACAAAAGATATGGCCAAACTGGATTTGTTGAATATGACTATGATTAACAACAAAGGTGTAGCCGAAGTTTTAAAAGTGACTATGGATAAAAACACTGCAATTGTTTCTGAAGAATAGTTTATAATATTTCAGAATTTAATTAGTTAAAACCTGCAAAGTCTTCTTTTCAGGTTTTTTTTATTTCAGTTTACCACAGCTTATAACGAAACATCTTTTCTTCTTAACTTTTTATATAGGATAAAAGCTGAACTGTCAGGTCAATACATAAAACATAAATATTTTTTCTCAAATCAGTTGTATTTATTAAAATTCGTCGTATATTTGCACCCGAAACAACGCGGGATAGAGCAGTAGGCAGCTCGTCGGGCTCATAACCCGAAGGTCACAGGTTCGAGTCCTGTTCCCGCTACGAAGAATAACCCATCAATTTTTTTGGTGGGTTTTTTTATGCTTACTATTTTCTTCATCCCTTGTAGAAAGGGGGATTAACGAAAATATACTGTTCACTTTTTTGGTTAGATATTCCTTATTTTCTGGGATCAAGTTAAAAACCTGTGGGGAACAAAAATTAAGCATAAATTACCTTGAATTTTATACTTTAAATACATTTGAACCGTTAGAAATAGAATGGGAAAGTATGCCTTTTTATAAAACTCGATTAAACCAACTTTGGCAATGTTTTATAACAGTTTATCTCCCGAACTTGCTTTTAAACAAAACTACTGCTATGAAAAATAAGATTCTAATTCTAAGTTTGCTTTTGATTTTATTGATTGGTTGTAAATCAAAACCTGTTTACGTCGCGCCTGTTATAATTGAAAACACAAAAGTACCTATTTCCGAAGTCGATGCCAATCAAAAGAAAAAGGCCTATGATCTTGGCAAAAGAATTTTGATGATTTGCAACACCTCAAAATTCATTCCTTTTAAGGACAATGAGGCAACACCATCAGTAATCCAAAATACAACTTTGGAAAAGCATTCAAAAGTATGTTTAAAATTTAGGGCGAGATATGGCAGTTTTATAGACATCAAGCTAATGGAAGTATATAAAAGTTCAGCAGGAAATGAAACCATATTTCGTTATAAAGCTTTATACGAACACTCAAATGCAAACAAAGAACTTCGCGTTACGCTCAATGAGGAAAACAAGGTTTCATCATTAAAAACTATGGAATGGATGGATTTGTTCCAGCATAAATAAGCCATTCTTTTTTTATTTCATAAATTACTAAAAACAATATTTCTGTCTATTTTTACTTATATTTTTTAGAATCTGCTGCAAAGTTTTATTGTTGCGCTTTTATTCGTAACTTAGTTGAAAAAATAAAAATTCCTATAAATATGTAGGGTTTTACTATTGTATAAGTTTATCTACTTTTTTTATGAAGACCCCGTTATCAAATAAAAAACAATTGAAAATGTGTGAATTATACAACTTTTTTCTATAGTTGTATAAGTCATTTCCAAGAAAACTGTTCGAATTTTACAAAATCTGTTAAAACCCAAACCTTTGAAATTATACATAAAATACATGGTAAGTAATCGCTGTAAAATGGCGGTAAAAGAAGAGTTAAGAAACCTTGGTCTGCACTTTATTGTTGTTGATTTAGGGGAAGTCGAAATTATGGAAACCATAACTATGGCAGAGCGCGAGCTGCTAAAAGCGAATCTACTTAATTCAGGACTTGAATTAATGGATGACAAGAAAGCGATGCTAATCGAAAAAATAAAAACTGTGATTATCGAGATGGTTCATCATACCAATGAAATAATCAAGGTCAATTTTTCTGATTATTTAAGCGAAAAAATGAATCACGATTACACGTATTTGTCTAACTTGTTTTCAGAAGTGCAAGGAACCACCATCGAACAATTTATTATTTCCCATAAAACAGAGCGTATCAAAGAATTGATTATTTATGGCGAACTCAATGTCACTGAAATAGCTTGGAAAATGGGATACAGTAGTGTAGCACATTTATCAAGTCAGTTCAAGAAAGTCACTGGGCTATCGCCTTCTCATTTTAAACAAATGAAAGACAAACGACGCAGTCCAATTGAAGAAATTGGGAATTAAAAAGGGATAAATTAAATTTTTGTAAAATCATTATGAAATTCATTTTAGGTAAAAAAACAACCCTCTTCTATATTTTTTCAGTTATTATACTGGCCACGGTTTTGTTTGTCTTTTACTTCAACAGTCAAAAAGAATCAACTTCTAGCGAAAGAATGATGCATGCCCAAAGAATCATCGTCAAAAGTCATGACGTTCTATTGGACGCCGTAAATGTAGAAACAGGATTTAGAGGTTTTTTATTATCTGGAGATGAAAGTTTTTTAGAACCATATAATCTTGGAGAAACTAAAATTTACAATGACATAGACACATTGATTTCGCTTACAAAAGACTCTCCAGATTATCAGATACAGGTTGCTGTATTGAAAAAAGTATCAGAAGAAAAAATAGTCTATACCAAAAAACATATTGAAAAACAGCGGCAAAATGTCCTGACCGATTTTCAAAAAACAGCCATTATTGTTGAAGGAAAAGCGTTTACCGATAGGATCAGAAGCTCTATTACCGCCATCAATAAACAAGAGCTAAAGTTGCTAAAACTTAGAAAAGCAGAAAATGAAAATAGTAATCAATTGTCTGGATTACTATTTTTGTTACTACTGGTTTTTCTAGTTGTTATTTTTATTCTTGTGATAATTATTGTAAAAAACCAAAACACAAAAAACAAAGAATTAGAGACCTATACCTCTGACCAAAAAATCGCCTCCCGATATGCTCTTAGCCTCATTGAAGCAAGTCTTGATCCGCTGGTCACCATTAGTGCCCAAGGAAAGATTATGGATATGAACGAAGCGTTAGTGAACATAACTGGCGTAGCTCGAGAAGAACTTAAAGGGTCTGATTTTTTCGATTATTTCACAGAACAACAAAGCGCGCGAGAAGTATACCAAGAAGTGTTTGAAAAAGGTTCAGTTGCCGATTCTCCCCTTACAATTCGTCATAAAGACGGAAAGCTTACCGACGTTTTATTTAACGGATCCGTTTATAAGAGCGATAGTGGAACTATTTTGGGCGTCGTGATTGTAGCCAGAGACATTGCGGAACAAAAGTGGGTCATAGATTTACAAATTGCCAACAAAGAGCTTGCCTTTCAAAATAAAGAGAAAGAAAAACGAGCAAATGAGTTGGGCATTGCCAATGAAGAACTCGCCTATCAAAACGAAGAAAAAGAAAAACGGGCAAATGAGTTAAGCATTGCCAATAAAGAACTCGCCTATCAAAACGAAGAAAAAGAAAAACGGGCAAATGAGTTAAGCATTGCCAATAAAGAACTCGCCTATCAAAACGAAGAAAAAGAAAAACGGGCAAATGAGTTAAGCATTGCCAATGAAGAACTTGCCTATCAAAACGAAGAAAAAGAAAAACGGGCAAATGAATTAGGAATTGCCAACGAGGAATTGGCCTATCAAAACAAAGAGAAAGAAAAGCGGGCAAATGAGTTAAGCATTGCCAATGAAGAATTGGCCTACCAAAATGTTGAAAAAGAAAATCGTGCTGCAGAGTTAGTTATTGCCAATAAAGAACTCGCCTTTCAAAACGAAGAAAAAGAAAAACGGGCAAATGAGTTAGGCATTGCCAATAAAGAACTTGCCTTTCAAAATGAAGAAAAAGAAAAAAGAGCAAATGAGTTAGGCATTGCCAACAAAGAGCTTGCCTTTCAAAATGAAGAAAAAGAAAAACGGGCAAATGAGTTAGGCATTGCTTATAAAGAACTCGCCTATCAAAACGAAGAAAAAGAAAAAAGAGCAAATGAGTTAGGCATTGCTAATGAGGAATTGGCCTATCAAAACGAAGAGAAAGAAAAAAGAGCAAATGAATTGGGTATTGCTAACGAGGAATTGGCCTATCAAAACGAAGAGAAAGAAAAAAGAGCAAATGAATTAGGCATTGCCAATGAAGAATTAGCCTATCAAAATGTCGAAAAAGAAAATCGTGCCGCAGAATTGGTTATTGCCAATAAAGAACTTGTTTTTCAAAATAAAGAAAAAATAAAAAGAGCCGATGAATTAGTTATTGCCGACATTGAACTTGACTTTCAAAATAAAGAAAAAGAAAAGAGAGAAATAGCAAATAGGGAGTTAGAAGCACTCAGTTATTCAGCAAAATTGGCCTCGCAATATTCTTTGAGTTTAATTGAAGCTAGCCGCGATCCATTAGTTACGATAAGCACCGAAGGCAAGATAACCGATATGAATGAAGCAACGGTAAACATCATCGGAATGAAGCGAGTAGAGCTTATAGGGTCTGACTTCTTCGATTATTTTACAGATCGTCAAATGGCTCAAAAAGTATATCAAGAAGTATTCAAAAAAGGTTCGGTTGCAGATGCACCACTTACTTTACGAAATATGAACGGCAAATTGACCGATGTGTTATTCAACGGATCAGTTTATAAAGATGGCAACGGAAATGTATTGGGAGTAGTAATTGTTGCCCGGGATGTTACGGAGCAAAAAAGAATTGCAACAGAATTGATAGAAGCAAGAATATTTGCTGAATTGGCAACCGAAATCGCTGAAGAAGAAAAAAGAAATGCTCAAGGCGCAGCTCTAATCGCCGAAAATGCTGTAAAATCAAAACAACAATTTTTGTCGAATATGAGCCACGAAATTCGTACACCGATGAATGCCATCATCGGATTTACTAAAGTGGTACTGAAAACAAATTTGAATGAGAAACAAAAAGAATATTTGTCAGCCATAAAATTGAGTGGTGATGCATTGATTGTGCTCATCAATGATATTCTTGATTTGGCAAAAGTTGATTCAGGAAAAATGACTTTTGAGCATATTCCATTTAAATTAGCCGCTTCCATCTCGGCAATGTTGCATGTTTTTGAAACAAAAATTCAGGAAAAAAACCTAGAATTAGTCACAGAATATGACACCAACATTCCAAAAGTATTGTTGGGCGACCCGGTTCGTTTACATCAAATTATTTTAAATTTAGTAAGCAATGCCATTAAATTTACTTTAAAGGGGAAAATTACAGTAAGAGTTCATTTACTTGAAGAAGATGAAGAAAGCACTACTGTTGAATTTGCAATTTCAGATACGGGAATTGGAATAGAAGAAAGTAAAATAAACAATATTTTTGATAATTTTCAGCAAGCAACCAGCGGTACTTCCAGATTATATGGAGGAACTGGATTAGGACTTGCCATTGTCAAACAATTAGTGGAGCCGCAAGGAGGAACCGTAAGCGTGAAAAGTAAAATTGATGAAGGTTCTACCTTTAGCTTTACATTACCTTTTAAAAAGACACATGCGGATGCTCAATTGGAAACAGAAATAGTAGAATTAGAAACAGAAATCAAAAACATAAAAATATTGGTTGTTGAGGACATGCCTCTTAATCAATTATTGATGAAAACACTTTTGGATGATTTTGGTTTTGAACGTGATATTGCCGATAACGGAAAAATTGCCATCGAAAAACTCCAAAATGAATCGTATGACATTATTTTAATGGACTTGCAAATGCCCATTATGAATGGATTTGAGGCAACTGAATACATTCGAAACACATTGAATTTAAAAACCCCAATCATCGCCTTAACAGCCGACGTAACAACGGTCGATTTGGCAAAATGCAGAGCCGTGGGAATGAATGATTATATTGCAAAACCTGTAGATGAGCATATACTGTACCATAAAATTATTAGTTTAGTAAAAAAAACTAGTCTTCAAAAAGTTGTTGAATTGGTTGTATCTGAAATAAAGGATAATCCAATTGAAAGTAAAAAAACAAAATGCATTAATTTGGATTACTTAAATATTCGAACAAAATCAAATGCGAAATTAATGATGGAAATGATTTCAATCTTCTTGCAACAAACGCCGCCATTGATAGACACAATGAAACAGAGTGTTCTGGATAAAGATTGGGATTTATTAGCCGCCGCCGCTCATAAAATCATTCCGTCCTTCTCTATAATGGGTATGAGTCCAGAGTTGGAACTTATGGCAAAACATATCCAAGAGGATTCAATTGCTAGTAAGTTCACCTATGAAACAGCCAAGATGGTTGTACAATTAGAAACCATTTGTTTGCAAGCTTTCAAGGAATTAGAAATAGAATTTAACTTAATAAAAAATACTCAATCGTGAAAAATGAAAATAATATAAAATTGTTCTTGGTAGACGACGATGCCTTGTTTCTTAAATCATTGGAAATTGAATTTATGGAATATGCTAATTTCACCATTGAAACTTATGCAACTGGAGAACTTTGCATAGCACATTTAGCAAACAATCCGGATATAATTATTTTGGATTACCAACTTGACGGTGTCGACGAAACTGCGATGAACGGTATAGAAACATTGGATAAAATTAAAGCTTTTAATCAGGATATTCCCGTAGTGATGCTGTCATCACAAGACAAAATTGATGTTGCCGTAAAATGCATGCACCATAAAGCTTTTGATTATGTGGTTAAAAGCGAAACTGCTTTTTTGCGTTTGCAAAAAATAATCCCTACCATTTTTAAATATAAAAAAATGGAAAAAGAATTAAGCTGGTATATGGACAGAATGTAATTATTTCGCTCTTATTCCAACTCATTATTTAATCTATCAACTTACCTACTGATGATGCAATTTTCTACAGAAAATTGCATCATCTTTTTTACTGTTATTTCTGATTTTAATTGAAAAATGTGTGAATGATGTAAAATATACAAGAAATTATGTAAGAGTTGTTGAGGCAAAGACACCAACCTTTACACCGTGACAATGAAGTCACATCCCAAATCTTTTTATAATGAAATTAAATAATGTGTTTTCAACCTTAGCAGTGCTAGCGGTTGTTTTATTGTCTAGTTGTGATAGCAATCAGGAAAGTTATCCAGCTTCAAGTGATCCAAAATCTTTGTTAACAGTTCCGTTATCTTCAGAAATTTCTGCGGAATCAAAAACAGACATTAATTCTGAAAAGTCCAATCCAATTAAAGGTGTTAATCTTGGGGTTGCGGGCGATTTCGTAATTCTTTCAAAAACAGGAATTACCAGTGTTTATAAATCTACTATTACAGGTGATATCGGTACAAGCCCAATAACTGGTGCAGCTATGGTAGTAAGTTGTGGAGAAGTAACAGGGAATGTGTTTTCCGTTGATGCTGCTGGTCCTGCATGTAAGACTACTAGCGCAACTATGTTAACCTCAGCCATAGGCGATATGCAAACTGCATATACAGATGCAGCTGGACGATCTAATCCTGATTTTCTGAATTTAGGTGCAGGAAATATTGGTGGAAAAACACTTACTCCTGGATTATATAAATGGACAAGTGCCCTTAATATTCCAACAGACATTACCATTTCTGGTAGCCCAACTGACGTTTTTATTTTCCAAGTTGCTGGCACTCTCAAAATGAGTTCTTCTGTTAGGGTTACCCTAGAAGGAGGAGTACAGGCAAAAAATATTTTTTGGGTAGTTGCTGATGCCGTTACTTTCGGAACTACAAGTCATTTTGAAGGAAATATTCTGGGAATGACAGGGATAAATATGCAAACAGGAGCAACAATTAACGGAAGAATGTTGGCTCAAACAGCCGTAACTCTTCAAATGAATACAGTTACTCGTCCACAGTAAATTAAATTTTTTTAATTTTCAAAGAGGCTCTCGAAAGACGGCCTCTTTTTTGTTGCCTAAAAACCAATAAAATAGCACTTTAGGTGTGAATGATGTAAATTTTAGGAAGAATTGTGTAACATTTTTTTAGGGAAACTATCCCAAATTTGTACTTTAAATAAACCAATTTTATTTCACAACAAATTAAAAAATTAATATTATGAATCTTAAAAGAATCTTTGGAACATTGCTTACAGCCCTAGGGATAGGTGGTCTTGTCTATACTGCCGTAGTTTTTTCCAGTACATCAGGTGACACAAGAGATGTAAAAGAACTTGTCATTTATGGTGTACTTGGTATCGTATTTTTTACATCTGGCATTAGTCTTGTTCGTACAACAAAAGACGAATCTTAAATAAATCTTAACTGGGACGATTATTAAATGTTTGATAGAGGCAAATCGATAAAACGCCGAGTACTGCTTTTGGATCAAACTACTTTTTTTTATACAGCAGTTGAATGAGAAAAAAATTATACCGAAAATTTAAATTTATAATATACAAAAGCTAAAAGTATGACAGCTTCAATTAATTCGGTTATAAAAAAAATTCTGCTACTATTTTTGGTTTTTGGAGGACTCTATTATGCCAAAGTTTTTTTGATGCCGCTATTTATTGGAGGTATACTGGCCACCCTTTTCTTGCCTTTTTGCAATTGGATGGAGAGAAAGAAAACTCCCAAAGGTTTGGCTGTTTTTATTTGCCTGCTGGCATTAATATTACTTTTAGCCAGTATTGTAGCATTGCTTGGATGGAAAATTTATGATCTTTTAGATGATTTTGCTATGGTAAAAAAAGTTTCAATCGAGATCCTTAATTCGATTCAGCTTTATATTTCCAATCATTTAGATTTATCTTTTAAAGAGCAATTTCAAATACTCAAAAAGGAGCAACCCTCTTACGGCACCATTATGCAGATGTTAGCGGAATCCTTGGCTAGTTTATTTACCAATCTAATTTTAGTATTAGTTTATTTTCTATTTCTGTTATATTACCGAGTTCACTTTAAGATTTTTTTTCTAAAACAAACGGCTATTTCGCAACAAGGAAATATGGAGGATCTTATTGATAGTGCTGCTCATATATCTCAACAATACCTTTTGGGAATTTCAAAAATGATTTTGCTTTTATGGATAATGTATGGTATTGGTTTTAGCGTACTTGGGGTCGAAAACGCACTGTTTTTTGCTATCCTTTGTGGGTTGCTTGAAATAATTCCTTATGTAGGTAATATCACAGGAACTGCTCTTACATTAATTGTAGCTGCATTACATGGCGCAAATTTATCAATGTTGGGGGGAATTATTCTTGTTTACGGGGTAATACAACTCATTCAAGGTTGGGTTTTAGAACCGCTTATTTTAGGGCCACAAGTAAAAATAAATCCGCTGTTTACCATTTTTGCTCTCGTACTTGGCGAATTGCTTTGGGGAATACCAGGAATGATTCTTGCCATTCCAACGATTGCCATATTTAAAATTGTTTGTGATCACATCGAATCCTTAAAACCCTACGGTTTTTTGATTGGAGAAATAGAAACAGCAACAAGAGAAAGAGGTTTTATAAAGAAAATCAAGGGCAAGTAAGTAGTAATTATGAATTACGCTGATAATAAATATTTTACTCGTAGAAAATATAACATTAAATAATTCTAATTATTTAGTTAAAACTTGAGTAAATCCAAGTTTAATAGTATAAAAAAAAATATGTATTCCATTTCAACAATTTCATCCATATTCAAGACAGGATTCAAGAATAAACTTATTCTTGCATTGTTTATTGCCATAGTGGCATTGGGATGTAATAAAAAAAAATCCGAAGAATCAAGTATTTACACGGCACAAAATTATTCTGATTTGGAGCTTGACGAAGCTGCCGTGAATGCTTATTTCAAAACATTTCCGGAGAGCGACACTATCCAAAAAGAAGTATACAAGTTTTATGAAAATCGGGAGTTTCAATTTGCATGGTTTAATAAAAAAGGGATGACTGCGGCTGTTCCAATTTTTTATAATAAAATACAAAATTATAGCGCTGATTTCAATAATAAAAGTCTTATCGATAGTCAGTTGGACTCGTTAATCACTCTAACTTCATCTGACAAAAAACCTTCTCTTATAAGAGAAGACAGAAAAAAAGAATTAGAATTATTACTTACAACCACTTTTTTTAAATACTCGAAAAAAGTTTACGGAGGAATTTCAAAAAACCCACATGAACTGGATTGGTATATTCCTAGGAAAAAGAAAAATTACCAAGCAATGCTGGATTCATTGGTAGTTTTAAGCAAAGGGGAAAAAGTCTCGGAACCGGTTAACCATTATTACACTAAACTAATAGCAAAACTTAGAGAATATCGTGTAATAGCAAAAAAAGGAGGATTTCCTGAAGTTGTTACAACAAAAAAACTTTTGTCAATTACCGAAAGTGATTCTTGTTTATTAGCTGTAAAACAGCATTTATTCTTGACCAATGACTTAAAGAAAAACGACAAGACAATACTTTATACGGATGAATTAGCAAAAGCAGTTGCCAGTTTTCAACACCGAATGGGATTGAAAGAAAACGGAAAATTAAACACTCAAACCATCGCGGAGTTGAACAAGTCCATTGATTTTCGAATCAAACAAATGATGGTAAATTTAGAGCGATTGCGATGGGTTCCTATTGAGATGGAAAACGAATATTTGATTGCCAATATTCCAGAATATAAACTGCATGTTATTGAAAACAATAAATGGGTTTGGACCACTAACGTCGTGGTTGGTAAAGACGTGAAACAAACCACTATTTTCAAGGGAAATGTTTCGCGAATTGTCCTTAATCCGTATTGGAATATTCCAAAAAGTATTATTATGGGTGAAATAATTCCTAATATCAAAAAGAATCCAAATTATTTGGAAAACAATAATATGGAAGTGCTTTCTGGGGACAAAGTTGTAAACGCGTCTAACATAGACTGGGATAAATACAAAAAAACGGTTCCTTTTATCATCAGACAAAAACCTGGAAAAAGCAATGCGTTAGGAAGAATGAAGTTTTTATTTCCTAACAACTTTAATATTTATTTACACGATACACCTTCAAAAGGGCTTTTCAACGAATCGGAACGGGCTTTTAGTCATGGTTGTATTCGAGTTGAAAATCCAAATAAATTGCTGTTGTATTTTCTTCGAAATGATAAAACTTGGAATCAAGAAAAGATTGATGCTGTTTTAAAAACAGACAAAGAATTTGGTATTATAATCAAGCCTACAATCCCCGTATATATTGTTTATTTCACGTCATGGGTTGATAATAATGGACAATTGAATTTTAGAGATGATATTTATAATTTAGATTACCAACTGGCAAATGAAATTTTTGGAGAGTAATTTTTTTTTGTTTTTTGGTAGGAGGCTGTTTTTTAAAGGCAGCCTCTTTTTTTATGTAGATTTTTGTAAAATTTAAGTGAGGGAAACTGTGAATATTGCAACTTTTTATTAAAGTAATGTAACTTCTGACTTTATAAATTAACGAACTTTATCCCAATGCCAATTTGTAATTTTTTCTAAAATTTAAATTGCGATTTAAGAAAAAAATAGTTCATAATACTGGCGAAACACAACCTTTTGTCAAATTAAAGAATTGCATTTGTGGCGATGGATTTATCCAAATTATTAACTGAATTAATACAAAATAAAAAAAAATGAGAAATAAAATCACAATCAATCACAACAATTTGGTTTCAATAAAAAAGCAACTTAGCAATAGTTTGGATAGCAAGCCGTATTCTAAAAAAACTGGATATAAGTTGCCTGAAATTTTATTTATTACCTCTTTTCCGCCAAGAGAATGTGGCATTGCAACCTATTCTCAAGATTTAATTTCTGCTTTAAACAACAAATTCACAAAATCATTTGACCTAAAAATAGTCGCACTGGAATCAGAAAGTGAAAAACACACTTATGTTGATGACATCTATGCAGTTTTAGAAAGCGACAATTCAAATTCATATATAGCATTAGCCAATACTATCAATAATGATTCAGCTATTGAAATTGTTTTGATTCAACATGAATTTGGATTTTTTAGAAAAAATGAAGCTGATTTTATATCTTTTTTAAAATCGATTCATAAACCGATAATTGTTGTTTTTCACACAGTCTTGCCGAATCCAAATGAAGAGCTAAAAATAAACGTTCAAGAAATCAATGCTGCTGTAGATTCTTTTATTGTAATGACAAATTCTTCAGCAAAAATATTAGAGCATGATTATGCCGTTTCACAGGATAAAATTACGGTAATTCCGCACGGAACACATTTAGTGGAACATTCAAACAAGGAAGTTCTCAAAGAAAAATACAAATTGACGGGACGAAAAATCATTTCAACCTTTGGATTGTTAAGTTCTGGAAAATGTATTGAAACTTCTATTGATGCTTTGCAAGCCATTATTAAAGAGGAGCCGGAAGTGTTGTTTCTGGTCATTGGAAAGACGCATCCAACGGTTGTTAAAAACGATGGCGAAAAATACAGAAACACGCTAGAAGCCAGAATTGGTGACCTGAAATTGCAAAATAATGTAAAATTCATCAATAAATATTTGCCATTAGTGGAGCTATTGGAGTATTTGCAGCTGACGGATATTTATCTGTTTACGTCCAAGGATAGAAATCAGGCTGTTAGCGGAACGTTTTCTTATGCTATAAGTTGCGGCTGTCCCATTATTTCCACTCCAATTCCGCACGCCATCGAAGTACTGCAAAACGGAACGGGAATTATTATTGATTTTGAAAGCCCGAAGCAATTGGCAAAACAAGTCCTTCTTTTGCTAAAAGACGAAAAATTACGCAAAAGCATTGCTGCAAACGGCATTCATAAATTGGCGCCAACTGCATGGGAAAACGCAGCAATTGCACATGCAAGATTATTTGAAAAAAAAGGCAATAAAAAGATAAGCTTGCAGTATAGAATTCCCAAAACCAACCTCAATCATTTCAAAAAATTAACAACTGATTTTGGAATGATCCAGTTTTCAATAATTAATCAGCCCAATTTGGATTCGGGTTATACCATTGATGACAATGCGCGAGCTTTGGTGGCGATGTGCCAACATTTTGAATTGACAAACGATCAATTAGATTTAGAATACATTAATAAGTATTTCAACTTTATAAATTTCTGTTTTCAATCTGATGGCAGTTTTTTAAATTATGTTGACGAAAATAAAAAATTCACCGAACAAAACAGCGAAAATCTTGACGATGCGAACGGGAGAACCATTTGGGCATTGGGATACCTCATTTCAATAGCCCATTTATTGCCAACAGAGCTAAACAACAGAGCCGAATTGTTGATGGAAACGGCCTTGAAAAATGTTCTTGAAATTAATTCTACCAGAGCAATGGCTTTTATTATAAAAGGAATTTATTACAGCGATTTGAATAAGAGTTCCCTTGAAAATAAATCTTTAACACAATATTTTGCCAATAAGTTAGTCCAGATGTACAAACACGAAGCAAAAGACAATTGGTATTGGTTTGAGAGTTATTTGACGTATGCCAACAGTATAATACCCGAAGCTATGTTGTGTGCTTATTTGACAACTGGCGAAATCAGTTATATGGAAATCGCCAAAAAATCTTTCGATTTCTTATTGGCTAAAACATATAGAAAACAAAAAATCAGAGTCATATCAAACAAAGGGTGGTACATCAATGGAGAAAAACAAGATTATGAAAAAGTGGGTGGCGAACAACCTATTGACGTAGCTTATACTATTCTTGCTTTGAGCAAATTTTATAACGTTTTTGAGGAAAAAGATTATTTGCAAAAAATGAAAATTGGTTTTAGTTGGTTTCTTGGCAACAACCATTTAAACCAAATTGTTTACAATCCTTGCACCGGAGGTTGCTATGACGGCTTAGAGGACAAGTACATCAATTTGAATCAAGGAGCCGAATCAACGGTTAGTTATATAATGGCAAGGCTAACAATGAAGAAACATTTTGGCGGTAAGGACAAAAAAATCACTGGTAAAAAAACTATGTCCAGAAAAAGCAAAATGAAATTGGATGTCAGAATTGAAAGTAATGCATTGTAAAAGTGTGAATGATATAACTTTTCTCAAAAGTTATATAACAATTTAATGCTCAAATTTATAGAATTTTACAATGTAGAAAATTAATGAGAATTATTTTCTAAAAACTATATCCAGAAAAAGCAAAATGAAATTGGATATCAGAATTGAAAGTAATGCATTGTAAAAGTGTGAATGATATAACTTTTCTCAAAAGTTATATAACAATTTAATGCTCAAATTTATAGAATTTTACAATGTAGAAAATTAATGAGAATTATTTTCTAAATAAAAATAATCAATGTTGTTTAGTCAAGAGAAGAAGAAGCTCACCACAGTTTAAATCCGTTGGTACTAACAAATAGCATTGGAGATTTTAAAATTATTATAGAAGTAATGAAAAAAGAATCAATGTTGTTTAGTCAAGAGAAGAAGAAGCTCACCACCACTTAAATTTGTTGGTACTAACAAATAACATTGATAATTTTTTTAAAGTATTGAAAAATAATCAATGTTGTTTAGTCAAGAGAAGAAGAAATTCACCACCATTTAAATCCGTTGGTACTAACAAACGACATTGCTATTTTTAATTATTCTAAAATAATATAAGTTTAAAGAATTAAAAAAACAAAATTTAAAAAAAACAGTATGACACCTAAAATTGGAATTACCGAAAATCATTTACAAAAAGCAAATAGTATTCTTTCTGTTATTTTATCTGACGAAATGACCCTTTATGTCAAAACCAGAAAATTCCACTGGAATGTAGCTGGCGAAAGTTTTATGGAATTGCATAAATTATTCGAAGCACAGTATGCTGACTTAGAGGTCATTATTGATATAGTGGCAGAACGCATCAGTAAATTAGGAGGTAAAACAATAGGTACAATGAATGAGTTTTCTGCGCTTTCTAGAATTGTGGAGCAACCAAACAAATATCCCGCCCAAAAAGGAATGCTTACCGAATTGTTGTCCGATCACGAAACTCTAATCGCCGAATTGAGAAAAGATATTGATGTGTGTGCCAATGACAATCACGACGCAGGAACAGCTGATATGCTTACGGGAATATTGCAACAACACGAAACTATGTCTTGGATTTTAAGAAGGTATTTGAGTTAGTATCTTAAACAACATAAAAATTAAGTATAGCTTTTTAAAAATATTATGTTAGAATTGGTTTTTAGTTTGGGGCTGCCTCTTTGAGGCAGCTTCTTTTTTGCGTTTAGATTTTTGGTATAACAGTTTGAAAATGAGATGACAAAAGGTGTGAATAATATAAATTATGCCAAAAGTTGTATAACATTTTTTAACATTAATTAGCTCACCTTTATGTTTCATTAATTAGAAATATTTGAGTTATAAAAAAAGACTCAATTAGTATAAAGGAGAATATGAAAGCTAAAAAAAAATTAGGAATATGGATGGATTATTCTGTTGCATATTTAATGGAATTTACCTCTAGTGCATTTGAAATAAAAACCATTGTCACAAAATTCTTTGAACAAAAAAAATTGCAAACAATAAGCAAAAGCTATTCTTTGATGCTAAATAAAGAGCAAAAAAAACGCTCCAGTTATTATAAAAAAATAAGTGAGATAATCAAAGATTATAAAAAAATAATACTCTTTGGTTGTACTAATGCAAAAGAAGAATTATTTGGTATTTTGAGCGAAGATGAGCGGTTCATAAAAATAAAAATCGAAATTCAAAATACCGATAAAATGACGAAAGAGCAAAAAAATTCTTTTGTAATTGATGTTTTTTTCAAAAAAAAAGAGCTTCAAAAGCCTTAAATAATAATCTTGTAAAAATTTAAAACAGTATAATTTTGACTACATATTTAAAAAATATTTTTATTGAGGCGGGCGACTTGACACAATTTACCCTGCGGTTTTTTCAGGAACTTTTCAAACCGCCTTTCCAATTTAGAGAATTTAGCAGACAATGCTTCGCCGTAGGATACAAAACATTGCCATTAATTACTGTTACTGGTTTTATTATGGGACTGGTTTTGACCATTCAAAGCAGACCTACATTATTAAAATTTGGTGCCGAATCCTGGTTGCCCAGTATGGTTTCTTTGTCTTTAATCCGGGAAATTGCTCCTGTGGTTACTGCTTTAATTTGTGCCGGAAAAATTGCTTCGGGAATTGGAGCTGAATTGGGTTCAATGAAAGTGACGGAGCAAATAGACGCTATGGAAGTTTCGGCGGTTAATCCTTATAAATATTTAGTGGTTACCCGAATTTTAGCCACAACACTTATGGTGCCTCTTTTAGTAATTTTTGCTGATTTTATTGGTATTTTTGGGGGTTACATTGGCTATAACATACACGGAAGCATGACTATGTTCCGTTATTTTTCAGATGTAGTGGAACATATCGGATTTTTAGATATTATGCCAGCTGTCATCAAGACATTTTTCTTCGGTTTTTTTATTGGATTAATAGGTTGTTACAAAGGATTTAATGCCTCGAATGGAACAGCAAGTGTTGGTATTGCAGCAAATGAGGCAGTGGTTTCTGCCTCACTTTCAATCTTTATTATTGATATGATGGCCGTTCAAATAACCGATTTATTTTTCTAGCAATATGAAAACAGAACCTATTATAGCCATAAAGGATTTATATAAATCTTTTGGGGAAAATGAAATTTTAAAAGGAATTAATCTCACGGTAAACAAGGGGGAAGATTTGGTAATTCTTGGTCGTTCTGGCTCAGGAAAATCAGTGGCCATTAAATGTTTAGTCGGATTAATCAAGGCTGACAAAGGCGAAATCAAAGTTTTTGGTACAGATATTACAACATTAAACAATAACGAGCTCAATGATATCAGGGTTAACATTGGTTTTATGTTTCAAAATGGAGCGTTGTACGATTCGATGTCTGTAAGACAAAATTTAATCTTCGCATTGAAGCATCATAGTCGAGATTTATCTGAAACGGATATCGAAACCCAAATTTTAGAAGCCTTGGATAATGTTGGTTTGGAAGAATCCATAGACAAAATGCCTTCGGAATTATCAGGGGGAATGAAGAAAAGGATTGCATTGGCAAGAACAATTATCACTAAACCCGAAATTATTTTATATGACGAGCCAACTTCAGGTTTAGATACCATTACCTCAAGGGAAATTAGTGAATTAATATTGTCAGTTCAAAAAAAATACAAAACAAGTTCCATAATAATTACCCACGATATGGCTTGTGCAAAAATGACGGGTAACAGGATTTTGATTCTGAAAGACGGAGTTTTTAATGCCGAAGGAACTTACGCAGAATTGGAAAAAAGTGACGACGAATGGGTGCGTTCTTTTTTTATTTAATCAACAAATAATACAAGATAAATTATGAATAAAGATACCGGATCAAATTGGAAATTAGGAATGTTCGTAATAGTTGGATTAATATTATTCATCATTACTATTTATTTTGTAGGGAAACAGCAGAATTTGTTTGGCTCAACCTTTTACTTAAAATCACAATTTAAAAATGTGAGTGGTCTAAAAGTGGGAAACAATGTGCGTTTTTCAGGAATAAATGTAGGAACCGTAGACGAAATAGAATTAGTAACTGATTCTAGCGTAGTTGTAGTTTTGATAATACAAAAAGACGTCCAAAAATACATCAAAACTGACGCCACTGCTAGTATAGGTTCTGATGGATTAATGGGAGACAAAGTGATGACTATTTCACCTGGTTTATACTCCAATAAAATAATCAAAGACAACGCCTTTATTAAGTCAACAAGTGCCGTAGAAATGGAGGATTTGATGAAAAGCGTGAAAACCAGTGTTGATAATGCCGGGATTATAACAGCTGAACTTGCCGAGTTTACCGCCAGTATGAATAATGGGGATGGAACCTTGTCTCGATTGATGAATGATAAAGCGCTTGCAAACAGTCTCAACAAAACACTAGTAAACCTAGAAACATGTACGAACGAATTTTCGAAATTCACCAATGCAATGAATAACGGAAAAGGAGCGTTGTCTAAACTGGTCAGTGACGAACAATTTGCTGCAAAATTAGATTCAACGATGTCAAATCTTCAAACTGGAACAAAAGGATTGAGTGAGAATATGGAAGCGGCCAAAGAGAACTTTTTACTAAAAGGCTACTTCAACAGAAAGAAAAAAGAAGAAGCAAAGAAACTTGAAGAAGCAAAGAAACTCGGAGAGTCAAAAACGCAAGAAGAATTAAATACTAAAAAACAATGATTTTTGTTACATAAACTGAGAACATTCTTGGAGGCCATAAAGATATTAATCTTTCTAATTTCAAGAATGTATATTATGTAAATAATACAAATCAATATTAAAATTGTATAACTAAACTTTATGCTTATCGAATCACCTTTGTACTGTTGTAAAAAATAATTTGCAATGTTAAACAAAATAAATATGAAAAAGATAAGTTTTATTCTCTCCATTATTATGATTGGATTAGTTATGAATTCTTGTAGTGACGACAATGCGAAATCTTACCCAGTTGCCATAAAAATGACTGATGCTCCAGGCCCTTATGATGCAGTATTTGTTGATTTGCAAGGAGTAGAGATTACTGGAAGTGGAGGAGAAACAGCAAGCTTAAATGCCAAAAAAGGTATTTACAACTTACTTGATCTTTCAAATGGGGTTAGTGCATTAATTGCTACAGATACTTTAGAAACTTCTAAGGTAGAGCAAATAAGATTGATACTTGGAACAAACAACACAGTAGTTCTTAACGGTGCTAGTTACCCATTAAGCACTCCAAGTGCAGATCAATCGGGATTGAAACTCCAAGTACATCAAACGCTTCAACAAGGTATTTTGTATGAGATTCTTCTTGATTTTGATGCTAACAAGTCAATCGTTGTTACAGGAAACGGAACCTATAAACTGAAACCGGTTATCAGAACTATTCAAACGGCAATAAGTGGTTCCATTAAAGGTAAAATTTCACCTGTTGGATTAGCCGTTGTTACCGCAGTAAGCACTACTGATGCAACCCTTTTTTATTCAACAAACGTGAATATTGCTGGTGGTTTTATGGTTATGGGACTTCCTACTGGAACTTACAATGTGACCATTACTCCAATATTACCCTTACTTCCTGCTATAAAAAGCAATGTCACAGTTACAGCAGGTCTTGTAACAGATGTTGGGACTATAGTTTTGTAAATGTTTTAATATATCTCATCCTAAAACACCCTGATTTATTTAAAATTAGGGTGTTTTTTTTGAAATAAATTTTT
>Ga0209702_10004611_pt1 | contig 19774 bp, 20 predicted proteins | sample FRY01_FD_187210 | JGI IMG/M metagenome (GOLD analysis project Ga0209702, IMG submission 187210) | Freshwater microbial communities from Lake Fryxell liftoff mats and glacier meltwater in Antarctica - FRY-01 (SPAdes) (version 2) | ecosystem: Environmental > Aquatic > Freshwater > Ice > Glacier...
CCAAATATTCCAAGCAATCTAAATCCGTCTTGAATCTATCAGTAAACTCTAAAATGCTTTCTCCTGTAAACTTTTCCATAGCTAAAATTTTCAGTCACCAAGGTAAGTATTTATTTGTTCACCTCAATTTATTTTTTTGCCACAAAGGCGCAAAGACACTAAGTTTTATATTTTGTTACATCAAGCGTGTCATCCCGAACACATTCGAGGGCAATGTCATTCAATTAAGGCTTTATTTCTTACCATTTGTCATTTCGACAAAGCAGACCCGAGAGCAAAGCTCGAACAGCCGAAGCAAATCGCATTAGTTGCTCTCGTTATGTGATTTACTTCGTCTGTTCGCTATCGCTCGGGTCTTCTTCGTCGAAATGACAAAAAAAACGAAAATTTGATTGCCAATTTCCTTAATTTAATTTCATTGCAGTCAAGGGACGAGATGTTTATTTAACTCTAAATTTATTTCAATTAAGTTATAATATCAATTTATTAAGTTGCTTATTCCCCCTTCGGGGGTTAGGGGGCTTAATTTATCCACACTCCAAGCTTCGGGTTTGTCGTTGAATAATTTCTTGGTAAACGCCCAAACTTCATTAAAAAGTTCTGATTTTCTATAATTTTCCAAATCGTCTTCGGTTTCCCAATAACTGTACGTAAAGAAAATACATTTGTTGTTTTTGTCTTGATACAATTCCAATAAACGGTTTCCTGGCGCGTTTCGTATTTTGTCTTTTATTAATTCAAAATTTTCCAAAAAAGCTGGAATTTTTTCTTCGTGAAACGACATTTTTACTATTCGTATGAACATTTGATTGCTGATTGAAGATTAAAGATTTTTGACCCGACCGATAGCGAACTGTTGAAGCATTTCAGATTTGGTATTCAGTTAAAAACAAATGTAACATTTTCTCTTAATAATTCCCCCTTTGGGGGTTAGGGGGCTATGAATTTTATTTGAATCACATCCCTATAATTAAGTCCCAGCAAACTATTAGCAGAACCCACCTTGGAGGGATTACTCCTAAAAATAGCTATCTCCAGAAAACCAGCTTCGTTGAAAATAGCCAGTTTTTCGCCTTCATAATACTTTATTGGAAATTTATCGGAACTCGCAATTGCGGAATAATTAGGCAAAATGGTTTTTATATTTTTGGGTCTCAGGACAATTTCATAAGGTCTTCCTTTGGCGACTTCTAAGAATTGTTTTTTGGAAATATTGGTCACCACATTCCCAAAATGGTCGATATAAATCACGTATCCTTTTATAGAACTTCCGTCATTGGCGGGAACAGCCTGTAAATCGGTAACTTGTTTTATGGATTTTATTTCTTTGCCAATAACGTTTAGCAAACCACCTTTGGCAATATGGCAGGCGACTTTTACAAAAACATCCAAATCGGTGGCTTCGTTAGGCAAACGATCGTGAATATTGATGGCGACTATTTTTTGGGGAACAATTTTTTGGGTGAGCATACTCAAAATGCCATTATCAGCGGCAATAAAATAATGATCGTTCCATTGCATTACGATATGTTGGTTTTCTTTATTTAATTCTAAATCCACACCAATGAGATGCACGCTGCCTTTTGGAAAACTAGAATAGGATGCTCCAATAACGTAACTTGCTTCAACAGTGTTGAATGCGTCAATATGATGTGAAATATCTATAATTGTAGCTTCGGAATACTCGGATAAAATTTTCCCTTTCAATGCACCAACAAAGTGGTCTTTCAAGCCGTAATCGGTAGTAAGGGTAATTATTGACATAAAATTGTTTATAAATAAAACGAAAACAGAACTTAAAACTCATTAAATTTGAGTGATGCAAAGCTAAAGTATTTTCGGCTTTAATTAATTAGATTTTTTTAATTTGAATTTAAAACTAAAACATGACCAAACCGCTATTTTTTCTTCTTCTTTTCTTTTGTACCTTACAATCGTATTCTCAAAAATTAGTTTACAAATCCAACGGAAACATTTTAAATTCCGAAAATCAAAAAATTTCACCCGATCAAGTCAGGGAATTGTTAAAAGATAATCAACAATTATTAGCAGATTATAATGCTGGCAGGTCTAAAAAAACGATTGGAAATATATTGCTAATTGGTGGCTTAGGATTTTTGACTGCTGATTTGATACATGGTTTAACTACAGATAAAACTACAGTTGCACCGGGTAATTATTATTCGATTCAAGGTGTACAAAGTGAGAAAAACTATCCATCAGTATTGACTTATTTAGGTTTTACAGCAATCATAGTAGCCATTCCTGTCAAGATTGGTTTTTCTAAAAAAATTAAAAATGTAGTTACTGAATATAATAATCAAACGGCTACCGGATACAAACAATTCAATAAACAAAAACTTGATTTAATTACCAATTCAAATGGAATTGGCTTGCGATTTACCTTAAATTAATAACTTAAAACTAACGCTTTTGAACGAAAGAATCATCGAGCTCATAGACATCGCTCCAAAAGATTTTTGGGGCGCTCAAGACACTCATCTTGAAATGATTAAAAAGTATTATCCCAAATTAAAAATTGTCGCTCGTGGAACTACACTTAAAGCATTTGGCGAAAAAGAAGTCTTGGACGAATTTGAAAATCGGTTCAATAGATTAATGCTGCATTTTACGCGTTACAACAACATTGACAATAATGTGATTGAACGGGTTATTCAAAGTGACAGTCAGGACGACAGAAAAGTTTTTGACCAAGATAAAATTTTGGTTCACGGTGTTGGCGGAAGAATTATCAAAGCCATGACGCCAAACCAGCAATTATTGGTAGACACGATGGCCAAAAACGATATGGTTTTTGCCGTAGGTCCAGCCGGTACAGGCAAGACGTATACTGGTGTTGCTATGGCGGTAAAAGCATTGAAGGAAAAACAAGTCAAACGAATTATATTGACTCGACCAGCCGTTGAAGCAGGAGAAAACCTAGGTTTTTTACCCGGTGACATGAAGGAAAAATTGGATCCTTATATGCAACCTTTGTATGATGCTTTGCGCGATATGTTGCCTAACGAAAAGCTGGAAGATTATATTTTGAAGGGAATTATCCAGATTGCGCCTTTGGCATTTATGCGCGGAAGAACCTTGGACAATGCTTTCGTGATTCTTGACGAAGCCCAGAACACGACCCATTCCCAAATGAAAATGTTCCTAACACGTATGGGAAAAAGCGCCAAATTTATGATTACTGGTGATCCTGGCCAAGTCGATTTGCCGCGACGAACCATATCAGGTTTGAAAGAAGCTATTTTGGTTTTGAAAGATTTAGAGGGAATAGGAATTGTTTATCTTGATGACAAGGATATTGTGCGCCACAGATTGGTCAAAAAAGTTATTGATGCCTACAAACAAATCGAAAACCACGATTAGAGCTTATGAATATTAAAATTCCGTTATTCTTGACTGTATTTCTTATATCATTGATTATAGCAATTTATAATTATGATGTTTTAAGTACATTCGTTACCGAGTGGCATTCAGGGAAACATTATTTTGGCAAATTTATTTTTGTGACATTAGTTTTGCTCAGCTTATTTTCTTTGGTAGTAACGTTTATTATTGTATGGATTTTAAAAAGAGTGTTGCAACGAAAAAGCTAACTCACAAATGATTTGCTGAAGAACATTTTTGGTTCTCATTTTGAAATGGAGTAGATTTGCGCTTGTTAAAACAGAATACAAAAATGATCCCGAAAGACAGAATTAAAGTTATAATATGCGATTTAGACGGCACTTTACTCAATACAGAACATCAAATATCCGAATATACTAAAACCGTTTTTCAAAAACTTCACAGTGAAAACTATCTCATAATTGTGGCCACAGGCCGCCATCATCTGGATGCTTTGCCAATAGTGGAAGGTTTGGGTTGTCCCCTTTATTTGGTGACTTCAAATGGAGCGCGGATTCATTCGCCAACAAAAGAATTGCTGTTTTCTTTTGACATAGAAAGCGATGCCATACGATCCGTTTTGGATTTGGATATTGATGCAGAGTTTACGACCGTATTATTTAAGGAGGAAGTTTGGCAAACCAATAAGGAAAATAAAAAGTTGAACAGTTTTCAAACGATAATGAATTATCCACCAGAAATCGTGGATTTTGATAATGTTGCTGATTTAAGCGCTATAAAATTGTTTTTCACACACAACAGTCATCAAAAATTGGTCGAATTAAAAGACAAAATTATGGTAGATCATTCGGATGATTTTCATTTTGCCTTCAGCCTTCCGTTTTGTTTGGAGTTTATGGATAAATCTATTGATAAAAGCATTGCTATTTTAAAAATTTTGGAAATCGAAAAGTACACTTTCGAGGAATCCATATCTTTTGGAGATGGTTTCAATGATGAAAAAATGCTGTTGGCAACAAAAAAAGGTTTGATAATGAGTAATGCCGTAGCAAGTTTGAAAAATAAACTACCTCATTTAGAGGTGATTTTTTCCAATGATGATGATGGTGTTGCAAAATACTTGACGGAAACATTTTTGTTGTAATTCACTTTCGAGCATAAAATCAAAATGCAAATCTTCGTTTTTACTTTAAAAATAATCTTAAATTTGCTTTCTTAAAACAACAACTAACTAAGACAATGAACACAATTACAACAACCAACTTCAATTTTCCAAATCAGAAATCAGTTTACCGAGGCAAAGTAAGAGAAGTTTACAATATCAACGACGAACTTTTGGTTATGGTTGCCACCGACAGGCTTTCGGCTTTTGATGTGGTTTTGCCAAAAGGAATTCCGTACAAAGGGCAAATCCTAAACCAAATTGCCACTAAATTTATGGAACTGACACAAGATATTGTTCCAAATTGGTTGATTGCAACACCAGATCCAAACGTGGCCGTTGGTCATTTGTGCGAGCCTTTCAAGGTCGAAATGGTGATTCGTGGTTATGTTTCAGGTCACGCCGCTCGCGAATATGCTCTTGGCAAAAGGACTATTTGTGGTGTTACAATGGTCGAAGGATTGAAAGAAAATGATAAATTTCCAGTTCCAATAATTACGCCAACAACAAAAGCGGATAACGGTTCACACGACGAAGACATTTCGCGGGAGGACATTTTGTCGAAAGGAATTGTTTCTGAAGATGATTATTTGGTTTTAGAAAAATATACTAGAGCCTTGTTTCAAAAAGGAACAGAAATCGCCGGCAGTCGCGGATTAATTTTGGTGGACACCAAGTATGAATTTGGTAAAACCAAAGATGGTGTTATCGTTCTCATCGATGAAATTCACACACCGGATTCTTCTCGTTATTTCTATTCTGAAGGATACCAAGAAAGGCAAGATAGGGGAGAAGAGCAAAAACAATTATCGAAAGAATTTGTGAGACGCTGGTTAATCGAAAATGGTTTTCAAGGACAAGAAGGTCAACAAATTCCGAATATGACTGAGGAATATATCGAAACGGTTTCAGAAAGATACATCGAATTATACGAAAATATATTGGGAGAAAAATTCGTCAAAGCAGATGTTTCCAATATTTACGAACGTATTGAAAAAAACGTTTTGGCTTATTTAGAAAAAAGATAGTTAAGAAAATAGAAAATAGAATATAGAAAGCCGCAATCTTATTTAGATTTGCGGTTTTTTATTTGGGTTTCATAGCATTCAATCCACTCTTCCACCGATATTTTCCCAGCAAGCTCCGCAATTAAATCAAAAGGAATTTGGTCGATTTTCTTGAATCGGATGCATCCTTTTCCCATATCTAATTTTTGATTGCAGTGTTTTGGATACTCAGTCGTAAACCATTCCAATAGTTTTGGATTGGCATAAATTCCTAAATGATACAAGGCAATGAAATTCTTTTGGGAAGCAATATTTATGAAGGGCAATGGAAGATTTGGAGTACAATGATATCCGCTTGGATAAATAGAATGCGGAACTACATAACCCAACATTCCATAACTTATTTGTTCCTCAAATCCCTTTGGAATCGAATTCAAAATACGGTCACGAAGTTTTAATAAAGCAGTTTTCCTTTCTTCTGGAAGCTCCTTTAGATAGTCATTTACGGTTGTAGCTGAAGATTTCATCTAGATTTATTTATGGTAAATTTATCAAAATCTTTTAATTATATTTTATTTTTTTTTAGCTGAACATCATAATATTTTATTTAAGTTGTTTATTTATAAGTGTTTGCGTTATGTGTTTTCTAGTTAAAAACGAGTAATTTGTTAAATAAATGTTAAATTTAAGTACTATGCAAAACAAGATACTGTCTTTTAGATATATATTTGCATAGGATATTATTATATGATTTTAATATTTCAAAAAACAACAATCAAAAAAGGACAATTAATCAAAAAAAACAATCGTTATGAAAAAATCAATCATTTATCTAGGTGTAGCTTTATTAGCTTTTACAAATGTGACTTGGGCGTCAAATTCTAATTTTTCAACTCGCTCTAAAAGCGCAATTTCAGTTTATTATGGTACAACTCCTCTTGGTGTTGCCATAAGTAAAGGCGATGTTGGAATAGTCAAAAAGTTTATTGAATATGGCTCTGATGTCAACGAAAAATCAAATAGAATGACTCCTTTAATGCTAGCAGCTCGTTACAATAAAGTTGAAATAATCAAAATTTTATTATCAAACGGAGCTAATCTCAACGCAAAAGACGAAAAAGGATTTACGGCATTGAAACATGCTGAATTATCTAACGCTAGTGAAGCCGTTCAATTTTTAAAACAAGCGTAATCAACATCCGAAAGGCATCACTTTTACTAGTGGTGTCTTATTAAAACCAACTTTAAATCAATCAAAAAAATCAACATTAAAATTATTTATTATGAAAAATTCAATAGTATACATCGGAATCGCATTATTGTCTTTAGGAAATATAGGCAATGCGGCAAATGTCGTTGACAAACAAAACAATTCTTTTGATGCAGGAATTTCTGCTGAAAACAACCTATCAATTGGAACACAAACTTTGTACTTTTCTAACATCAATCGGGATTCAATAGAGATTGAAGTTATCGAAAGTGTCCATAAAAACAAAATTGAAAAATCTACTGACGAACTTATCGCAGAAGACAATGCAATTACAGAAAATAATATTTCAAATGAAACGCAAGCATTGGATTTTGAAATAATAAATAGAAATTCAATAGGGGATGAACTAGTCGAAAATGCCAATTTATACAAAATCGAAAAAACTCCCGAAGAACTCATCGCTAAAGACAATGCAATCACGGAAAACAATCTTTCGAACGAAACTCAAGCCTTGAATTTTGAAATAATCAACAGAAATTCAAATCTTGGAACCGGCAAAAACAAATTCGTTTTGGGTTACAGACTAAAATTAAAACGTATAAAAGCATAGCGGAATAGGATTTGTAGAGTACGTCTTTTCGAGTAAAAAAGCACCATTATGGCTTTATAATGATGCTTTTTTTTGGTTATAATTTCATTAAAATTAGGATAATTTATTTAATTATAAAGGATTCCTTTTAGGGCTTAACCAATAAACATCGTAAATTTGCGCCATTAAATACCAAAGATGCTTGTAGTAAAAAATATTTCTTTCACTTATATAGAAAATCCCGTTATCGAAAATGTCAGTTTCGAGATTGCCAAAGGTCAAAATGTGGCAGTCATAGGAGAAAGTGGTGGCGGCAAAAGCACTTTGTTGAAACTTATTTACGGTTTGTATGATTTGGATAATGGTGAAATCTTATATAACAACGAACCCATTTTGGGACCAAAATACAACCTGATTCCTGGTGAAGATTACATCAAATATCTAGCACAGGATTTTGATTTAATGCCTTACACAACAGTCGAAGAAAATATAGGGAAGTTTTTGTCCAATATTTATAAAGATAAAAAGAAATCCCGAGTTCAAGAATTGTTGGAAATGGTCGAAATGACCGAATTTGCCAAAGTAAAAGCAAAATACTTGAGTGGCGGCCAACAACAAAGAGTAGCCTTGGCAAGAGTTTTGGCATTGGAACCTGAAATCCTTTTATTGGATGAACCGTTTAGCCAGATAGATTCTTTTAGGAAAAACTCCTTGCGTCGAAATTTATTCAATTATTTCAAGAAAAAGCAAATTACCTGCATTATCGCAACCCACGACAGCACCGAAGCCTTGTCTTTTTCAGACGAAACCATAGTATTACAAAACGGAAAATTAATCGCAAAAGGAAGTTCAAGACAACTCTATGACAATCCACCAAGTTTTTATGTGGCTTCACTTTTTGGAGAAGTAAACGAGTTAAAACAGTCGCATTTTACGGATTTAGAAGGCTCAGACGAAACACTTTTGTTGTATCCACACCAACTAAAAGTAGTCGATGAAGCAAAGATGAAAGCCATCGTAAAGCAATGTTATTTCAAAGGAAGTCATTATTTGGTCAAAGCCGCTTTCGAAAAGAAAGCCCTATTTTTCGAACACAACTCGGAATTGGAATTGAATCAGGAAGTGAGTTTGGAGATTGCTAGAGGATAGTAGAAATATAAAATCCTTCCCTCTTTTTGCAAAAGGAAAGGATTTCGGTTTTTAAAATTTCATTTAAACATTTAAACAATTAACCAGTTAACCGTAACCAGTTAACCAGTTATTCCTATTTAAAATAAGAAAATGTTTCGTTGTTTTCCATCTTCAATAAAGTTTCGTAAATCAATTTTATCACGTTTTCCACATCATCGCGATGCACCATTTCAACCGTGGTATGCATGTATCGCAGCGGTAACGAAATCAGCGCTGATGCAACTCCGCCATTGCTGTAAGCAAAAGCATCGGTATCCGTTCCCGTAACTCTCGAGGACGCTAATCTTTGGAAAGGAATCTTCTTTTCTTCGGCAGTATCTAATATGAGTTCTCTTAAATTATTCTGAACCGCTGGAGCATAAGTAATTACTGGGCCTTTTCCGATTTTTATTTCTCCTTCAATTTTCTTTTCAATCATTGGGGTGGTCGAATCGTGACAAACATCGGTAATGATGGCAACGTTGGGTTTGATGGTTTTGGTAATCATTTCGGCACCACGAAGTCCCACTTCTTCCTGAACGGAATTGGTAATATACAATCCAAAAGGAAGTTTAATTTTGTTTTCGTGAAGCAAACGCGCCACCTCGGCAATCATAAATCCACCCATTCGATTATCAATGGCACGACAAACAAATTTGTTTTCGTTCAAGACCATAAATTCATCAGGATACGTGATAACGCAACCCACGTGAACGCCCATAGCATCTACTTCTTCTTTCTTAGAACAGCCAATATCTATGAACAAATTATCGATTTTAGGCGATTCTTCTTTACTCCGATTTCGGGTATGAATCGCTGGCCAGCCAAAAACGCCTTTCACGATTCCTTTTTTGGTGTGAATATTTACCCGTTTTGAAGGTGCAATTTGATGGTCGGAACCACCATTTCGAATCACGTAAATCAATCCGTCATCGGTAATATAATTTACATACCACGAAATTTCATCAGCGTGACCTTCAATAACCACTTTGTAAGGAGCGTCAGGGTTAATGATTCCTACTGCCGTTCCGTAAGTATCCGTAATAAAAGTATCCACATAAGGCTTGATATAATCCATCCAAAGTTTTTGACCACTACTTTCATAACCTGTGGGAGAAGCATTGTTGAGGTAGTTTTCTAAAAATGCAAGCGACGTTTTTTTTAATATCGATTTTGAACTCATAATATTTTTTTTGCTAAATTATAAATTTGGCACTACAGTTGTACATATAATTTATAATTTTGTGACATAAATTTTTTCTATATGAAGATTATTAAATTCCTCTTGTTTTTTCTTTTAATCTCAATTTCAGTCGATGCCCAAGTGATTCAAAAAGACACAACCAAAAGCGCATTTATCGTGACCGAAACCGATACGATTTTTAAAGACACGGTGCAATTAGAAGAAATAATTATTTACAAAGGGAAAATTGACATTGAGTCCAGAAAACAATTTGAGTTGCTTAAAAACCGCGTATACAAAACCTATCCTTATGCCAAACTCGCCTCCGAAAGGCTCACTGCTTTAAACATTGGAATGAAAAATTTAAAGACAAATAAAGAAAAAAAGAAATATTTCAAGATTGTCGAAGACTATCTAAACAATGAATTTGAGGCCAAACTCAAGAAACTTTCCCGCAAGCAAGGCCAGATACTTATCAAGCTCATTCACCGTCAAACAGGCGTAACCACGTATCAATTGGTCAAGGATTTAAAAAGTGGTTGGACGGCATTTTGGTCCAATACCACAGCCAGAATGTTCGATCTCAACCTGAAAACTCAATATGCTCCTTATCAAGTCAACGAGGATTATCTCATAGAAACCATATTGGTTAGAGCTTTCGAATCCAGACGATTGATAGATCAAACTCCGGCAAATCCAGTAAATTACGATGATCTGACTGATTTTTGGATATCCAAAGCCGTAAAAGCAAACCAATAGCTCTCTTTTTGTTACCGTTCCAAAACTACTTTGGCTTTGAAGTCTTTCTCCAAAGATTTTCTTGTCATATTAATGCTGAAATAAAGTTTTTGATTTTATCTAATTCGTCTTAAAATATTATGACTGTCCGCTTAGCGGACTAAACTAAAAAATGGCACACAGATAGCACAGATTAAACGGATAAAAACGGATTTTATTAATTTTAATCTGTGATAATCAGCTAAGATATGTATAATCTGTGTACCAATTATTTTATTGGTATAAGATGCTAATAGTCATATAAAAGATTGTGCAAATTTTTTGGTCAACATTCTTTTCTGGCTATCCGGACAGTAATATGGAGGATAATTTTATAAGGAATTGCGAATAATCAGGTTGCTTTTATTTTCTATTTGTTCTTTTTTTCCTTTCAGAATCATTTGAGCGAGAATTTTTCCCATTGCCTCAAAATGTGTTGAAATGGTGGTTATTCCATTTTCGACAATTTTTTTCAATGGGGTTTCATTGTAAGAAATAATGCCAAAATCACTGCCTAATTTTAGGTTTTGTACCTTCGCTTTCTCTATAACTTGCACCAAATCGCGGTCGTTTGGAATTATATAAACTTCTCCTTTTTTTATTTCCCTGTTTTTAAATTCAGTGATGACTTCATAATCGAAGGCAAAGTCTTGGCAAAAATTTTCGAAACCGATTTTCATACCCAATGGCTCGCGGAATCCTGGAAAAATCATAATTAATTTTTTGTATTTGTTTAATTTGGATTTCCCTTTCAGTAATCCTTCGTAGCTGTCTTTCACAAAATTTTGGTATACCGCAGGAAAGGATTTAAGTTCAGGATTTGTTTGGTCTAAAATGTAAACCTCGTTTACTGGTAGGGTTTTTATGATGGCAGCCGCTCCAACTAAATTAGCGGGCATTATGATATATTTGGTATAGTTTCCATTGCTGTCATTGATTAGTTTTTGAAAGACTTTGAGATTGAAATGATGGAAAAAAATATCTACTTCCACGTCTTTTCCAATGTTATCTAAGAAGGAATTGTATAGGTCTTCCTTGAACACATTCAGCTCTTCGAAAAGTAAAAATATACGCTGTTTTATTCGGACTTCCGTGCTTTTAACATAGTAGCCTTTTCCTAGGATAGCAAAGATTATTCCTCTTTTTTTTAATTCTTCGTAGGCCTGCAAAACGGTATCCCTTGAAATTGAAAACTCGAGGCAAACTTTGTTAATTGAAGGTAATCTTTCATCCTTTTTTAAATGACCTTCTTCTATTGTTTTTTCAATGGAGGAAATGATTTGTTTGTATTTGGGAACACCTTGATTATTTTGTATATTTATGATTTTCATTTTTTTTATACAAAAATACATAAAAACTGGTAGGTACTAGTATGTAAAATTATAATAATAAAGTTATTTTTGAATTTCACTTTTGATAAAAAAAAAATATTAAAAATAATGGATTCATTTATAAATACACATTCTGCCATTAAATTCTTAGGATACTTGAAAGATGACGTTATTATTCATTCGTGTGAATTATCCAATAAAAACGGAATGAAAATGAAGGTGATGACTTATGGCGCTACCATTACTTCATTAAAAATACCTATAGAAAATGGAGACTTTTTAGATGTGGTCTTGGGTTTTGACACCTTGGAAGCTTATTTGAAATCATACGATTTAAAAAGCGCACCTTATTTTGGAACAACTGTAGGTCGTTTTGCCGGTAGAATTAACAACAGTACTTTTAGTTTAAATGGCAAATCGATTCATTTGAATAGCAACAATAATGCGCACTCATTGCATGGTGGAACTATTGGTTTTAGCCAAAAACAATGGAAAATAAAAAACGTGAACGAAGGAGAAAATCCATCCATAACCTTAAGTTATCATAGTCCAGATGGAGAGGAAAATTATCCTGGGGACCTTTGGATTGATCTGACCTACACTTTAACTGAAGCAAATGAATTGATGATTGACTATGTCGCCACCAGTTCAGAAGATACGATAATCAACTTGACCCATCACAGCTATTTTAATCTTGACGGGCATAATTCTAACATTTTAGAACAGGAATTAACCGTTAATTCTTATGGAATATTGGAAACCACTGATCAAAATATTCCCTCAGGTAGGTTGTTGAATTTAGAAAAGAATCCTTTTGATTTTAACCAAGCCAAAAAATGTCCGCAAATTATAGATACCACTTTTGTTTTGAAAGAAAGTAATTCTTTTTCTGCCTCACTTTTCAATCCTAAAAATAATTTAGAAATGTTGGTTAACACCAATCAACCTGCCGTTCATATTTATGTGGGAGGAAATTGTTTTAATACGATAAAAGGAAAAGAAGATGCCGATTACCATAGGTTTAGCGGGATTTGTTTTGAAACCCAAAATTTTCCCGACGCACCCAATCACGAACATTTTCCTAATTCTGTTTTGAAAAAGGGAGAAGTTTACCAACATAAAACTAGGTATAAGTTTCAAAATAGATAAAGCCAATTGGCCAGCAATTAAAAAAATAAAAACGATTAAATTATACGCTGATGAATGAGATTTTAATACAAGGCACGACAAATTTTTTTAAAGAAAAATTTGGAAATGCACCCGATAAAATTGTGCTATCTCCGGGGAGAATTAATATTATTGGGGAGCATATTGATTACAATGACGGCTATGTTTTGCCTGCTGCCATTGATAAAATCATTTGTTTTGCTTTTGAAAAAAACAATTCGAATGCAGCGAACATTCAAGCTATTGATTTGAATGAATCAGTCGCAATTGATGTCACAAAGGAAGAAATATTGACCGATGTTGTTTGGACAAATTATTTGCGTGGCGTATTGTTTCAATTGAAATTAAAAGGATATGAAATAGGAGGTTTTAATTGTGCCTTCAGCAGCAACATTCCCACCGGTTCTGGTTTGTCTTCTTCGGCTGCCTTGGAATGTGGCTTTTTATTCGGAATTAACGAAATGTTTAATTTGGGAATAAAATCAATAGATATTGCCTTGATGGGACAAAGCGCAGAACACTGGGTTGGTATCAATTGTGGTATTATGGACCAATTTTCCAGCGTGATGGGATTAGAAAATAAAGTGATAAAAATTGATTGCCGTACCCTGGATTACACCTACCACGATGCTGATTTTGTTGATTATTCCCTGATATTATTTGATAGTAACGTAAAACATTCCTTGTTTACATCCGAATACAACAACCGACGCATCGAATGTAACGAAGGATTGAGTATCATTCAAGAAAATTATCCTGAAATTGATAGTTTTCGGGACTGTGATGTGGAACATTTATTTAGTTTAAAATCTAAAATGACCGACAATATTTTTAGAAGAAGTTTGTATGTCGTAAAAGAAATTAAACGTGTCATTCAAGCCTGCGAAGCCCTCGATAATGGCGATATTAAAACGTTGGGAAAATTAATGTTTGAAACGCACGACGGATTGTCCAAGGACTACGAAGTAAGCTGCGCGGAATTAGACTATTTAGTAGATTTGGCCAAAGCCGAAGAAGATGTAATAGGTTCTCGATTAATGGGAGGAGGTTTTGGAGGTTGCACCATAACGTTGGTAAAAAAAGGAAGTGAAAATGTAATTAAAGAGAAATTTACCCAATTATACGCAGACCAATTTGGAATAGAATTAAAAATATACGATGTGAAAATTTCAAACGGAACATCACTTTATAAAAACTAGTTGTAATGAAAAAATTTGATATATACGAAGATCCGCACAGACGATTTAATCCGCTAATCAACGAATGGGTTCTGGTTTCTCCGCATCGAGCCAAACGTCCTTGGCAAGGTCAAAAAGAAGCCATTGCTGAAGATGGAAGACCAGAATACGACCCAACTTGCTATTTATGCCCGGGTAACGTTCGTGCTAATGGAGAAGTAAATCCACAATATACCAGTTCGTTTGTTTTTGAAAATGATTTTGCTGCTTTAAAACAAGAGGAAATCGAGTTTGAAGAAAGCAATCAAGAGCATTTCTTTAAAGCAAAACCAGAAAGAGGAATCTCTAGAGTGGTTTGTTTTTCGCCAAAACACAACATAACCTTGCCTGAAATGGATTTACCGACAATCGAAGAAATCATTCGTACTTGGCAAAGAGAATACACGGATTTGGGCAATGTTGACTACATTAACTATGTGCAAATTTTTGAAAATAAAGGAAGTGTGATGGGTTGCAGTAATCCGCATCCTCACGGACAAATTTGGGCACAATCTTCATTGCCTACACAAATCGAAAAAACACAAAATAGCCTTAAAGCATATTTTGATAAAAACGGCAGCAATTTGTTGTTGGATTATTTAGCAAAAGAATTGGAAGCCAAAGAACGTATTGTGATTGAAAACAATCATTTTGTGGCTTTGGTTCCTTTTTGGGCAATTTGGCCATTCGAAACCCTTATTGTTTGCAAGCGCCATGTTACTAAAATTACCGATTTTAATGCCACTGAAGTAGTGGCTTATGCTTTGATTTTAAAACAATTAACTGCGAAATACGACAACCTTTTTGAAACTTCTTTTCCTTATTCATCGGGGATACATCAAGCTCCCACAGATGGCAAGGCGCATCCGGAATGGTTGTTTCACATGCACTTTTACCCACCATTGTTGCGATCTGCCTCGGTTAAAAAATTTATGGTTGGTTATGAAATGATGGGGGAGTCACAACGCGATATTACTGCGGAAAAAAGCGCACAAATGCTAAGAGATTTGTCTGACGTACATTATAAAAGCAAATAAGAAATGAAAGTATTAGTAACAGGAGGTTTAGGTTTTATAGGGTCGCACACAGTGGTCGAGCTTCAAAATAATGGTTTTGAAGTTGTCGTTATTGACAATTTATCAAATTCCTCGATGGCAGTTTTAGATGGAATTATATCCATAACGGCTAAAACTCCGCTTTTTGAGAAGATGGATTTAAGAGATAAAAAAGCCGTTCAAAATTTTTTCGAAAAATATAATGATATTGCTGGAGTCATTCATTTTGCCGCCTCAAAAGCTGTTGGCGAAAGCGTTGAAAAACCATTGGAATATTACGAAAACAACATTGGTAGTTTAGTGTATTTGCTTCAAGAATTACAAAATTTACCCGAAGCCAATTTTATATTTAGTTCTTCATGTACGGTTTACGGTCAAGCCGAAAAAATGCCAATTGACGAAAATTCACCTATTCAAACTGCTCTGTCTCCTTACGGAAATACCAAGCAAATAGGCGAAGAAATAATTACGGATGTCGCAAAAACAACCAATATTTCAGCTGTATTATTGCGTTATTTTAATCCAATTGGAGCACATCCATCTGCAGCAATCGGTGAATTGCCGCTTGGTGTTCCGCAAAATTTAGTGCCTTTTATTACACAAACGGCGATGGGATTGCGCAAAGAACTTTCGGTTTACGGCAATGATTATCCCACGTCAGATGGAACTTGTATTCGCGATTATATTCATGTAGTCGATTTGGCAAAAGCACATGTGGTGGCTTTACAACGATTGTTGGATAAAAAAAACACCGAAAAAGTAGAGATTTTTAATCTGGGATCCGGAGTGGGAAGTTCCGTTTTGGAGGTTATTCAAGCCTTTGAAAAAGTCAGTAATCAAAAACTGACCTATAAAATAGTTGATAGGCGTGAGGGCGATGTGACTATGGCTTATGCCAATATTGATAAAGCCAACACAGTTTTGGGCTGGAAAACACAATCGAGTTTGGAAGAAGCTATAGGAAGTGCCTGGAAATGGGAACAAAAAATTAGAAGTTAAAAAATAAACCAACAAAAATCACATTATTATCCTTAATAAACAAATTTATGAATACATTACAAATTACAGATTATTTAGTCTTTCTAGTATACTTTTTTATAGTATCGGGCTATGGCTATTGGATCTATAAAAGAAAGCAAACAAAATCGCACTCGGCTTCACATGATTATTTCCTAGCAGAGGGCTCTTTGACATGGTGGGCTATCGGAACCTCCTTAATTGCTTCGAATATTTCATCCGAGCAATTCATTGCTATGTCAGGCAACGGGTTCAAAATGGGATTGGCAATCGCAACTTATGAGTGGATGGCTGCGTTGACCTTAATTATTGTTGCCGTATTTTTTATTCCGGTGTATTTGAAAAATAAAATTTACACAATGCCCCAATTTTTGAGTGAACGCTATAACGGAGATATTGCGATGATTATGGCGGTATTCTGGTTGTTGCTTTATGTAATTGTAAACTTGACTTCTATTCTGTATCTAGGAGCATTGGCCATTAATGGTATTTCAGGTATTAATTTAGATTTGTGTATGTATGGATTAGCTTTTTTTGCCATTGTTATTGCTTTGGGAGGTATGAAAGTAATTGGTTATACCGATGTTATCCAAGTAGTTTTCTTAATTTTTGGAGGCTTGGTAACCACTTATTTGGCTCTGAACAAAGTGGCTGAATTGAATGGACAAACAGGAGTAGTAGATGGATTTAATTATATGTTGAATGAATCTGGAGATCATTTTCACATGATTTTCAAAAAGGACAGTCCCAATTATCCAAGTTTACCGGGTCTTACCGTATTATTGGGAGGAATGTGGATTGTGAATTTGAATTATTGGGGTTGCAACCAATACATTACCCAAAGAGCTTTGGGAGCCGATTTGAAAACAGCAAGAAGCGGTATTTTATTTGCTGCTTTCTTAAAGTTGTTAATGCCTGTAATTGTAGTTTTACCAGGTATTGCTGCTTATGTTATTTACACGAAAGGGGGTTTGCAAACCGAATTGCTTGGTCCTGACGGTGTTTTAAATCCCGATCGTTCTTATCCCGTACTGTTAAATTTATTGCCTGTTGGATTAAAAGGATTGTCTTTTGCAGCTTTAACGGCGGCAGTTGTGGCTTCATTGGCAGGAAAAGTAAACAGTATTTCAACCATTTTTACTTTGGATATTTTTAAGAAAAAAATTGATGTCGATGCCAGTGAAAAGAAAATGGTTAGAGTGGGTAAAATTACCGTTGTCATAGCGATGCTTTTAGCCGTTATCATAGCACCACATTTAGGGATTGACAAAAAAGGGGGATTCGAATTCATTCAGGAATATACGGGATTTGTAAGTCCAGGTATTTTTGCGATGTTTATAATGGGATTCTTCTGGAAAAAAACAAGTTCAAATGCTGCGATGTTTGCCACCATTGGAGGTTTTGTATTATCGGTAATTTTTAAATTCTTGCCTCAGTTTATGAATTTGGAATTTTTAAGTGGAACCGGTTTCTCCTCATTAGTCGTTCAAGAAGATGGAAGCAGTTTGTATGAAATTCCATTTTTGGACCGTATGGGATTTGTTTTTGCAATATGTGTATTAACGATGGTTTTGATTAGTTTGTATGATCATAAACGAGGTTTGAAAACTAAAGGATTAGAAATTGATTCTTCGATGTTTAAAGTAAACAATGCCTTTTTAGCGGGAAGTTTAATAATCGTAGGTATTTTAGTGGCACTATATTCTATATTCTGGTAGAAAATTAATTGTATTTTATAGTTGAAAGCCCCCATTATTTATTTAATAGAATGCCCCCAAAAAGTTAGATACTATTTGGGGGTATTTTATATAATGAAAAGTCAAGTATGATTTTACATTTAAGTTGGAATGTCTACAATCAGTTTTAGAAAACTATGTTTCATATAAATTAGTTTCTAAACAAAAAGAAGTAGAAAAATTAAATATTCGTAATGGGGTTGGGTTTTACAATCAATAGAAAAAAAAGATTTGATACTAATGTCATTACTATTAATTTACAATTGTTTAATTTGAATAGTTTACTAATTTCAAACAATTTAATTTTTAACGACTAAAAAATAATACTTAACTATCTCATTTTCAATTTATTTTTTTAAATAAATTTAATTAAGATTATTGAATCATTATATCTTATTGGTTAAACAATTTTGATATATTTGTAATTCTGAAAATATCAAACAAGACTAAATTGAAAATAAAATTTTTGTTAATTGGATTTTTAATAATTTGGTTTGTCGCTTGTAAAAACACAAACAAATTTGATCCAAACGAAGCTTTTACGTTTAAAAAACAGTTAAAAATAGCTGGGTTAATAACTGATTCTAATTAAGTTTTAAATACTTCAATACCTCCAGATTTAAAATATTTATTAGAACAATTAGATAATACTAAGGGACTTTCAAATAGTTCCGATAATGCAATTTTTAGAGATTCAGAGAATTTACTTTGGATTGGAACTTGGGATGGGCTAAATCGTTATGATGGAAATAATTTTAAAATTTTTAGACCTGAATTAAATAATGTAAACAGCCTTGGTAATCAAATAATTCTTAAAATAGCTGAAGATAATACGGGTCAAATTTGGATTTTAACTATAAATAGGATTAGCAAGTATGATAAAAAAAACAGGTGCTTTTCAGCGTTTTTATTTTACTAGAAAAAATAAACGGGTCACATAAATTTTCTGGGCATTAACTAAAAAGTTTTTCCATTCGAAACAGAAAAAATTTGACAACCACTACACCTCTTCGATTTGCTTTAAAGAGTTTTATTTTGGAGTTAGATAATTCAGCATTAGCATTTGTATGGCGTTTGATAAAAAAGTTCAAGATGGTTTCTAAATGATATTTTAAGCTGTTTGCCGCGGTATTAAAATCGTTTAAGTTTAATAATTTTGTTTTCTCTATCCATTTTAAGATTTGTTCTTTGGCTATTTCTTTTGAGGTTTGTTCATAAATATTTCTAAACTCAAGAGTATGTTTGTACGCTTGATGTAAAGACGAATAATTTTTGAATAATAATTCAGTTCTTATCTTTTGATTATCTGTCCATTGATTTTGCTTTTTAGCAATGATATAGCGACTTTTAGCCAATAATTGTTTGGAGTATCATCATTTTCTAAAGTAATTGGAATGTATTTATTCCTTGCTCTTTTGCTTCTTTGATGGCTTGATTTTCTTTTTCAATTGCTTCTCATCTCAATTTGATTCTTTGATGCTGTACGGCATCCAATACCAACTTCACAACGTAGAACCGATCAGTTACAAGGCTACTCTCAGGGAAACACATTCTTGAAGCCAATTGCATATTATTAGCCATATCAAGTGTAATTTCCTTGGCTAATTTTCTTTTATATAGTCATTCCTTAAAAAGCCACTATTTTAAATTTCGATTAAAGTAGAGGTTTTGTTTTTAGTTAAAAAGCTTAATAGTAATTGTAGCCAAAAAAGAACTTGCTCTTTGATTTGGTTAAATCGGAGTTTTAAATTATACCCTATTCCCGCCAAAAGTGCATTATGAATATC
>Ga0209702_10004612_pt1 | contig 19774 bp, 18 predicted proteins | sample FRY01_FD_187210 | JGI IMG/M metagenome (GOLD analysis project Ga0209702, IMG submission 187210) | Freshwater microbial communities from Lake Fryxell liftoff mats and glacier meltwater in Antarctica - FRY-01 (SPAdes) (version 2) | ecosystem: Environmental > Aquatic > Freshwater > Ice > Glacier...
GCACTGGTGCAAGAAATTCCTGAGCTGCTTGTGGCGCATCCTGACCTGGAAGCACAGGTCTTAGGCTGCCGAGATTCGCAGGGGGAGATGCCCCACCGCTTTGCAAGCCTCGGAGGCGTTCTTGCCTAACCCAGCCCTCGGGTTGTCGGCGCTGCGCGGTCATACGGTCCTGATTGTGGGGGTGGGCCGAGAAGGAGTGGCTCTTGCGCGTGCCCTTCGCGGCCTGGACCAGCCGCCCACCTTGGTCGCACTCGATGGGGTGGACGGAGAAGCTGCTGCGGCATTTCGCGCTGAATGGGGAGTCACAATCCCCTTGCTGGTGGCAACCGACGAGCATTTCTCTGTCCCGCCCCTGATTGCCCAGGCAAGCGTCGCGGTGGTCTCTCCCGGTGTCCCCCTCACCAGTTGGCTCCACCGGTGGGTGCGAAACCTCGGGATCACGGTGACCTCTGGCAGCGCCCTTTTTGTTGCCGATCACCACGGCAGAATGGTGGGAATCACTGGTTCCAAAGGAAAATCCACTACCGCCACGCTGATTCACCTGCTCCTCGAAGCCTCCGGTGAGCAGGTAAGCCTCGGGGGCAACATGGGCATACCCCTGCAGAGCTTGGATCCTGCCGACCGCATAGTGGTGGAGCTTTCTAGCTACCAGTGCCACTACATGGAGGCGTCACCCGATGTGGTGGTGCTGAGCGCCCTTTTTCCGGAACATCTGGATTGGCACGGTTCCTCTGACCAGTATTTTGACGACAAGCTTTCCCTGGTCGCTGCGGGGCCCAGGGTCGTCATTGCCAACGGTGATGACGACATGTTGCGCACTGAACTGACCAAGCGTTACCCCGCTATGACGGTGGAGTGGGTCGGAGTGGGCCACTCTTGGCACCTCGAGCCCGAAGGTCAACACTCGTGGCTGTGCCATGGGTCACAGAGGCTTTTTTACACTGAAGATTCTCCTCTTTTGGGGGTACACAATCACCGCAATATGCTTCTTGCGCTTGCCGGAGCTCACGCCACCGGTGCATTAAACGCTGACGTCATCGGATCCGTTCTGAGTGCTTTTTCTGGCTTAGGGAGCCGTTTGGAAAAGATTCCTGATTCCTCAGGCCTCGTGTTTGTGAACGATTCGCTGGCAACAAACCCTCACGCAGCGGTCGCGGGCTTGCAAGCGTGTTCGTCTCCGGGGATGGTGTGGCTCGTGGGCGGATACGACAGGGGAGTGGATTATCAGCCCCTGGTAGATCAGGTTCTTCGCTCCAGGCCCCGCCATATTCTTGGGTTACCGGGGTCTGGGGAAAAACTGGTTGGCATGTTCCGCGCGGGGCTCAAAGCCCAGGGAACTCTCGAGGGCGTTCACCTTGAGGTGGTCGCGGGGATGACTGACGCGGTCGAGAAGGCGCGCGGTCTTGCTGGCTCGGGGGACTATGTTCTGCTTTCCCCCGGTGCCCCTAGTTTTGGGCACTACCGTGATTATCAACACCGGGCCGATGAGTTTATTGCCGCCATCTCCGCCACAAAACCGAAGGACACACTATGAAGCGCGCCGACTCTCGAGCCTTTGATCAACTGCGCCCGGTGGGCATTGAGCGAGGGTGGAGCGCACAAGCAGAAGGCAGTGCGCTGATCAACTTTGGTAACACCAAAGTTCTTGCCACCGCGTCCTTCACTCCTGGTGTTCCTCGCTGGCTTTCGGGTTCTGGGCGCGGATGGGTAACCGCCGAATATGGCATGCTGCCTCGCTCCACCAATGAGCGCATGGGCCGCGAATCGGTGAAGGGGAAAATGGGCGGTCGCACCCACGAAATTTCTCGACTCATTGGTCGAAGCTTGCGCGCCATCATTGATTTGGGCGCCCTGGGAGAAAACACCATTGTGATTGACTGCGACGTTCTTCAAGCCGATGGTGGCACGAGAACGGCGGCAATTACGGGAGCTTATGTGGCGCTGGTGGATGCGGTGAGTTGGGCCAAGGCTCACGGGCACGTGGCAGAGAAAGCGGTTGCAATCCGCGATTCTTTGGCTGCTGTCAGCGTCGGCATTGTCGAAGGAACCCCGATGTTGGATCTCGCCTATGTCGAAGATGTGGAAGCAGAAACCGACATGAACGTCGTGGTGACTGGTCGAGGTTCGTTCGTGGAGGTGCAAGGAACCGCCGAAGGAGCTCCGTTTGACCGCCAAGAGCTAGACCGGCTCCTCGATCTGGCGCTGGTGGGAACGACAGAGCTTGCCAGAATTCAGCGCGAAGTCTTGGAACGAAACTAGGTCGCCGTGAAGGTCGTCGTGGGAACCCGCAACGCTCACAAGATTGCGGAGCTCACCAGAATTCTGAGCCCCGTACTGCCGGACCTCGAACTTGTGCCAGCCCAGGGGCCTGGCCCTGAGGAAACTGGCGACAGTTTTTATGCCAACGCTCTCATCAAGGCCCGCGCGGCCCATGAAGCCACCGGCATGCCGGCAATTGCTGATGATTCGGGTATTGAGGTGGAAGCGCTTGACGGCGCCCCCGGGGTGTATTCGGCCAGGTTTGCCCCCTCAGGTCTCGACGGGGACAATACGGCATTGCTCCTGGAGAAAATGGAAGGACACGACAATCGACGGGCTGCGTTTGTCTGCGCTGCAGCATATGTTGCCGGCGGGGCGGAGTATGTCATCGAGCGCCGTTGGGAGGGCTCTCTTGCGAGCAAACCTTCAGGCGAAGGTGGTTTTGGGTATGACCCAGTATTTATCCCTGAAGGCATGTCACACGCTGCCGCCACGTTGACGGAGGACGAAAAAGACAGTCTCTCTCATCGTGGGCAGGCTTTCCGAGCACTCGCCCGCTTCATGGCGGTTTAGACCTAGCCAGAACTCAGCCGTCAAAACCCGGCGAGCTTGCGTGCCCTGTGTCAGCGCGATGATGCGTTCCTGGGGTGATGCAAACTCGAGGAACGCAACAAAGCCGACCATCAGCGACGGTGGTGTCTGGCTCAGATAGAAAAAGTGATGTCCACGAACGGCGAACGGGGCTGACCCGCAATCTCTCACCGCCCCGGGTAGTAACCCGATCCCCGTGCGGCGATGACTGCGGGTCTCACGCCGCCGCCTTGAGTGGTTAGCGTCCGCTGCTGGAAGCGCGACGGTTGGGACGCACTAACTGCCCGACACGAACCGGTCCGCCACCGGACTGAGCACGGCCTTTGCCACCGCGCGGACGCGAGGGGGCTTCAGCGTGCTGTTGCTTGGGTTGGTGAGGTGAACGTTGTTCGTCTGCGCCGGCACCCGCTAGCGCTCCGCCATTACGGCCCGAGCCCTGCTGGTTGCTGCGCTGCTGGCCGTCACGATTTTGACTGGGGCGGCCACCACCGCGAGCGCCCTGGCGGGCACCATCGCGACTGGCCCCTTCGTCGGCACGAAGGGCGCGCTTGCGCTGGGCGTTTGCACCCTGCGAGCGCCCACCCTGTGACTGGCCGCGGACGGGGGGTGCCAAGCGAGGCGCAGGTTTCACGTATTCGGCGACCTTGCCAACGAGTGCGGTCACGGACTCCGAATGCACGTTCACGTGCTGGGGGGTCACTGCGATGGCGGCTTTACGCAGCAGTGCCGCAGTGTCTTGTCTCTGGGTGGGAAGGACGATTGTCACAACGTCGCCCTCCTCTCCGGCACGCGCGGTACGGCCACTGCGGTGCAGGTACGCCTTGTGCTCTGAGGGCGGATCAACGTGAATGACCAACTCAATGTTGTCCACGTGCACGCCGCGGGCCGCGACATCCGTAGCGACCAGGACCTTTACGTCCCCTGCGGAGAATGCGGCCAAGTTCCGGTCACGAGCCACCTGCGAGAGGTTTCCGTGCAGGTCAACGGCAGGGATGCCGGCGTCGACGAGCTGGCGGGCAAGCTTCTTGGCGTGGTGCTTGGTGCGCATGAACAGCAGACGGCGACCCGAACCAGAGGCGAGCTTCTCAACGAGAGCGCGTTTTGCTTCGATGCTGTCAACTTCAAACACGTGGTGGGTCATGGCAGATACGTGCGAATTTGCCTCGTCAACGGAGTGCAGTACCTCGTTGTGCAGGAATCGGCGAACCAGCTTGTCTACACCGTTGTCGAGGGTCGCGCTGAACAGCATGCGCTGTCCGTTGTTAGGGGTCTTGTCGAGGATGCGTGTCACCACGGGTAAGAAGCCAAGGTCGGCCATGTGGTCGGCCTCGTCAAGCACGGTGATTTCGACTGCATCGAGGTTCACGAAGCCCTGCTTCATGAGGTCTTCGAGACGACCGGGGCAGGCCACAACAATGTCAACGCCGGCCCGGAGGGCGGCAACCTGACGGTTTTGGCTCACACCACCAAAAATCGTGGTGGCGCTGAGTCCATAGGCGGCAGCGAGAGGCTCGATGACGGCGGAGATTTGAGTAGCCAGTTCACGAGTCGGCGCGAGCACGAGACCCAGCGGACGGCCTGGGCGGCGCTTTCCGCCGGAAAGTTCTCCGCCGAGGCGCGCAACCATGGGCAGCGAGAAGGCGAGAGTCTTGCCCGAGCCAGTTTTTCCGCGACCGAGTACGTCGCGACCTTTGAGTGTGTCAGGCAGGGTGTCGAGTTGGATGGGGAATGGCGTGGTTTTGCCGTCCGCTGCGAGTATTGCGACGAGCGGGGCTGGTACGCCGAGTGAGCTAAAGGTTTGTTCAGTCAAAATAGGGGTGCCTTTCGGGCATAGGAAACAGATGGGCGTTGTACCGGAGGAGCACAGGCAAAGCCCATGCTGGTCTGCACCGATTCACTCCTGCGCTTCGCACGCTCGCGATGCACCGGGTAAATCTCGAACTTTCGTTTGGCGCGGATAACTCCAGTTCGCCGGAGAAAGTTATCGACGAGCCTCACGTTTCATATCTACGTGGACCAGAAGAGGGAAGCGTTCTACGACGCAGGGAAACATAATTGTGTCCCAATCCTCCAACTGTACCAGGTAGGGGCACTACGGCGCTCTCTCTGGAGGGCTTTGGGAGCAGCTGGCCCCCCACACCTGCCAGAAGGGACCGGTTCACCGATTAATCCACGCTCAGGGGACCGCGCTTCGGTCGTCACAAGGAGCGAGACTATTCTTACGCGGGGCGGATTCTCGCATGTGGTCCTAAGCACTCCTGCGTGGATGATGAAGGGTAGATTCCGGTCATGAACATCATCTCGACCGGGCCGAATGCGGCCGGTGTAGATCCAGTGGCACTGGATGTAGTGAAACTCACCCAGGAACTTGTCCGGATCAACTCGATAAGTCCTGATCTTGTCCCGGATGCCGCAGGCGAGGCCGAGATTGTGCAGTGGTGTGCCGCATGGCTTAGCGCTCGCGGTTTTGAGGTGCAGCAAGTTGGCCCCGCGGAACGTCCCTCGATCATTGGGATTGCGAGTGGCACCGGCGGCGGCAAGTCACTGATGCTGAATGGCCACGTCGACACTGTCGGCGTCGCCGGGTACGACGGTGACCCGTTCGCCGCCGAGGTGCGCGATGGCAACGTGTATGGCCGCGGCACCTTCGACATGAAGGCTGGCGTCGCCGCAATCATGGTGGCTGCCGCACGGGCTGCAAAGGCGAAACTCGCCGGCGACGTCATTGTCACCTTGGTCTCCGATGAAGAGTTTGGTAGCCAAGGAACGCAAGACGCACTCGCCGCTGTCACGGCAGATGCCGCCATCGTCACCGAACCGAGCGAGATGCACCTCGTGCTGGCGCATCGCGGGTTTGCGTGGTTTGAGATTGAGCTCACTGGGTTGGCGGCCCACGGATCCATGCCGCACCAGGGAGTGGATGCAATCGCACACTCCGGGCTTGTTATGCGTGCGCTTGATGACCTGCAAGTGCGTTTCGAATCGGCGCTGCCGCATCCGCTTCTGGGCTTTAGCGCCGTGCGGGTGTCGATGATTTCAGGGGGGACGGACGCCGCCACCGTTGCTCAATCGTGCACCCTCACGATTGAACGACGCATGCTGCCAGCCGAGACGCCGGACTCCGTCGAGACAGAATTGCGCGACCTGCTCGACGCTTTGGTGGCCGCACACGCAGATTTTCAGTTCGAGCTGCGAAGACTCGTCGCGAGGGGCGCATTCGAGGCGGATATGGACGGGCCGATTGTTCGCGCCGTCGCCGACAGTGCCGAGCGCGTGCTTGGCCGGCCGGCAGCATCCCGAGGCGAGCCGTTCTGGACGGATGCTGGGCTCATCCTTGCGGCGGGCATCCCGTGTCTGCTCATCGGTGTCGATGGCGGCGGAGCGCACGCGGCCACCGAGTGGGCCACCGTTGAATCAATCGAACAACTCACCGACATCCTCGAAGGTGCAATCGGCACTTTTTGTGCCTAACGTTTGCGTGCATGATTCGAGAGTTGATGTGATGGAAGTGCTCACCATTGATGGCGCGTCAACCCTCACCGTGGTCACTGACCACGAACGGATGTCACCTCTGAGCACGACCTCACTCCGGCCAATCTTGCAGCCAAATTGGATGTCGCCAGGCAGACGCGGTCGCCATCGCGCATCCTCCTAACCTTCGCGATTTCCTGTGATTTTGAGCCCACTATTGATGAGCTTTTCACGCCAAATCCTGAGAGTCGAGGCCCCAAATTCGTGGCGGTGGGACGCACCTGATTGTGAAACGATGTTCAGGTGCGCCCAATCATTTTCGCCCTCATCGCGGCAATCCTTTATGGCACCACCGGAACGGCGCAAGCGCTCGGTCCGGATGGCGCATCTTCACTCTCGGTGGGTTCCGCGCGCATCGTGATCGGCGGCGCCGCGCTCGCCATGGTCGCCTGGCTGCTGTCGCTGCGTTCACGCCGAACGATGCGGCATCTTGAGCCTGGGCATCCGATCACCGACATGCTGACGCTTCACATTCCCAACCTCAGCGGGCCTGAACCCCAGTTGACGAAGGCGGCATCTGCCCGCTGGCACGCGTGGCCCACAATCACTATTGGGGCGCTCGCGATCATCGCGTACCAGCCCACCTTCTTTCTGGGAATGAGTGTCAACGGTGTTGCGATCGGGGCGGTGGTGGCGATTGGTTCTGGCCCGATCCTCACCGGTGTGCTCGAGTGGGCACTCTCTCGACGCTTTCCAGGCTACAGATGGCTAGTGGCAACAGTCGTCGCAATTGCCGGCATCGCGTTGCTTTCTGGCGCGAACCAATCCGGTGTTACCGACCCCGCGGGACTTCTGCTCTCTCTCGGAGCGGGCGCGTGTTATGCGTTCTACGCGCTGTCGGCTAAGAAGCTGCTCGTCGACGGTTGGACTCCGATGGGCTCTGTATCGATCCTTTTTGGCTGGTCAGCGGTCGGGGCACTCCCGATTCTGTTGCTCTCAGACCCGAGCTGGCTTGCCTCGCTGGAGGGGTTGCTCATGGGCCTGTGGCTTGGAATCGGCACAATCACCATTGCGTGCCTGTTCCTGAGCTATGGACTCAAGGCGCTTAGTGCATCCACGGTGGCCACTCTCGGTCTCGGCGAACCGCTCACCGCGACGCTTCTTGGTGTGCTCGTCATTCACGAAACCCTCAGCGGCCGCGCGTTCCTCGGCCTAGCACTTGTCGTATCGGGGCTCGTACTGATCGGGCTTCTGACGGCACAGCGGAGGTCTCGGGATCGTGTGGAGCCTCAGCCCGTCGCGTCGGTAGGGTCCAAAAGTGGCGCCGATGCCCATTCTGATCGCGATCGGGAGTAGCAGTAGACCTCCAATGAACATGGGTCTTCGCCTTGATCGGACCCGATCACCAGGCCTCGCAATCTTGCCTCGGTGACCCGACGTCACCTGTTGGTGTTATTCACTTGGGGAAACAGAACTCTTTACACTGTGTGATTTCAATAGCCAGAACCGATGAGGTGTTGCGTTTGTGTTTAGGACTCGGTTCCTTACAGGACTCGCTAGACACTGGACCAGCGCGCTATGCTGGGAGCCGCACAGTATCTCTGATGCTGTGACTTCGCGTGTCGAACCAAGGTCCACACCCGTCGGTCCTCTGTTTCTCTCTGCTCTGGTTCCCAGGATTGAGGTTTCACAGGTGCGGTGGTGGCCTCGACACCAGGCTCGCACCGCCGGTGTGGGAAAAACCGAGAACAACAGAAGGAGTGCAGCAATGGCTGCCGTCACTATTAGACAACTACTCGATAGCGGTGTTCACTTCGGACACCAAACTCGTCGCTGGAACCCGAAAGTTAAGCGCTTCATGCTCACGGAGCGCAGCGGTATCCACATCATCGACTTGCAGCAGTCGTTGGCATACATTGACCGCGCGTATGAATTTTTGAAAGACACCGTTTCCGCTGGCGGGACCGTACTTTTCGTGGGAACCAAAAAGCAGGCGCAGGAGGCCATTTCTGAACAGGCCACTCGCGTGGGTCAGCCCTATGTGAACGAGCGTTGGCTGGGTGGGCTTCTCACCAACTTCCAAACAGTCTCAAAGCGGTTGAGTCGCATGAAAGAGCTCGAGGAACTCGACTTTGACGACACCACCCAGGGATTCACCAAGAAAGAACTTCTGATGAAGAAGCGCGAGCTTACGAAGCTCCAGAAGTCTCTTGGCGGCATTCGCACACTGCAAAAAGCTCCCAACGCGATCTGGGTCATTGATCCCCTGCGCGAACACCTTGCCATCGATGAAGCCAAGAAGCTTCGGATTCCGATCGTAGGAATTTTGGATTCTAACGCCGACCCTGATGATTTTCAGTTCCCCATTCCTGGCAACGACGACGCGATTCGTTCCGTGGCATTGCTGACCAGAATCATGGCTGACGCTATTGCTGAAGGTTTGATTGAGCGCCACCAGAAGCCCGGAGCAGAAGGAAACGTGTCTGCTGTTGAGCCTCTCGCAGAATGGGAACGCGAACTGCTCGAGCAGTCAGCCGAGGAGACTCCTGCAGTGGCTGAAGAGCCCGCAGCCGTGGAGACTCCTGCAGTGGTTGAAGAGCCCGCAGCTGAGGAAACCGCAGACGAGGAGTCTTCAAAGGCTCCTGCTGCCGTAGCTGAGCCCAAGGAGGCCGCAAAGAAGGAACCAGCTAAGAAAGCTGCGCCTTCTGCTACAAAAGAGCCCGCAGCGAAGGCTCCCGCCACCGAAACGGAAAAGAAGTAAGGGAAAGAGTTATGGCAAGCGTCTCCTTAGAAGACATCAAGAAGCTGCGTGAGCAGCTCGGGACCGGAATGGTCGACACCAAAAACGCTTTGGAAGAAGCGGGTGGAGACTTAGATAAGGCCGTCGAGATTCTGCGCCTCAAAGGGGCGAAAGGTAACGCAAAGCGTGCCGATCGTTCTACGAGCGAAGGTCTTGTCGCGGCCCACGAAGGTGACGGCGTCGCCTACCTGCTGGAGCTTGCTTGCGAGACCGATTTTGTCGCCAAAAACGAAAAGTTTGTTCGCCTGGCTGATGCTGTTTTGGCAGCCACTGTCGCTGCGGGTGCGGTTAGCACCGAGGCTGCTTTAGCCTCGCCTGCTGACGGCGGCACTGTCGCATCCATGATTGAAGATCAAGCTGCGATTTTGGGCGAGAAAGTGGAACTTCGTCGAGTGATACGGCTCGAGGGGGAGAGTTTTGTGCTCTATCTCCACAAAACCAACAAGGACCTGCCCCCGCAGGTTGGAGTAGTTCTTGCTTACTCCGGTAGCGATGCTGAGACGGCGCGAAGCGTTGCTCAGCACATTTCGTTTGCGGATCCTCAGTACCTTTCTCGCGATGAAGTCCCCGCCGAGGCTGTGGAGGCCGAGCGCCGGATAGTGGAAGAAATATCCCGCGGAGAGGGCAAGCCAGAGGCCACCCTTCCTAAAATTGTGGAGGGTCGTGTGGGAGCTTTCTTCAAGCAGGTAGCCCTCCTGGAACAAGATTACGCCCGCGATAACAAGCTCCAGATTAAGCAGGTTCTGGAGCAGGCTGGCCTGAGCGTCAGCGGTTTCGCTCGATTCCGGGTGGGTTCCTAAAAACTGTAGGCGGTATCTCGGGGGCCAAGGCACATTGTGCTTCGGCCCCCGAGGTCTTTTCCCGCCCACTACGCTAAGGGTGCGCGGAAAGGCGGCGATTATGGCGGAGAGAACCAGAAGGGTACTTCTTAAGCTTTCAGGAGAGGCATTTGGGGACGGCCAAGTCGGGGTGAATCCCGATGTGGTGGCCCAGATGGCTCGGGAAATAGCCGAGGGCGCTAAGAAAGCAGAAGTGGCCATCGTTGTCGGAGGCGGAAACTTCTTCCGTGGTGCAGAACTTTCTCAACGCGGTATGGATCGGCGGCGCGCGGACTACATGGGAATGCTTGGCACCGTGATGAATGCCTTGGCCTTGCAGGATTTCCTCGAGCAGGCTGGCGCTGAGGTGCGCGTGCAATCCGCCATCTCGATGACTCAGGTTGCTGAGCCTTATATTCCCCAACGCGCTATCCGTCATCTGGAAAAAGGGCGGATTGTTGTTTTCGGAGCTGGCGCGGGTTTGCCGTATTTTTCCACCGATACGGTCGCAGCTCAGCGGGCCCTCGAGATTTTGGCCGACCAGGTTCTTGTTGCGAAGAATGGTGTTGACGGCGTGTATTCCACAGATCCCAAGAAAGACCCGACAGCGAAGAAGTACGAGCAGTTGACCTACCAGGAGGCCCTCGTGCAGGGCCTCAAGGTCGTGGACTCCACTGCCTTTAGCCTCTGCATGGACAACAAAATGCCCATGGTCGTTTTTGGGATGGAACCCGCGGGTAACGTCACCAAAGCCATCCATGGGAAGCGTTTAGGAACGCTTGTCTCCTAAAGACCCTTCGATAGACTTCTACTAAAGGAGAGACCATGATTGCCGACGTACTCGCGCAAGCGAAAGAAAAGATGGCTAAGGCGATTGACGCCGTCCAGGATGATTTCCAGACGGTGCGCACAGGCCGCGCAAACCCCGCTCTGTTTCAAAAAATCATGGTCGACTATTACGGCCAGCCCACTCCCTTGGAGCAGCTGGCCGGCTTGCAAAACATTGAGGCGCGAACCCTTGTGGTCACGCCCTACGACAAGAGCGCGCTGAAAGAAATCGAAAAGGCCATCGCGAACTTTCCCCACCTGGGTGCGTCTCCCACCAATGACGGCGAAATCATTCGTGTCTCTATGCCTGAGCTCACAGAGGAGCGGCGCAAAGAATACGTGAAGATTGTCCGCCAAAAGGCGGAGGATGGTCGCATATCCCTTCGCTCTCTCCGCCGTAAAGCCATGGACGAGCTCCAGGCATTGACGTCAGATGTGGGAGAAGACCAAGTGCAGCGCGCTGAGAAAGAAATTGAAGCGTTGACGAAGTCTCAGGTGGATCACGTGGACGAAATTTTGAAGAGGAAAGAAGCCGAGCTGCTCGAGGTCTAATGAGCACACTCGGCCCGGGCCCTAGGCCACAGAAAGCGACAAAGCGTCCTCCCGCTCCTTCCCCTTTGGAACCGCTCGCGCAATTTGAGGCGGCGGTCCACGATATGGAGGAGCAGGTTCGCGAAGTCAATGCGCGCATTGACAAACGGGCGGGACGCCCACTCTGGCAGGCGATTACTTTTGGGTTGCTCTTGGGTGGAGTGTTTCTCGCAAGCTTGTTCTTCGTTGGCGAGCTCTTCATGCTTTTTGTCACGGCTCTTGTGGTGTTCGCCACGCTGGAATTAGCAGGGGCGTTGGTGGAAGAAGGCCGTCTGCGGTCGCGTTGGCCGCTCACCACCATTTCTGCAGTGATGCCGCCTGTGGTTTTTTTCCTGGGCCCCGTGGGACACCTCTGGGTCCTGCTGGCAGGAGTCGGTCTCGCGGCTCTCATTCGTCTGGGCCGCGCCGTGGTGCAAAGCGAGTCACGGCCCACGACCGTCTCGGATATCGGTGTGGCCATCTTGGTGTTGACGTACATTCCTTTCCTGGGAAGTTTTGCCCTCGCGCTCCACTCAGTGCCGGGAGGCGTGTGGTGGGTGTTCGCAGGGGTCGTCATCGTGGTGAGTGTTGATGTCGGCGCCTATGTCACAGGCCTGAGCGTGGGGAGAACGCCGCTGGCTCCGAAGATTTCTCCCAAGAAGACGTGGGAGGGATTTGCGGGATCCGCGGTGCCAGCGATCATCGCAGGAGGGCTGCTCGCGCCCTTCGTGTTGAATCTGCCTGTCTGGGTGGGGATTGTTCTGGGTCTGCTTTTGTTGGGCTCGGCAACACTGGGTGACCTGATTGAGTCCTTGATTAAACGCGACCTGGGAATCAAAGATATTTCTTCCTGGTTACCTGGACACGGGGGGTTTTTGGACCGGCTGGACTCGATATTGCCCTCTATGGCTGTACTTTTTGTGGCGTATCAGATTTGGGCATAACCCGCCGTTTCTCCCCAGTTCTGCGTAGCTCCCTGGCAGAATAGGAATTGTGGAAATACGTTTTGCTCCCGCCGAAAAAGGCATGTCGGGGTATGACCCTGGCGTTGTTGATGATTTTCTCGACCGCGCCAAGCGCGTCTTTGAAGGCCGGGAAGAGGGGCTTAGCTCGCAGGATATCAGAGGCAAAGTTTTCCCCTTGGTATCTAAAGAGGGATACGCGACCAAAGCTGTGGATGGCGCCCTTTGGCGTTTAGAGGAAGCTTTTGCCGATCAGGAACGACTCGCTTATACCGCAGAGCGTGGTGAAGAAATCTATTACCAGGAGATCAGGGAACGAGCCCAGGAAATCTTGGATCGCGTTGCCCGCCCAGCGAAGTCTAAATTCCGCACAACCTCGGTCCTTCAGCCGGGGTACCACTGCGGCGATGTCGATGCGCTGTGCGGTCAGATCGTACGATATTTCCAGCAAGAGGAATCACTTTCTGTCGCCGCGATTCGTCGGCGTAGTTTGCGGACTCAACTCGGTGGCTATGACGAAAAGCAGGTGGACGTGCTCCTGGATGAAACCCTGACCGTGATGCTCGCTGTTCGCTGACCAGTGTGCCCACAGAAGCCTCCCTTAGACTGTGGACGTTGTGAAGTCATTGCTTGGCCCAGAGGGCTCTTCGAAGCGGTCGGGTTTTGAGCCGTCCACTACCGGCCGTTCGATGTTGGCCTTTCTTGCGGTGGCAGCGTTTGTGGCTGTTCCCCTCGCTGCGCCTTCTGCAAGCGTCGCAAATGGCTGGTTTACCGCCCCACTGGCTGCCTCGCAAGCTTTTCTGGTCACAGGTGTGGGGGTAGAGCTTGAGCGCGAAGCACTGAGTGTCTCCGGCGGCTGGGGTGAGCTCCCTGTAGCGGGGAGAGGGGATGCTGGTGGAGCTCAAGACATCGCGTTTGGCCTTGCCGAGTCGAGAGGTTGGGGCAGCGGGGAGTTTAGCTGCCTCGTAGCGCTGTGGTCGAGAGAATCTGGATGGAACTCTCAGGCCGAGAATCCCCAGTCTGGTGCGTATGGCATTCCTCAAGCTCTTCCTGCCTCCAAAATGGCCAGTGCTGGGGCGGATTGGGCCACGAATCCTGAAACGCAGATTCGCTGGGGCTTGGGCTACATCGACGCCCGGTATGGAACACCGTGTGAAGCGTGGGGGCATTCTGAAAGAAAAGGGTGGTACTGATCCATGCCGCGCAATAATCGAAGCAAAGGTCGCCCTCGCGACGAGGGTGAACCCCTGGACATTGACAGGCTTCGGACGGGACTTCGGCGTAATGAAGCGAAGCGGGGAGAGTCCTATACAGTTCAACCCATTAGCGAACGCAACGCGCAGAAGGTCTACACCTGCCCGGGCTGCAACTTATCTATCGCTGAAGGCGTCCCCCACCTCGTCGCCTGGCGTAACGACGGTGTCATGGGCGAATCCCAAGCGGTTTCTGATCGTCGCCATTGGCACAACCACTGCTGGAAAATAGCGTGACCGTGCTGATTACCTCGACCACCATTCTTCCGGCCAAGCGCGAAAACATCACCTTCACCACCCGTGATGGCGTTGAGCTGGTGGGTGAGCTTTCGCTCCCAGAAAGCCACCCCCCTGTTGCCACCGCACTCTTTCTTCACCCTCTCCCGACAGCGGGGGGCTTTATGGACTCTCACATCATTCGCAAAGCAGCGTGGAGGCTTCCCGCACTGGCAGATATCGCTGTCGTGAGATTCAACTTTCGCGGCGTGTCCTCCCCCCGGGGCACGTCAGGCGGGAGGTTTGGTGAAGGTATCGACGAGGGACTTGATCTCGCAGCTGCTGTGGAGGCGACCGAGGCTAAAGGGTTACTGCGGCCCTGGCTAATCGGGTGGTCTTTTGGCACCGAAGTCATCCTCAAACACGCACGGGCTCTCGTAAGGCAGATTTCAGGGGTCATCTTGCTCTCCCCGCCGCTGCGCCGCACCCGTGATGAGGAGCTGCAGGCATGGGCTGAGGAGACAGTTCCCATAGTGGCCCTGGTTCCCGAGTTTGATGAGTTCCTTACCCCCGAGCAAGCACGACCAAGGTTCGCTGTGGCTCCCTCAATCGAGGTGGTGGCAGCTGAGGGTGCTAAACACCTGTGGGTGGGAGAAAAGCACACAAAATGGGTGCTTGACCATATCGCCCTGCGGTTGAACCCGCCTACTTTTCCTTTGCCCGAGAGCTTTGGCGCTTAGCTTTAGGAGCTTCTAACTTACTTTCTGTTTTGACAACTTTGCCCACGATGGACCGCAGCGACTGCACATACTGGGCGATGGTGTCGCGTTCAACGCCCAATTCGACGAGACGCTTTTCTGCACTTGCAACGTTTTGGGTTGCTTCCACGTCGGCCTTGCGGAGTATCTCTGACGCGCGTTTCTCGGCTTTGACAACAGTCGCGTTTGCTTGACGGGCAGAAGCGAGCTTGCCAGTGACACTGGACTTTTCGATTGCAGCCAAAATGCTCCGATGGTCAGCGCGCAGCTCCGTTACGCGGGCTTTTATCTCAGCGAGTTGAGCTGCCGACTTTTCGAGGTATTTGTCATTTATCTCCACGGCGCTCCGATGAGCATCCAGGAGTTGTTTTTCCGCTTCGGCCCTCCTCGCGGAGAGTTCCGCTTCTAAATCAGCACGAGCTTCCGAGGCTTGGCGAGCCAGTATTTCGGGCTGCTTCTCGACATCAACTTTGAGACGCGCGGTGGTTTCGGCCACTTCTTTGTCGAACCTTGTCTTGGCCAGCTCGCCTGCTTGTTCCATCTCTCGGAGAGCCAGTTCGTGGCCGGCACGCTCGGACACTATGTGCTTTTCTAGTTCGCCAATCCGTGCCCGTTCCTTGTTCATTTCCCGCTCAGCAACAACAGTGGATTCCGCGATGGAGCGCTTGGTTTCCGCCATCAATGCTGCGGACTCTCTTCGGGCAGAGGCCCTTGCTTGGGCACTCTCGGTCGCTACGGCACCTCGAATGGCTCCTGCTTCATCGACGGCCTCGGACAATAACCGTTGGGCTTCTTCTCTCGCGTAGGGCAGAATCTGCTCGGCCTGCGTCTGGGCGCTGTCGAGGAGGCTATCCGATTCGTTGCGGGAATCCGAGATGAGTCTTTCTGCATCCTGTGTAGCGGTCTCAACCAGGGTCGAGGCTTCGACTTTTGCGAGAGCTATCATCCTCTCAGCGTCGACATCAGCTTTCCCTATGAGGGCCGTGGATTGCTCTTCGGCGATACGTAAAATACTTTCGAGTCTGGCGCCTAAAGCTGCGTAGGAGACAGCAACACCGTCACCGCCGTCAAAGAAGGCGAGCTTCTCTTTCAGTGCGGAGACTTCGTCGAGAGCACCTTGGCGATATTTCGCAGCCTGGATGAGGTCACTCCGCAGAGCTGCGATTGCGGCATCCACGTCGGTACGTTTATATCCGCGCAGTTCCGTGGAGAACTCGGTATCGTCGTGTGCCATCGGGGTGCTTTTCTCTTTGCGGGGAAGCGAGGGACGTTGTTATTTTAGCTTACTGGTTTGGATGAGGTGTCGTGCCCCCGCATCGGATAACCTAAGGAGTTGACGCTGGCGCTGGCGCAACCGGGGGCGAAGTTGTTTGGAAGGGGGTTGGGCGTGCGGCTCATTGCCTCTCTCGTTTTGCTCGTTATTTCGAGCCTGTTTCTCACCATCGGTATCGCTCTGGGCACTGTCCTTGAAGAACCGGAGATTATCGAGCAGACCATCCAGATGAATACCTCGGCGCCTGCCACGATAATCTCGGGATCTGCCTTGGTGGCCTATCCCGGGCGCCAAACCGTGACGGTCTCGGGGGGAGTCACAGGTCTCGTTCCTTCGGAATCTGGCGAAGGGTTTGTCCGAAAAGAATCATCGAGCGTTTTTGTGGCCTACGGCAGCACCGTGGATGTGATGGCGTGGTTGGAACCTGGACGCCACACCAAACTCAGCTATGACCTCGCTACGGACAGCCTGCAAGTGCTTCCTCGCTCAGGAGAGGCCTACCTCCCAGACCCTCGAGGCTCTGACCTCTGGTTTGCCGAGTTCTCTGGAGAGGACGAAGTGATTTTCTCCCTGGCCGGAACCGGTGACATTACCGTATTGGTGATGAGCGACGGACAGTTGCCAGCGCCCCAGACGATTACACTCTCTTGGCCGGGGTCGAACGAAGCTCCTTTGATTCTTGCCCTGATCGTTCTCGGAGTGCTGTTTCTTGCCGCGGGCTTAGGTTCTGCGGTTGCGGCTTGGGCTCACTGGCGGCGGGACCAAGGGCCGAAACGGCGCCGCCCCAAAATAGTCTCGCCGCCCCGCCGACCGCAGCCTCGACAGCCTCCCCGACCCAGTTCAATCAAGTCCCGCGGGAGACGTGCTGCGTCGTTCATTGCGCTACCTTTGGCGGGCGGATTGGTCTTCGGGCTGGGCGCCTGTGCGACGGAAGTAGCTCCCATAGAAGAAGTGGTGCTCGAGGCAGCGCCCGCGGTTCAAGCGCCCAACCCCGCTGTAACTGAGTTTCAGTTCTCCACCATCATGTCGCGGATTGCAGCACAGATTCGGGCTGCCGATGGTGAGCTTTCCGATAGTTTGCTGGTTCCCAGGGTGGCTAATCCCACTCTCTCTGCACGCCGAGTTTCGTACATCGTGACCAGAGCAGATTCACAATCAAGTTCGCTTCTCGCAATACCGGCAGGCCCCGTTCGGTTGGTGGTACCCCAGCAAACGACGGGTTGGCCGCGCAGTGTTTTTGGTGTTATTCAGGACGAACAGGATATTGAGTCACCCTCCCTCGGCGTGATTATCCGCCAAGAAGACCCTCGCTCTAACTACAAACTCACCTATGCCGTGGTGCTGAACCCTCAGGTTCAGCTGCCCACTCTCCCCTCCGCAAATGTGGGAGCACCGAAGCTCAATCCCGATTCGAAACTCATCAGGCTCGCGCCATCAGAACTGCTTGCCCACTACGCCGATGTGGTCAATAATGGGGAAGAGAGCCCCTTCGCCGAAGAGTTCGCTTTGGCAATCGACGCGTTGTATGGCCAGATTGGTCCGGACGCTTTGGCTTTGCGGCAGGAGTCTTTTGGTCAGAACGTGCGGATCGAATGGAACACGACGGTAACAGACCGCGAGGTCGTGGCCTTTTCGTCGGCGGATGGCGGCGCCATCGTCCTAGGAACACTCCAACAAACAGAGCGCGTAGAGCCTGTGCAATCGGGGGCGGCCGTGAACTCCGGTATCGGCATCCGTGCGCTCACATCCCTATCCCAGTCGACTGAGGGCTTTGACGTGGACTCCCACGTCCAGATTCTTTGGTACGTTCCGCCCGTGGGCTCCGAAGAGGGCATTCGAGTGTTGGGCTACACCTATAGCCTGATCGCATCAAGAGAGGTTGTGAATGAGTAATCCCCTCACTGGTCCTTCCATGGCAGGCGCCGTGGATTTATCGAGTTTGCTGAACAAGAACAAGCCCACACCTCCTGGGGCAAGCGCTCGGCAAACGCCAGGTGGATGGGTCCGCGAAGCGGACGACCAGAGTATCGGTGCGCTCATTGAGCTCTCCAAGACTGTCCCCGTTATTGTCGAAATTTACGGAGAAGGCTCCACCCCTCAGCTGGTCAGCCTCATCGAGGGCTACGAGGGCCGCCTAATACTCGGGTGTGTACAAGCAGAGTCTGCTCCCGAGTTCTTGAGGGCTTTGCAGGTCCAGGGCTACCCGGTTGTCGTGGCGCTGGTAGGAGGGCAGCCCATCCCTTTATTCCAGGGCATCCCCCAGGAGGCAGAAATGACGCCTGTGTTGGACCAGGTGTTGGATGTGGCGAAGAAAAATGGTGTTATCGGGGTGGTGCCCGCCGAGGGAGCGTCACCTCCCGCTGATGCGGAGGGTGAAGCGCCTCTCCCGCCGCTTCACCAGGAAGCTTTTGATGCTCTCAGCGCTGGGGATATTCCAGGGGCAAAGAACGCGTATGAGCGCGCTCTCAAAGCCAACCCCGCCGATTCTGACGCTGCCACTGGTCTAGCGCACGTGGAGCTGCTCGAACGCATTCAAGGTGTATCTCCTGAGGAGGCGCGAGGCGCTGCAACACAGGCCCCCTACAGTGTCGCAGAGGCGATGACGGTGGCAGATCTTGATATGTCCGGCGGGCACGTGGCAGATGCCTGCCAGAGACTTCTCGGCCTCTACGGAGGTGCCGAAGAAGACGAGCGGGAGCTTCTCCGCCAACGCCTGCTTTCCTATTTTGTTATTGCCGGCTCGTCGCATGATGATGTCAAAGGGGCCAGAAAAACCCTGACTTCTCTGATGTTTTAGGGCAGTATGTCGATTTATCTGGACTACCAGGCCACAAGCCCTATGCCGCAGGCCGTCAAAAACGCCTACCTCGAAGCCATGGATATCACCGGCAACCCCTCATCCCTTCATCAAGGTGGTCGGGCTTCGAGGGCACTGTTGGAAGACGCCAGAGAACGTATTGCCGCGATTGTGGACTGCCACCCCGTTGAAGTGATTTTCACCTCCGGGGGAACGGAGGCTATCAACACAGCGTTGAAAGGCAGGGTCTGGGCGCACCAGAGAGCACATGGTGCAACAGCGCCCACAGCTATTGCTTCCACGTATGCCGAGCACCACGCCACATTAGATGCTCTCTGGTGGCTGAGGGATCAAGAGGGCACTACGGTCCATGAAATAGCGGTGGATTCTCTGGGGGTAATGGATCTTGAGTCGCTGGAGGCCATCCTTGTCACCCAGCCCATCACCATGATTACGTCCCTGGTGGCAAACAACGAGGTGGGCTCAATCCAACCGGTGGCAGAAATGGTCGCCATGGGGAAATCCCACGGTGTTCCTGTCCACGTGGATGCCGTGGCGGCGCTGGGATATCTGCCCTTGAGTTTTAGAGACCTCGGTATGGAATCCATGAGTCTTTCTGCTCACAAAGTGGGTGGCCCGGTCGGCGTGGGCGCCCTGGTGCTCTCCCGCCATGCGTTGGACATGCAAGCACTGCACCACGGCGGCAGTCAGCAACGTGTCCGATCCGGAACCATGGATGTTGCGGGAGCTGTGGCTTTTGCGACCGCTCTGGAAGTGCGCAAGGCCGTTCGCGAGACAGAACAAGACACGCTCATTGCCTTGCGCGATCGGTTACGCGAAGGTCTCCTCGCCCTCGCCCCCCAGTGTGTTGCCCGGGGATCGCTGCATCACCGCCTACCCGGCAACCTCCATCTCACGGTTCCAGGGTGCACGGGTGACGTTCTTCTCTATCTCTTTGACGAGCACGGTATTCATGCCTCGACGGGTTCAGCCTGCCAAGCGGGCGTTCCCGAACCTTCCCATGTTTTGCTCTCGATGGGCGTTCCTGTGGAGGATGCCTGGGGCGCAATTCGTCTGAGTTTGAGTTACGCAACCACCGCGGAAGACATTGAGCATGTTATTGATGTTTTTCCTGATGTGGTCGAGCGTGGCACCAAGGCAGGAATGTCGAAAAAGAC
>Ga0209702_10004615_pt1 | contig 19768 bp, 13 predicted proteins | sample FRY01_FD_187210 | JGI IMG/M metagenome (GOLD analysis project Ga0209702, IMG submission 187210) | Freshwater microbial communities from Lake Fryxell liftoff mats and glacier meltwater in Antarctica - FRY-01 (SPAdes) (version 2) | ecosystem: Environmental > Aquatic > Freshwater > Ice > Glacier...
ACGCTCCGCCGCGCAAGGAGGGAGACAAGTCGCGCATCATGAAGGAGCTATGGGGCGATGCGAAGCGCCCGATTGTTGCGGTGATCGAGGATGCGGATCGCGATAAGGTCTGGCTGTTCGCCAAGGACAAGAACGCCGGGGCCAAGCGCGATTTCTATTTCGAGATGAAGGAGACGATCAAAGCCGAATCGTTCGATCCCGCGGAATTACGCCCCGTCAACATCGAAGGCCGGGCCAAGCTGCTGCTGGAGTACCTGCCGCTCATTTCGGCTGATGGCAAGAAGTGAATGGCAAAGCCCCAAGACCGTGGCCGGGGTCGCCCTTTCAAAGTGAACATCTCCTGACCGCTGGTGAAGTAAGAGTAGAGCATGGTGCCGGCGATGAGCGTCGCGATGATCGCAGCCGAGAGACCGGCAACCATAGGGTTCCACCGAGTCCAGTGCCAGGCGCGCTCGGGACGGCTGACGGGGCGTGAACTGGTTCAGGAATTTGTTCTTCAAACAAAAGTTTTTGATTCGGATCAATTTTATCCGCACGGGGGATGCTACTCTCGAACTACAAGCGCAATCAGACCGAGACTTCGCTGAATTTTTGCGCCTGACTTCAAAAAAGCTCGATGGACCACCCATGTATTGGTTTCTTAAGTAGTTAATCTAGATGATAATGCTCGAGTTTAAAATTAGTTCCTTCTATTTTAACTAACTTCTTTATAATAACCTTTAGCTGTTTTTTAATCGTTATTCAACGGGCTTTTAGGAGATCATCAATGGCACCCCAGATTACTCGTAGAACTGCTTTGCAGGGCGTTATTCTTACTGGTGCAGGTTACTGGATTGGGGCCTCTGCTAGTTCGGTTAACGCTGTTTCTCCTAACGAAAAATTAAACCTTGCGGTTATAGGCGTAGGGGCTCAAGGCCGTTCAAATCTCAATGGCGCTGCTAAGGAAAATGTAGTTGCCCTTTGCGATGTCGATGATAAGCGTGCAGGCGATGCCTTCGATAAGCACCCTAAAGCTAAAAAGTTTTACGACTTTCGCAAGATGTTCGATTCTATGGAAAAAGAAATCGACGGCGTGCTGATTAGCACCCCAGATCATACTCACTTTCACGCCGCCCTTTGGGCGATGCAGCGTGGCAAACATATCTACCTTGAAAAACCACTAGCCCACGATGTTTGGGAAGTTCGCACCTTAACTAAACTTGCTAAGGAAAAGAAACTTGCAACCCAACTTGGGGCTCAAAGGCATACTCTTCCCGCTTTAAGACAAGCGGTCGAAATCGTAAAAGCTGGTATTCTCGGGGACATTACCGAGGTTCATTCGTGGGTGGGTGGCGATCGAGGGATGCCCCCTATTCCTACTGAAAAACCTGCAATCCCTGCTAGTGTCAAATGGGATTTATGGCTTGGCCCTAACGCTGACTTCGATTATCAACCTTCGATCTGCCCCTATGGCTGGCGTTTTTGGTGGCAGTTTGGCACCGGAGAAACAGGCAACTGGGGTTGTCATATTCTTGATATCCCATTCTGGGCCCTTGATCTTCGTTACCCCACCAAAGTTGAAGCCTCTGGCCCGCCCGTTCATGATTTGAACACCCCTAAGGCACTTGCTTCTAAATTCGCATTCCCTAAAGAAGGCAAACGCGAAGCCCTTACCCTTCATTGGTATCATGCTAAAAATGGTCCCGAGATTCTTGCAAAGCATGATTTGAAAGCTGGGAACTTTAACAACCTGTTCATAGGTACCAAGGGGATGCTCCTTTGTGGTTTCAATTCTTGGAAACTTCTGCCTGATGACAAGTTTAAAGAGGTGAAGGCACCCAAAACTATTCCCGATTCACCTGGTTTTCATAAAGAATGGTTCGATGCTTGCAAAGGTGGTAAACCTCCAACTTGTAACTTCGATTATTCTGGCCCTATGACCGAAACAGTGCTACTGGCAAATGTTGCCTATCGCACTGGTGGTTTTGAATGGGATTCAGAAACCCTTACTTGCAAGGGTAATCCCAAAGCTCAAGGTTTGCTTCAGAGAGCCTACCGCAAGGGTTGGGAAGTTTAAACTTTATCAATAGTAAAAGTTTGCCCTTAAGAATCTAAGGAAGGTTTCCCTAGAATTCTTAAGGTTGATACAAGTTATTATAGAATCAGTTCTTTAATTACATTTGCGTGTTCTACCCCAGTTAGCTTTTGATCTAAGCCCTGATATCGAACGGCGAACTTTTCGTGATCAAACCCCAATAGTTTGAGAGTAGTTGCATGGAAATCTCGAACTGGAACGGGATCTTTAATAATGTTGTAAGAGAAGTCATCGGTCTCGCCATAGACGGTGCCCGGTTTAGAACCACCCCCCGCCATCCACATAGTGAAACAGCGTGGATGATGATCACGGCCATAATTAGTTTTACTTAAACCGCCTTGGGAATAAATAGTTCTCCCAAATTCCCCACCCCAGATGACTAAAGTAGAATCGAGCATACCACGGTGCTTTAGGTCTTGAATTAAGCCGTAGCAGGCTTGGTCGACATCTCTACATTGGTCGGGTAATCTGCCAGCAACATTGCCATGAGTATCCCAGTTGTTGTGATAAATTTGAACGAAGCGAACCCCTCGCTCGACCAACCTGCGTGCAACAAGGGCGGTGTTTGCGAAAGTTCCGGGCTTGCGAGCAGCTTCGCCATAAAGCTTGAAGGTGTTCTCGCTTTCTTTTGCCATATCCGCAAGTTCAGGAACACTTGTTTGCATCTTGAATGCCATTTCATATTGCTGAATACGCGTAAGGGTTTCGGGATCGCCCACTTGGTCAAGAGTTATTTGATTAAGCTGATTGATGCCATCTAGGGTGCGCCTGCGAATTTGAGCAGGTACACCTGGGGGGTTGTTGAGGTAGAGGATTGGATCGCCACTAGAGCGGAACGGAACCGCAGCATATTCGCCTGGAAGGTAACCAGCTTGCCAAAGACGAGCTGAAATAGCTTGCACCTGTTCGGTGTTGGAGGGCTTAGCAACCATAACCACAAACGCGGGAAGATTTTGGTTCATACTTCCAAGCCCATAGCTAACCCACGCCCCCAAGCAAGGCTTCCCAGTTAACTGATTACCAGTCTGCATAAAGGTGATAGCAGGTTCATGGTTGATAGCTTCGGTATTCATTGAACGAATGAAGCAAAGGTCGTCTGCCATTTTTGCTTTGAATGGGAAAAGCTCGGAAAACCACATTCCCGAAGAACCGTGCTGCGAGAATTTGAACTTCGAAGGAGCGATAGGAAATCGTGCCTGCCCACTAGTCATGGTGGTAAGCCTTTGCCCCTTGCGGATAGAATCGGGAAGATCCTTGTCGTAGAAATCTTGCATTTTTGGTTTGTAATCGAAGAGGTCCATCTGCGGCGGGCCGCCCACCATATGCAGATAAATCACATTCTTTGCCTTGCTAGGGAAGTTGTTCATGGGCGCAATTGAAGCCGGGGAAGCGGCGTTGGCTTTTCCCGAAAGTAGGCTAGATAAAGCAGCCCAACCCACAACATTAGAACCTTTAGCAAGAAAATGTCGCCTAGTTAAAGCAAGACCTTGTTCACGAATTAATGCATCTACATTCATTGTTATAATCTCCGGGAATATTTTACTTCAGCTTAGCGACAAAGAACTTCATCAAGGTTGTAAATGGAATTAATGACTAGAGTCCAAGAAGATAGTTCAGCAAGGTTGAGTTTAAGATCGGCCTTGAATGCGCCAAACGATTGCAACTTCTTAGCCTCTTCCAAGTTTTTAGAATAGAACCCAAGTAGGTCAGCACGCTCTGTCAGCACCAGCGACTTTTCAGCGGGCTTTAACTTTCGCGAAAGAATGTGCGATGTTATAAAATCAAGCTGAGAGTCAAGGCTGTTGCCACCTTCTTTTAGGGCTCTTTCTGCAAGAAATCGTGCGGCTTCAACAAACTGTGGATCGTTGAGTGTAACTAATGCTTGAAGGGGAGTATTGGTTCGTTCTCTTTTGACGGTGCAGGTTTCGCGATTAGGGGCGTTGAGTATTTCCATACTTGCAGGAGGTGCGGCCCTTTTCCAGAATGTATACATACTTTTACGATAAAGGTTTTCGCCGGTATCGGCTTTGTAATCTCGGGTGTTGCTGCCTATCATCGCCACCGCTTCCCAAACCCCTTCAGGTTGGTAAGGCTTAACGCTGGGCCCGCCAATCTTTTTGGTAAGAATCCCGCTCGATGCTAAGGCATAATCGCGGATCATTTCTGCATCCATTCGGTACCTACTGCCTCTGCTAAGAAATCGGTTGAAAGGATCTTTATCCAGCTTTTCAACAGAGGTGATTGCAGATTGTCTATAGGTAGCACTGGTGACCATCAGTTTAAAAAACTTTTTGATATCCCAAGCTTCTTCTCTGAAATGGATTGCAAGAAAATCAAGTAATTCAGGATGACTTGGAGTATCGCCTGTGATACCGAAATCGCCGCTGGAGCGAACGATGCCATTGCCAAAAACTTCTTGCCAAAAGCGATTAACCGTGACCCTTGCGGTAAGAGGGTTCTCAGGCATAAACAACCATTGGGCGAAACCGAGCCTGTTGCGAGGAGTTTCTTTGGGCATCAGATGAAGGACTTCTGGAGTTGCAGCAACAACCTTATCTTTGCGCTTATCGTAGTCGCCTCGGTTTAAAATAAAAGCCATAGGAGCTTCTGCTTTTTCGACCATAATGTGGGCGATAGTGCCTTTGTTTCTGTATTCCTTTTCTTCACGGTCGAGGTCATTTAGCCTAGTTACAAGATTTTTAGAAGAATTATCTAAGTTAGAAATCCACCAATCGAAAAGCTGATTGTTTTCATCGGGTGTTCGTTTTGACTTCTCTTTGTCAAGAATTTTGACAAGTTTTTCAATCGGGCCAAGTGCGCTCACTTCACTTGGGTTAAGTGTTCGGTTATAAATTTTGAGGTCGTAAAAAGTAGCCTTGGATAAAGGTTCGCTAGAGTCTCTGGAACCTAAGCGGAAAGGAACCTTAGTTCGAATACTTTCGCTCAGGTTGTTGGAAAGCACCTCAGTCGCTTGAGCCACCCCATTGACATAAACCTTAACACCTTCTGCTTTGGCAGAACCATCATAGGTTACAAAAATATGTTGCCAAACATTTTGATTAAAGGAAGCTTTAGAGACAACTTTAATTGCATTTTCAGGCCAAGAGGAAACAAGATGGGCACCTACTTTCCCGTTCTCAAACCAGAGATCCCAACCACGGTGTTTTGCTGCATTATCCATTCGTGCAAAAACAGGCCCAAAGGCTTGCCTTGGGGTTAGTACCCAAGCCCCAAAAGAGAATTTCTGATCTTTTTCGAAATCGCCCACTTCGGGAATTATTACAGACCCTGGTTTTGCTACCTGTAGAACTTTTTCTTCGGCTTGACCTTTGACCCAAACAATATCAGGTGCATCGATTTGTTTTTTTTCCTTATTGATAATAAATTCAAGTTTATTACCATTCCCTTCTTTTAAGGTAGCTGAAGCGATCAAACCATCCGTAGAAGCTTGTGCGTTAAAAGTTTCTTTGGAAGCCGAGGCCAACCAAGTCTCAAAATTAGCTTTTGCCTCTTTCTTGCGATTTTCTATTTGAGATCGAACTTGAGTAAGTTCTTTATTAGCTTTTTCCCAGCGGGGCAGGTCTGTAGAAATAGGTACTGGAATTATCGGTGGGGTGTCTTTGATGTTTCCATCCATTGCCCCTTGAGTTGTATTGTTGAAGAATGCTGCGAGTGAGTAAAAATCCTTTGTGCTGATTGGGTCGAACTTATGATCATGACATACCGCACACCCTGCGGTAAGCCCTAGCCAAACCTGCGAAACAGTTTCGGTGCGGTCTCTAGTATAGAGCACAAGGTATTCTTCAGAAATTGCACCACCTTCATTGGTGGTGATATTGCAGCGATTAAAACCTGATGCAACTTTTTGGTCTATGGTTGCTGCGGGAAGCAGGTCGCCCGCAATCTGTTCAACCGAAAATTTGTCGAATGGCATATTCTTGTTAAAAGCGTTTATCACCCAGTCTCGGTAACTCCACATCTCACGGAAATTATCAAAGTGAATGCCGTGGCTATCTGCATATCGGGCAGCATCGAGCCAAATTCTACCGCGGTGTTCTCCCCAAGAAGACGATTGCAAGAACTGATCTACGAGCTTTTCGTAAGCGTCGGGCCTAGTGTCTGCAAGGAAGGCTTCAACAATTTGTGGTTCGGGCGGTAGGCCTGTAAGGTCTAGGCTAAGCCTACGAACTAAGGTTCGTTTGTCTGCTTCTGGTGCAGGAGTCAGGCCTTTTTTCTCAAGTTCTAAAAGAATAAATTGATCGATAGGGTTTTTAACCCAAGCTTTGTTTTTTACTTCTGGAATAGCAGGCTTCTTTGTTGCAATAAACGACCAATGAAGTTCGTATTCAGCTCCTTCTGATATCCATTTTTTAAGTGTTTCTTTTTGTGAAACTGATAAAGTTTTGTGTGCCTTTGGGGGAGGCATCACCTTGCCCTTTTCGGTGCTATAAATGCGTTCGATAATGGGGCTTTGTTCTGCTTTGTTTGGGATGATAGCCCCAAACTTGACAGCATCTTCGCGTCTATCTAATCGTAAATCTGCCTTGCGAGCAGCGCTATCTGGGCCGTGGCAGGCAAAGCAATTTTCGCTAAGTATGGGTCGAATGTCTTTATTGTATTTTAGCTTTTCCGCAGCTTGAGTGAATGCAGTTAGTAAAAGTAAAAAAACTAGAACAAAAATTTTCTTAAGCCACATTGTTCACCTTGATCTTTTACGGCTAATCTTTGCAGCCATTGTGGAATGTTGCATTATGGGAGGATTACGCATTGTTATTTTAGCTAAAAAGAAGAAGTTCTTCCAACCTTTTGCAGCTTTATCAAAGAAATAAACCTACTTACCAGTTGTAATTTAGGTGGATAAATCTAATTGAATTGATTTTAACTAAATATGTTTTTATGACTTCCTGCGTTTAATACTTCTCGTGCTATTTCTGGCTGAAGCCTTAACTTTGGATAGTCAATTAATGTTTGCATTACGGTGCTGACCACCATTCCTTGGGTCACTGGTTCTGAAGAAGGAGAAGAAGCATCAGCTTTCGATTGACCGATAACTTGACCCATTGGGAATCCGCCGCCCGCAAGTAGTAAGGGCCCTAGATTACCCCAGTGGTCGCGTCCACCCTTGCCATTGATTTTTGGGGTACGGCCCATTTCCCCACACACGACTAAAAGAATTTGGTCTTCAAGCCCTCGACTTTTTACATCTTCTAAAAATGCACTGATTGCGTGGTCTAGAGGTGGGGCCATATAGCCCATTCCCTCTTCTATGGTTGCATTGTTCGAATCAGCGTGCATATCCCAAACAAAGTTTGTGGTCACCGTTACAAATCCGGTACCCCTTTCACACATCCTTCGAGCTAAGCAAAGTAGCTTTCCTAAAGATTTAGCATTATCGGCATAGTTTTTATGATTATTCCACTTCTTGTTGATGCTATCGACCTGAATTTGGGATGCGGTATCGTATTTAGCAATGGTTTTGGGATCTTCTTTGGAAAGATCTAAGGCATCGGCTAATCCGCCCATCAGAGCAAGCAGAGCCATTTCGCGTGATTTATCGGTGGTTTCCGAGCGTAGCGTATCTTCAATAGCCCATCGAACTTTATCCAAGCTTTGAAGAAGGGCAAGCCTGTCGTCTAATCTTTCGCGGGGTAGTTTTATTTTTAAATCTTGCATCAGGCCACTTCCAGCACCGGGTTGAACCGGAGAAAGCGAAGGAGAAAAAGGACCCGTTGCATCGAACTTCCCAAATTGCATAACTCCTGCTTGCAGCGAGGGATCTACAGCACGCGGGAAGAGCAGGGCATTTCTTGGAATAGCTTTTTCAGGATGAGATATTCCTGCTACTGAACAATAAAGGCTACCCAGATTTGCACCCGAAGTTGTTCTGCTAACCACAGGTTTAATATCGTGATTAGCATCGCCCGGAACATAAGACCTTACGATGGTTAATTTATCAGCATGGGTTGCAAGTTTCGGAAAAGGGGAGCCAAAAAGCACGCCGGGCAGTTTGGTCTGAACCGTACCTAAAGGGCCTCGAATTTCCTTGGGGGCATTTGGTTTCGGATCAAAGGTTTCTACTTGACTTGGGCCACCGTGTAAGAAAAGAAATACTACCGACTTTCCACTTAATACAGATTTCTCGTTAGCTTTTGCGAGTTGCCCCGATGACAAGCCTGTGAGTCCAAATCCACCAATTTTGAGGAAATCACGGCGTCTTAAGTGGTTATCGTTATCCCAGAAGGTAAGCATGGCAGATTCTCATTGGTTTAGGTAGGAAGAATCACTATAAGTTAGGATCGTCATAATAGCCAATAAATCCTTCTCATTGCAGAAGATTTTTGCCAATTCTGAGAAGGGTTGATGTTATTTAGGTTAAAATTCAACTTATTTTAATCAAATAACCAGAACTGGCTTTAGCCTTTTACTAAGCTTTTCAAATATATAGTTAAATTGGAAATAGAGGATCTAGCTATGGATTTGATTACATCCGCATCAAGTTTGCCCACAATTACTTTATTCTTTTTAGTAATAGCATTAGTAATTGCATTTGGGTTTGAATTTATAAATGGATTTCATGATACCGCGAATGCTGTAACCACCGTTATCTACACAAAATCTTTGCCAGCAACTCCTGCTGTTATTTATTCTGGGTTCCTAAATTTTTTAGGAGTTATGACAGGAGGGACATCCGTTGCTTTCAGCATTGTCAATCTTTTGCCCGTAGATCTACTCATTGATAACAACAATGGTAAGGCTTTAGTGATGGTGCTATCCCTTTTAATAGGTGGCATCATTTGGAATTTAGGTACTTGGTTTATTGGTTTGCCTGTAAGTACTTCTCATACTCTCATTGGCTCGATTTTGGGAGTAGGAATTGTAAACAGCTTAATGAATGGGAATGGGCTATCGGGTTTAAATTGGAGTCAAGTTGTCACCGTAATGATTGCGCTGGTAATTTCTCCTTTAATAGGATTTGCGTTAGCCGCAGTTGGGATGCTTATTATGAAATTGGTAATCCGTGATGAAAAGCTATACACTCCGCCTTTAGATAACAGCCCACCACCTTCTTGGATTCGTAGTGTTTTGATAATGACTTGTGGTGGAGTGAGCTTTGCACATGGGTCAAATGATGGGCAAAAAGGAATGGGTTTGATTTTGCTGGTGCTCATCGGGTTTATGCCTGTTTATTACGCTATGGATATTCACGATCATCAAAAAGCAAAAACTTGCAGAGAAGCCGTTGTAAATGTAAAACAAGCGTTGGAGCAAGCAAAAATTTCGGACGCTTCAATACTCACTCAGGCAGACCAAGTGATCGAAAATTTGGAAGGGAAGACTTCCCTTGAAGAAGTACCTTCTGATAAAAGGTGGGAAGTGCGTAAAGAAATTTATGTTCTTGTGGTTGCCTTAGAAAAACTACAGAAATCAAGCCCAGAAATAAAAAAAACTCTCTATCCACAAATTTCTGTTATTAAATCCTCCATCGAATTTATTCCCTTATGGGTTATCGTTGGCGTCGCCCTAGCCCTTGGTATTGGCACAACCATTGGCTATAAGCGCATTGTGATTACAGTTGCAGAAAAAATTGGTAAGAGTCATCTTACTTTTGGGCAAGGCGCAGTCGCAGAATCGGTTACCGCCCTTACTATCCTTGGCGCAGTTTTTTTTCACCTTCCGGTTAGCACTACCCATGTGCTTTCCAGCGGAATAGCAGGTACTATGGTAGCCAATAAATCCGGAGTTCAATTAGAAACTTGCCAAAAAATATTACTGGCCTGGGTTTTCACATTCCCCGCCTCTATGACACTTTCTGGAATTATGTTTTTAGTAGGCCATTTTGTTTTTTAATCTTGCTTGGGTTTTTACTTGATTCTTTTATGCTGGGCAATCAAACTTTATTGGTATTTCTTTCTTATAGGATTGGTTCGTGTGTAATCATTAGAGGTTAAAAATATGAATTTTCTTTTCTCTTCATTACTTTTAGCAAATTTTTTATTGTCTCAAGAAACTGCCCCGTTCAAAACGGGGGGCAGTTTCGAAGTCGAGCCTCATAGAAATATTTCTTATTATGAAGGCAAAGATGCGGATACTAAAAAACATAAGCTTGACCTCTATCTTCCTAAAGGCCAGAAGGATTTTCCTGTACTCTTTTTTATTCACGGCGGGGGTTGGACTTCAGGCGATCGTTGGCAATACGGGATGGTAGGCCAAACCTTTGCCAAAAATGGCGTGGGCGTTGTCGTAATTAGCTACCGATTATCTCCTCAAGTTCAGCATCCGGGCCATATTGAAGATGTAGCACGGGCCTTTGCTTGGACTCATAAAAATATTGCCAAATTTGGCGGGAGCCCTGATCAAATTTTTGTTACTGGGCAATCTGCTGGTGGTCATCTTGCTGCACTTCTTGCAACCAATGAAGAATTTCTTAAAGCTCAAAATTTATCACTTAAAAATATCAAAGGGGCTATGCCTATGAGTGGTATTTATACTTTTGGGCTTTGGCGTAACGAAAAAGTGATTGGTAAGGGAAAGGACGCTGTCGATAGTGCTTCCCCTTTAAAACATATTAATGGGAAGGAGCCTCCGTTTTTAATTCTTTACGCCGAGAAGGATTTTCCTGGGTGTGGCAAAATGTCTCAAGATTTGTGCTCCGCATTAAAAGAAAAAAATATTCCTGTTGAATGTAAAGAAATAAAAGACCGCAATCATGTTACTATTATGTTTAAACTGATGATGAGTGAGGCTGACCCCACCACGCAGGAATTATTAGAATTCATAGCAAAGTATTCAGAGCTAAAACTTACTTTAAAAAAGATAATGCCGCTTTGAAAGGTCTTCTCCTAGACAGCAACTCTTCATTTTAGCCTTTAATTTTTATTTGATTCTGCTAGCCTAAAGTCAGATAGTTGTTGCGCATTTAATTCAAATCTCTATGCGAAACCTTTTGTTTTTGATGGTGTTAAAAGCACTGCTTGTAAACTTATTTAGAGTAAAGGTGTTTTAAAATGTTGAACTTTTCTATTCATAATAAATCTGTGAGTTTTCTTGTTGGCTTTTGTGCTTTTCTGGTTCTTTCAAATAACAGCTATTCTGCTGAAAAAGAACGGATGAATGTCCTTTTTATTGCTGTCGATGACCTTAGAACTGAAGCTAGTATCTTTGGAAAAAAGTATATTCATTCACCTAATTTAGAAAGGCTTGCAAGTCGAGGAGTGACTTTCAACCGGGCTTATTGCCAACAGGCTGTTTGTTCTCCTTCGCGTTCTAGTTTGCTAACAGGAACTCGCCCAGATACCACTAAAGTTTGGGATCTTGTTACCCATTTTCGGAAGGCTTTACCTGAGGTGGTAACCCTGCCCTCACATTTTAAAAATAATGGTTATTTTGTTCAAGGAATGGGTAAATTGTACCATAGTTCTTTGGATGACCCTCAATCTTGGTCGATTCCTTGGACTAGCCCTAAAAAAAATATAACCGTCTATGGGTTGCCTGTAAATATTGCAAAGGAAAAAGGTAAGGGAGAAGCTAAAAAACGAGGCCCAGCTTTTGAAAGTTCTGAAGTTCCCGATAATACTTTTCATGATGGTGCCCTAGCAGAAATGGCAATTAAAGCTTTAGGCGAATGCGTTAAGAAAAAAGAACCTTTCTGGTTAGGCGTTGGTTTTATTAAACCTCACCTTCCTTTTGTTTCGCCCAAAAAATACTGGGATCTTTACGACCCTGCCAAGATCGAACTTGCACCAAATCCTTTTAAGCCTAAAGGCGCCCCCGATTACGCTTTCTCTTCTGGGGGCGAAATTAGAAACTATGATAATATCCCCGATGGCAAGATTTCTGATGACCTTGCAAGGCAGTTAAAGCACGGCTACTTCGCCGCCATTAGTTATATGGATGCACAGGTTGGAAAACTTCTTGATGAGCTAGACCGTTTGAAAATCGCTGATAATACCATTATTGTTCTTTGGGGCGATCACGGCTGGAAACTTGGCGAGCACGGTGCTTGGTGCAAACATAGCAATGTAGAAAATGATACAAACGCACCGTTGCTAATTTCCGTTCCTGGTTTTAAATCTGCGGGTAGTAAAACGAATTCACTTGCTGAATTTGTCGATATTTACCCAACCCTTGCAGAACTTTGTGGCTTACCAAAACCACAGCATTTGGAAGGCGTTAGTTTGGTACCCGTACTTATATCGCCCGAAACAATTGTTAAAAATGCTGCTTTTAGCCAATACCCTAGAAGTAATATTATGGGGTATTCTATGCGAACCGAGCGGTATCGCTTTACCAGATGGGTTAACCGAAACGATCATACCAAGGTTGATTCTGTAGAACTTTATGACCACCAAACCGACCCGCAGGAAAACATAAATATAGCATCTGACTCTAAAAATGCAGAGCTTGTTGCTAAGCTAACCACTCAATGGATTAAAGGCTGGCAAGGTAATCTAGTCGATTCTAAAGCTGATAAAATTAAATAGAAAGCCACATTTTTAACACCTAAGATGGTAACAGTTAAGCAAAAGTGTTTTGCTGGTCCGATTCCTATTCTTAGGGATGTTGGCCCAGAGTTTGTCAAGCTAATTGAACGCACAATAAGAATAAGATTTATCTGCTAGCGCCAAAGCAATGGCAGATAAATCAAATATTAATTTGGCACCACGCTCCATTGATTTTTGTTAATTCCGAATTCTTTCAGACAGCCAAGTATGGCACCTCGAAGATCAGGGGCAATTCTGACAAGGAAGGTTCCTTTGCTTCGAACTAGTCAAATACATTAATATACACTCACTACGCTCGCTCTTCAAGGAATATATACTGCGCTCTAGGCCTGTTGAGAAGCACCTTGTAAGCCTTTCAACACCTCAAATGAGTCTAATCAAAAATATCAGTTTTCCGGTTTTTATTCTGTAGTTCCTTGGCTCACCGGCCGCTGCCTTAAATTTGTATTTAACTCGACTAGGGGAACTCTTTCGCCCTGAGTTTGTCGAGCTTTGTCGGCGTACACGCGTACATCTTGCGAAATCTTCATCGAACAGAAATGGGGGCCGCACATTGCACAAAAATGCGCAGACTTGGCGCCTTCCGCTGGCAGCGTTTCATCATGGAATTCGCGCGCAGTATCCGGATCGAGACCAAGATTGAACTGGTCGTGCCAGCGAAACTCGAAGCGTGCCTTGGACAAGGCGTTGTCGCGGATTTGAGCGCCGGGGTGGCCCTTGGCAAGGTCGGCCGCATGGGCCGCAATCTTGTAGGTGATGACACCCGTCTTGACATCGTCTTTGTTCGGCAGGCCAAGGTGTTCTTTAGGCGTGACATAGCACAGCATAGCAGTGCCATACCAGCCGATCATCGCTGCGCCGATGCCGGAAGTGATGTGGTCATAGCCGGGTGCGATGTCAGTAGTCAGCGGCCCGAGTGTGTAGAAAGGAGCTTCGTAGCACTGTTCCAACTGCAATTCCATATTTTCTTTGATCAGGTGCATCGGCACATGACCGGGGCCTTCGATCATAACTTGCACATCGTGCTTCCAGGCGATTTGGGTCAGTTCGCCCAGCGTTTTCAATTCGCTGAACTGCGCTTCATCATTGGCATCGTAGATCGAACCGGGACGCAGACCATCACCCAGACTAAAGCTGACATCATACGCCTTCATGATCTCGCAGATGTCTTCGAAATGGGTGTAGAGGAATGACTCCTTGTTATGTGTCATGCACCACTTGGCCATAATCGAGCCGCCGCGCGAAACGATGCCGGTCATGCGCTTGGCACACATAGGAATATAGGCCAGCAACACACCGGCGTGGATGGTGAAGTAATCAACACCTTGTTCGGCTTGCTCGATGAGGGTGTCACGGTAGATTTCCCAGGTCAAGTCTTCAGCGCGGCCATTCACTTTCTCCAGCGCCTGATAGATCGGCACAGTGCCGATCGGCACGGGCGAGTTGCGGATAATCCATTCACGCGTCTCGTGGATATTCTTGCCGGTGGACAAGTCCATCACATTATCAGCACCCCAGCGGATCGCCCATGTTAGCTTATCGACTTCCTCGCAAATGCTGGAGGTGGTGGCCGAGTTGCCAATATTGGCGTTGATCTTCACCAGGAAATTGCGGCCGATGACCATCGGCTCGATTTCCGGATGGTTGATGTTGAGCGGGATGATGGCGCGGCCACAAGCAATTTCCGAGCGCACAAATTCGGGCGTGATTTCGGCAGGGATGCTGGCACCGAAAGATTGTCCGGGATGTTGGCGACCCATCAAATCGGCCAATCTATTTCCCATCGGACCAGATGCTTTCAATTGTGAAAGATACTTCTTGCGCTGCATGTTTTCGCGAATCGCCACATACTCCATCTCTGCCGTGATTATGCCTTGCTTGGCGTAGTGCATCTGCGACATATTTTTGCCTGGCAATGCGCGACGCGGCTTGCGCGTGAGATTAAAACGCATTTCGGCCAGCTTCGGGTCATTCATGCGTTCAATGCCGTAAGCCGAACTCGGGCCGGATAACTCCTCGCTGTCGCCGCGATCAATAATCCATGGTGTGCGCAGCGTTTTCAGGCCGGAACTGATGTCGATGCTGACATGGGGATCGGTGTACGGCCCAGAGCAATCATAGACATAAATCGGCGGGTTCTTTTCCGCATCGTAGGGGGCGGCGGTATCCGACTGGCTAATTTCGCGCATCGCTACCTGAATATCGGGGCGCGAGCCTTCGACATAGATTTTGCGGGAATTCGGCAGCGGTTGAATGGCGCGTTCATCCACTGTGGCGGTGGCGGCCAGAAATTTCGGTTGTGCGTTCATTGGGTTCCTTTGTAGGCTTTAGTTCGGTTCGGGCTGCAGTGTGATGCGCAGGTAAAGATTGACGACAATGTATCCCTTCAGAAATGGTAGTGTTCCAGCCTCGGAATGTCAATCACGGGCATAGAATTTCGGATAAGTCGGCAGGAACGATCACGGTTGGCGACTCTTGCAACCTCGGAAACGCGGGGGAGGAAAAGGTGGCCGATGGCGAATGCCGCGGCTCATCTCTGAGCTATAAGGGGCGTTCACCGAGCCTGCGAAACTGGAGCCGACCATGAAGGGGCTGGATTATGGGACATAAAAAGAACCTCCAACCCAGCAGTGCCAAGGCTGCCGCAGATAAGCGCCTCTCCCAGGGCGGATGAAAATGTCAGCCGCCGATATAAGACATCTCAATTTTCTTGCTCCGTGCAGTCTCTTCTGTGCGAATTTCCGAATAATTGTCTACACGCTGGTTCCAGATCAACCCTATGGCAGCGGCGATTTCTTGGTCGCTCCTGCCCGCACCCATGAGTGCTCGCAAATCATGGCCAGACAGTGCGAACAAACAAGTGTACAACTTGCCATCGGTCGAAAGTCGGGCGCGCGTGCAGCTGGAACAAAAGGCTTGCGTCACGCTGGAGATTACTCCGATTTCGCCACTACCATCCGCATAAGCCCAGCGCTCTGCGACTTCTCCGATGTAGTTGGATTCCACTGCGATGAGCGGCATTTCTGCGTTGATCATGTGCACGATCTCGGCCGAAGACACGACATCGTTCATACGCCACCCGTTGGAGGAACCCACATCCATGAATTCGATGAAACGCACGATATGGCCGCTACCCCTGAAGTGCCTCGCCATCGCAACGACATCCTGATCGTTGACACCTTTCTTGACCACCATGTTGATCTTGATGGACTTAAAGCCCGCATCGTGTGCAGCGTCGATGCCATTTAACACATCGGCCACCGGAAAACCCACATCGTTCATGGTGCGGAATGTAGCGTCATCGAGCGAATCGAGCGACACAGTGAGGCGTTGCAGACCCGCGGCCTTGAGTGCCTGAGCTTTCTTGGACAGTAGCGAGGCGTTAGTGGTGAGGGCTATATCCAATGGTTTACCGTCATGCATCTTGAGGGGGGTCAGCATCTCGATCAAAACCTCGAGATTTTTACGCAGCAGGGGTTCGCCGCCGGTGAGGCGAATTTTCTCGACACCGTGCGCGACGAACAGGCGTGTCATGCGCGTAATTTCATCGAAGCTCAAAAGTTCGGATTTTGGCAAATATTGGTAGTCCTTGTCGAATATCGACTTGGGCATGCAGTAGGTGCAGCGGAAGTTGCAGCGGTCGGTTACCGAAATGCGCAGGTCGCGTATGAGCCGGCCTCGTGTGTCCGCAAGCGTGCCGCTGGGGGCAGGCATGTGCGCAGGAATGACCGGTACGGGATTTTCGGTGCGCTGGTTAACGATGGGTATTATCTTGATGGTCATGGGGGCCTTGTTGTGTGGATTGTCTGTTTTTTTTACATCATGTGTTTTACTGTGTTAAGCGATGCAAATGTTCTTTGGCCATGGAATCGCCTTTCAGTGCTGCGAGACCATACCAATGAGACGCTATTGCACTGCCCAGCGCAATACCCGAGTCGTTTTCGTAAAGCCCCCCTAGACTGCGCTGTTGAATAATTTTGTTGTGCGGCGACCTGCATCCAATAAAAGGCGATGCCCCCGCCCTTAGGCACGCCACGGCCGCACTGGCAGCGCATAGCTAGTAAGCGTTGCGCACGGGCGATGCCCTGACTAGCATCAGTTTGTAATACTGCCGCCGATTCTGCCCACGGCAAAAAAACCTGTCGCTCGTTGAATTCATCAGCCATGATCATTGTTCTTCCTCAACATTATACGCAGGCAAGGTCGTGAGCCGACCATCTTCAACCGGGGCGCCCACAGTGAAGTGGTAGAAACTTTGCCACTCGCTTGAAACGATCCCGAAGGCCGCATGGACCGGATCATCGAAGTAACAGCCGATCCCGGTGGCGCGGATGCCCGCTTCTTCGGCTTCAAGATAAAGCATCTGCCCCACCATGCCGGCCTCCCAGAACAGGTTTCGGTAGAACCCGCTACCATAGTTCGCCAGGCTGTCCTTGTAGTCGGCGATCATGGCTAGGCTGAAGGCACCATCGCCGGCGATGGCCTGGCCGCAGGAGACGGTGGTCGCCAGCGCTCGGCAGTCCCCCTCTTTGAGGAGGTATAGGTGGAGTCCTGATGGGCAGTCAGGCAGGCGTTGCCAACAAAATTCTGCATGCATCACTCTCTTGAGGATATCAACCTTGTCCGGATCTCGGGCAAGCGCATAGATGCCAGGTGCTAAGCCGTCGACACGGTGAACGAAGAGCCCAAGGTGGATGCGCGGTCGCCAGGGGATCGCATCCCAGGGCATAGTTCGCCGCTCTTGTGTTGGAATCAGTCGGGCGAGCATACGAAAGAATGTTGTTCGCGAGATCGCAGTCGAGCCATCCATCGCAACTGCGCTGCGGCGGCCAAGAATTGCTTTCTCGGCGGTGAGGAGACCATCGCGAACGGGTGTTCCGAAGAGTTCCCCCTCGGTCGGGAACATGGAGAAATCCTCGGTGATCGATGCGCTTTGGCCGCGTCGCGTGGCATGCGCAACTTCATCGATCACAGGCCACTCGATGCTGTGTTTGGGGCTCAGCGAGTTGGCCTTGCCCTGCCATAGCACGCCACTACCGTGCGCCGTCTGCGGCTTAGATTCCGTCAGAAGCGGTGCTGCTAAATCCCGTGAAATCAATACGAGTAGATCAGCTTCCTCGCGCTCTGCCGCTGCGAAATCTTCATCGCGGTCAAGCCCAAGGAGGTTGGAGAGGGTGCCATCGCTGATGCTGCCTTGGAGCACCAATTTCCAGCCGAGCGCTGCTGCTGCAATACGCAGGCTGGCAAGTGCGTGTCCAACATCGTGCTGGCAATAACGAAACGCACGCTCACCGTACTTCCAAGCTTCTCGCCAATGAACCGACGACAGACCCACAAAGAAAGAGCCTTCGGGGAAAGACTCCGCCAGCTCGCTCCACCGCTTCGCATCGAGCACCGCTCGCCGTTCAAGCGCATGCTCCCTTGGCGCATAGTGGTACACTGCGGCCGCATCGCCTATTTGGTCGAGCGCAGGCAGTATGGCATAGCCCTCGGTCGGATGAAGATTTCCGCTAGACGGATTTGCGCGCAACGGCCATGTGGTATTACCAGATTGTTTCCATGCCGTCAGGGATAGTGCGTACCGGAAAAAGAGTGAGACCGACTCCAACGACAGTGGCATCGGCGGCACGGCAGCACTCGCATAAAGTTGCCAATAGGGTAGCGGGTGGCCCGCTTTTGGCAGAGGAAGCCGAACAAGATCCGCACCCACATAGCGCCGAAACGGATCCGGTTGCGTCGCCCAGTCCATGTAGCCGAGCGCTGCGGCATAGCGGTGGTAGTGGTGTTTTGTCCGCTCGTGGTAGGCGACGACTACCCCTGCGGCCGAGGCACCTCCCTCAAGAAGGCCGGCTCGTTCCAACGACTCTGGTGCCAGCATACCTAGCTCCCTAGGTACGGGTAAAAGACGATGCGATGTCATGGCAATCTTCCTCATGTTGTGCAGCACTCGATGAGCGCCTGCGCGCTCGTCACCGGCGCATCGCAGCTATGGTTTCGGCACACGCAGGCAGCGGGCCGTGCCTGGCCGATCAATTTTCGAAAATTCATGACGAACAGCTAACATACGACAATCCACCGACCTCGAAGAACTCAGATGGCTTCAGCCTATAGTATTTCTCCTCCACATCCTTCGACTGCTCGGCATATGGCTGCGTCATGACTTCCTGCAACTCTCGAACTAGAGAGTAGTTCCCCGCGGTCGCTTGCTGATACGCTGGCACAACGAACCACTCGCGCAAACTGTATTTTGGGTTTACGAGCTTCATCTGCCTAGAAAGCTCCTCACGGGAGCGAGGCGGAGCAGCATTCGCATCGGTTGTGCTGGCGCTGCCGATGAGCGATTTCCATTTTGTGAGCCACTCGGACCAGCGCTTGTCCATCCCTTCGGGATCAGTCTCATGCAACTGGTGCATTGAAGCTATGGCGCACTTCGAATCCATGTAGAAGCTTTTTTTGAGTGGGCTAATGTCGTCAGGTACCATCGAGAGCTCGCGGAAGAAGATGGTGTAATCGACAGGAGTTTGCACCATAAGCGTTTCGAGCTCACTGAACAATGTCGCATGAAAGGTGCCAATTCCAAGTTTGGCAGCCCACATCTCCTCCATTTGCGTTTTCATCACTTGCGAAAAGCCACTTTGAATCTCATCAAGCTGGCGCAGATAGTCCTGATGCGACATCAGCAACGGCCGTAACGCCGTACAAAACATGTGAAAGTTGCGTTCCGCTGCCTCGGGTTGGTTCAGGAACGAGAAGTGATGTCCGCCCCCCGTCCATGGCTGGTACTCCGGGTTGAACACATCGCAGAATCCGAATGGACCGTAGTCGAGTGTGAAGCCTCCACCTGCGCAGTTGTCACTGTTGAAGTTTCCTTGGCAGTAGCCGATGCGGATCCAGTTCGCCACAAGCACCGTAAGGCGACTGCGAAACTCGCGTGCGAGCAATACCATTTTTTCGGCAGTGCTTAGTTTCTTGTCGATGATGTCACCGTACTCACGATCGATCAAGTGCAACACAATCTTCTCGAGTTCTTCCATTGCTTTCGGGTGTTCCTTCTTGCGGGCACGACGACCGAAGAGCTCGAGTTGGCCGACCCGAATGAACGACGGTGCGACGCGCGTCGAGATGGCGACTGCCTCCGATATAAGCATGTCGGGATCCTTCGAGCGTGAACCCTCCGAGTACCACGGCCGCT
>Ga0209702_10004619_pt1 | contig 19752 bp, 16 predicted proteins | sample FRY01_FD_187210 | JGI IMG/M metagenome (GOLD analysis project Ga0209702, IMG submission 187210) | Freshwater microbial communities from Lake Fryxell liftoff mats and glacier meltwater in Antarctica - FRY-01 (SPAdes) (version 2) | ecosystem: Environmental > Aquatic > Freshwater > Ice > Glacier...
GGTTTGCCGAGCAGTGGAAGTAGAATTTGACAAATATATTCAAGCCGGTGATTTGGCGAAGACCCATAAAAGGCTGGCTGAAATTGAACAACGCGAGAAAGATTCTGGCGGATATTTAGGGATGTATCTATGAGTCGAACATTGATTCGCGGCGCAACGGTGGTTTCATCGGTTGATGCCAAGCAGCACGACGTGCTAATCGACGGTCGTAAGATTTTGGACATCGACCCACCGTCCAATGTGGAGGTCGATCAAGTTATTGACGCCACAGGTTTGCATTTGTTGCCTGGGGTGATCGATGACCAAGTGCATTTTCGGCAACCAGGTTTGGAGCACAAGGAAGATCTAGCCCACGCGACTCGAGCGTGCGCTAAAGGCGGTGTCACTTCGTTCTTGGAGATGCCTAACACCAATCCGAACACGATTACGGTGGACCGGTTGCATCAGAAATTGGAGATGGCAGCTTCGGTTTGTTTGGTGAATTATGGATTCTATATTGGGGCCACACCTAACAATCTTGATCAATTGAAGCAGGCCCAGCGAACGCCAGGCATCAAGATCTTTATTGGTAGCAGCACGGGTGATCTATTGGTGGATCAGCAAGAGGCATTGGAGGCGATTTTTGCAGAGACAACGTTACCATTGACCGCACACTGTGAAGACGAAACCACGGTTCAGGCCAATGCCCAGCGTTATCAGGGGATCGAAGACGTCGCCGTGCATTCAAAAATTCGCGATCACCAGGCGGCTATCATCGCAACACGGCGAGCGATTGATTTGGCGAAGCGACACCGCCATCGTTTTCATGTACTGCACGTTTCTACCGCGGCGGAGATTGCCGAGATTCGTAATCACGGCAATTTGATTACTGCGGAAGTTTGCCCGCATCACTTGTTCTTCAATGTTGATGATTACGATCGCTTGGGTTCGCTAATTCAAATGAATCCGTCGATCAAGAATCGCGACGACAACGAACAATTGTGGCAGGCACTGTTAGATGGCCACATTCAGGTGGTCGCAACCGACCATGCTCCGCACACGTTAGCCGAGAAGAATCAACCCTATCCAAAAAGCCCGTCTGGGTTGCCGGCGGTGGAAAATTCGTTAGCCTTGCTACTGAATCAGGTCAGTCAAGGAAAATGCACAGTATCGCAAGTGGTTCAATGGATGTGCGAGGCTCCCGCCAAGGTTTGGGACATCGTGGATAAGGGCAAGATCCTGCCAGGTTACGATGCGGACCTAGTGTTGGTCGACTTGAAACGCGAGCAAACGATTTTGAATTCTCAGCAACAGACCAAGTCCGGGTGGAGCCCGTGGCATGGGGTCAGCCTAACGGGCTGGGCCGTGCTGACGCTGGTCAATGGTCAGTGTGTATTTCGCCATACGGATCCCGCACAAGAACCTTGGTTTGCGACCGAGATTCTGGGTAGCGAGATTAAATTTGACCACGATCGCGGTGGTTACTGGACAAACAGCTGAGGCTTGAAACGTTCTCGCGAATAAACGGTTCGATCAAACGTTGGTGCTGTCAACTTTAAGCGGTCCGATTGGATCTTTAAAATACGCTCGAAGTAGGGAAACGGCGTTGGTCCACCGTAGCGATGAACTGCGTAAAAGAAAGCTTCGTTGACCAACGTCTCAGGCAACTGCTTTTGCTCGACCAATGCAATCACATCTTGGACGTATTTTTGCTCTTCGGGTAAACGCGCTTGCAGTTGGATGAGTCGTTCAGACAGGCGAACATTGGAAGCCGAACGCTTCGAATTGAAGCCGAAACTGGTGGGCAAGCTGGGTTCAAAGTTGGTCTGCAGTTGTGGTTCGAAGTGGGTCTTCTGCTGGAACTCGAAATTCGTTAGCAACGTGCCCTCGGCACTCAATCCAAATTGGGCACGGGCACAACTGGGCGAGGATAAGGCGAAAGTAAAACTGACCCAAACGATTGTCAGCACTGCGGTGATGTTCCTGAGATTCATGGTATCTTCCTTGCTTTGACCAATGATTTCGGATTCCAGCCCAATCAAGAATTTTTCCAAGCCGCAAAGTCGATCGTAACGTCTAGTAAAGCAATCGACTGCGTGGTTTTGGTTGCTAATGGCGCACACGGGTGCTTGGACGGAAATTCCTGTGTGCTTAAGTCATCGGACGTCTTAGGATCCCGTCGGCAGTAGAATCGCGATTATCGTTAGACTTTACCCGGTTTGTTTCAGGCTTGGTGCTAGCAGGCCCGGTATTGGCAGGCCCGGTATTGGCAGGCTGGGAAATCGGCAGATGTTGCCATGCGGGGCAAGTTCGTCATGGCGGTTGGGTGGATTAGATCCCGCAGTTGATTCCCAAGCATTCGCAGATGCTATCCATTAGCAAATTGAATTCGACTGGCTTCTTGAAAACCTTGGCCGTTCCCAAGTCAGTCAATTCTGCTTCGACGGCTTCATCACGAACGCCGGTAATCACGAACCCCGGTAATCACGAACACCGGTAATCACATTTAAAGTTTGACTTGATTGACAGACAGGTTCATCGGAATTTTAGGTCAAAATGGGCTCAGAATTCAGGATTTTCGGTTCGAAACCGCCTTGAAGGTTGCCGTGGTATAACCAATGTGCGGATAGTTTTTAGGAAATAGCTGATATTTCCCCAAGGAATCCACAAGGTTGGCGAATGGCCACCCAATTGCCATACAGTGATGGGTTCTAAGGGATGGGTTCTACCCGAGAGCAATGCTTTGGGTGTGTAGAGAACCAGGGCGAACCAGGGCGAACCAGGGCGAACCAGGGCGAACCAGAACTGTCAGTTTTCAAGTGCCAATAGCGTCATCAAGGGATCGATAAACATGTTTTCCACGAAGAAGGCACCACCTCTTTCGTCTGATCCGGAGGGCTATGTAGACGGCCCCTCGCTTGGCCAGGCCGCGTGGTATTTTGCTCGCTTGCAATCGAACACCGTCAGTTTCATTCCGTCCCTGTTTAGACATGCAGCCGAAGATCGGCGAATCAGTGGTCCGGTAACCATGGCTCAATTGCAGCAGTTTGCTGCCAACGGCAGAATCGATCGTTCAGAGACGTTGGTTTGGCGTGAGGGTATGGAAAAGTGGCAGCCTGCGGGCTTGATTCCAGACTTGTACCAACATTCGGCGCCGCCGCCGTTGCCACAGACAATCGTCCGCCCGCGAGGTTTCTTTCGGCTATTATTTCGAGCGGTTTACTTGACGGTATCGTTTGCCTTAATGTTGCCGTTGATGGTGTTGAGTGGGTTTTTCTTTGGGGCTCGTCGGGCTTTCCGCATTTCTAACGTTAGCGCCCCCAATTTACTGACGCATTGGTTTGCAACGGTTCTGGCTCAGGTGGCTTCGGTTGCTGTTGGTATTATCGCTATGATGACCGTGGTCATGGGGGAGGCGGCTGATCTTGAGGCGGCTGATCTTGATGTTGCGATTGGATTTTACTTTGCCGTTTTTGCGGTAAATTATCTTTTATGGACATCTTTGTTGCATCGATGCTGGAACCGTATTCCCGATAAGTATCAAATAGAGCGTCCTGTTGTTATGACAATGTTGATGTTTGTGCCTGTGGTCAACATTTATGCCATGCTGTTGTCGATCGCCCCACTAAGTGACGCGTTGCATCGCACGATGTGTCCCGGGTACGAACCGCCCGATCAACGCCGCAAGGTAGCGTTTTGGTTGACACTGGCTTGTGCCGTCCCTTTTGTTAATTTGATTGCTGGTGCTTGTATGGTGGCGTGGTTGATTGCAATTCGACGCGAATTGTTCGCGTTGGGGGAAAGCGATGTCAACCCAGTCTCATTGGACGAGGCTCGGACTTACGCCACCTCCGCAGCATTTTAACGCAATCCCAGGAATTCAAGACTAAGCCTCAAGACTAAGCCTCAAGACTAAGTTGAGGTAGAACTTTGGCGATCCTAGGCGTGAGAATCGGCTTCGCCGAAATCCAGATGGTTGAATTGGAAACCCTTTGACTGCTCGTAATTTCAAAGCGGTCGTGCTACGTTGCCTACAGGTCAAAGTACCTGCTCTGGGCAAATGGGCACGACCGTTTTTTTTTTTTGGAATCTCCCAAAGACGATTTGAAAAGGCAACTGCAGCGATGAGTGGTGACTATCGAGAATGTAATTTTGATTCCATTGTAGGGCTGACTCACAACTATGCGGGATTGTCCTTTGGCAATGTGGCTTCGACCAAGCATCAGAATGAAGTCTCGTTTCCTCGGCAAGCGGCGCTTCAGGGCTTGGAAAAAATGAAGCATCTGATGGAAATGGGGATTCCACAAGCCATCATTCCGCCTTTGCTTCGTCCCAGAATTGATTGGCTGCGTCAGTTAGGATTTTATGGATCGCCTGAGCAGGTGATCGTGCAGGCGGGGCAAGAGGATCCTTTGTTGTTGGCGGCCGCTTACAGTGCGTCAAGTATGTGGGCTGCCAATGCCGCGACGGTGAGTCCGTCGCTAGATACTTTGGACAATCGAGTGCATTTTTCACCAGCGAATCTGGGATCTTCTTTGCACCGTAGCGTTGAAGCCGATCAAATCACCCCCTTGTTTCGCAGCATTTTTTCCGATGCTAAGCTGTTTCAGGTTCACGATCCATTACCACCGGCTTCGGGGCTAAGCGACGAAGGTGCTGCCAATCATACGCGGTTGTGCGCGAATCATGGCGACTGTGGGATTGAGTTGCTGGTGTACGGTCGGAATGCATTAGATTTTTCTGCCGTCGCGCCCCAGAGATTCCCTGCCAGGCAAACGTACCAAGCGTCGCAAGCGATTGGCCGTCGGCACCTACTCAAAGCCGATTGTGCGTTCCTGTGTCAACAAAATCCAGACGCCATCGATGCGGGGGTTTTTCACAACGATGTGATCAGTGTGGGTAATCAGAATGTATTGCTGGTTCACCAGCAGGCCTTTGTCAATCAAATGCAGGTTCTCTCGGAATTGAGTGACCGTTTTGCAGTTTTGACGGGTTCAACGTTACAAGTCGTTCAGGTGCCAACGTCTTTGCTGCCTTTGCAAGATGCGGTGGATAGCTACTTGTTTAACAGTCAATTGGTGTCGACCGCAGAAGGCGAAATGAGACTGGTCAGTCCAGTCGATTGCCAGAGTAATGAAAATGCGCAAGCGACGATTGCTTGGATTCTAAACGAGGATAACCCTGTCAAGGGAATTGATTATGTCGACCTGCGCCAAAGTATGAACAACGGCGGTGGCCCGGCATGCTTGCGGTTGCGAGTGGTCTTGAACCGTCAACAGAGAGAAGCAACTAATGGGCGGATCTGGTTTTGTGAAACGCTGTTTGACCAGTTGTGCCAGTGGATTGAAACCCATTATCCGCAACAAATTGAGGTCCAAGATTTGAAAGACCCAAAGCTGCTTGACCGTTCGTTCAAGGCGTGTTTAGCGTTGGAGAACATCGTCCAGTTGCCCTTGGTTAAGATTTTCCAAGAAGCGGTCAAATAAGCAGTAGTCTAAGGTTCGTAATGGCATCCAGCACGGCGGTTATCTGAAAGATCATTCCTGGCGTCTTTCAGCGACAAATACGCATTCCACTGAGCCGCATTCCACTGAGCCGCATTCCACTGAGCCGCATTCCACTGAGCCGCATTCCACTGAGCCGCATTCCACTGAGCCGCATTCCACTGAGCCGCTGTCTTCCAGACTTGGCTGGTTTCTTCAAGACGGGCGAGTCTTACGATCCTGAACCGAAAGCCCCTTACGATCCTGAACCGAAAGCAGTGCCGGTGGGAATCGCCGAGTTAGGATATATCGCAGGCTGTCCACTTCCAAAGGGCATCATCATGCCACTGCCGTAAGGCATCGCACCGGATCCAAACGGCATCATTTGCCCGCTTCCAAACGGCATCATGCCCGAGCCGTATGGCATCATGCCCGAGCCGTATGGCATCATGCCCGAACCGAAAGCACCTGACCCGTAGGGCATTGCCGAACCGTAGCCGACACCCGAGCCAAAATTCGCGCCCGATCCGTACAACATCATTCCACCATTTGCGGGAAGTCGGACCATTGAACTGTTGGCCGGTTGTGATTCTTTGCGATACTTGGCCCAATCAAAATCTCGACGATCTGAACAACCGTTGAACATGGCAAGGCAGAACAGAGCCAAAATCAAAGCTGGAAATTTAGTTTGTGATTGATTCATATTACTATTAACTGTTATTCCAAATGCAAAACATAAAGTTCTAGCCAACGCGGTCCTGGCATTAGGCCTTTTCTATCAACAGGCTTTCTGGAAAAGACACTTGAAGTCGGCTTCCTTGAAACCAGCGCCCGTTCATTCGCCTGCCTCGCGCTTTCTTGCGATCGAGCGTCCGGACTTTTCAGCCTGAATCCTGCAAACCAGAACCTCGACGTTTTCACCCAAGGGGCCCTCGAGCAAAAACGTCCTCAACGCCAACGATTTCCGGCCTCATGACTTGCAAATTCCTTAATCTGGGGCCAGGTCCCGTACATTGCGTAGCCCAGACGGTCCCAATAACAATAGATTCTCGGTAGCCGATTGGCAAGGAACGAAAGTGGCAATCATTGGCAAATTCAGCGGTTTCTAGCGATTGTAGTAACTGCGGGTTTAGGCAGTGAATTCGTCGCTTGGATCGAATGTGGGTTGGGCAACGATCAACACCTTCATCTTCCCGATCGCTCGGTGGATCGTTCCGGGGCGAATCAGCACCGACTGCATCGGCTTTAGGGGGATTCGTTCACCGTTTAGCTCAAGGGCGGCATCTTCTTGACATTCAAGGACCACGTAAACTTCGGTTGTGACTTTGTGATAATGGGCCACTGCGGCGTCGGTGATCTGGGTCAGGTGAATTGAGGCAGGAAAGTCAGCTTGGTCGATAAAAGCCCGCCTGGCGATGCCGCAGGGGCATGGGATTGGGGGCAACTTCGCTAAATCCACCAACTCATAGGCGGGAAGATGTGGGTTTGGATCCATTTTTGTGTTCATTCTTTCCAATGATAACGTCGTAGGTACCCGCGTTCGGGGTGGTATGGCGGTGACCGCCAAACTTTAAGGAAAAAGTTCAGTCAAGGCAGTGAATTTGGCGTAATAACGGCCAGCGCCCCCGCACTATCGGTCCGCTTCGTCTGAATCGGCAAAGTCTGCCTAGCTTGCGCCTTGAGCGCTTTCGCACCTTTGCCTGAATCAATTATGAAGTTGCTGATCTGGCTCCGATTCTAACTCTCAGATCGAACACAGTATCGATCGAAACTAAGCAATTCAGTTCAGGTGATCGGAAGGGAAAAAACGAGCCGAAGTTAGGCTCAACCGACGCTGGACGGTTAATACTGGATGTATTGTAAGTTCAATTCAAAATTCTTGGGCCAACCGAACCTGGCATAACTTTGCTGCCTTACAAAGTTAAGCTGGATTTTAGGTGTGGTTAAAAGCCGGGCCCGGCAAAAGCTTTTTTAACTTAGATCTTCGAATGAATTCGCGTGGGATTTCAGTCGTCGGAAAAGTCAAAGTTAAGCAAGCCCCAAAAAGTCATTTGAAGCTTGCAGTGCGTTTGGAAAATGGAGACGAGTCTCAATGAAAATTAAGTCGACTTTGATTGCTGTTGCTGCTTCTTTGGTTATGTGTAGCCAAAGCTTTGGTGGTGACTTGTTGGATCGCATGTTGGGCATGGGCGGCTGTGGTTGCGAAACCTCTTGCTGCGATGCACCGGTTGCTGGACCAGGTTGCGGAAGCGACATGGCGTTGGCAGCATGCGACACGGGTTGCGATCCTTGCGGTCGCCCGAAGCTGATTGATTTCCGCTTCAAGATCAACTGGCGGGCTTTGCCAAAGCCAAGTTTCAACTTCCTGAATCGCGGTTGCAACACCGGTTGTGACACAGGTTGTGATACTGGTTGTGCATCGCCTGCAGCTATCGCTCCAGCTTGCGGTAGCAACAATGTCCGGCCAGTCATGGCAAGCATTGGGGATTGCGGTTGCGGTTCGGCTGCAGCAGCTCCTTCATGCGGCACTGACGCAGCAGCCTGTGGTTGCGAAACCGCTGATGCCTGTGGAAGCTGTGGTCCTTCGTTCAACCTATTGTCTCGCTTGCGTGGTCTTCGCGGACGTATCGCAGCCCGCCCTCGGTTGTTCAGCAACTGCGGTGGCGGATGTGACGTCGGTTGCGACACTGGATGCGGTTCAAGCATAGCTAGTCCAGCTTGCGGTACAGACATGCCAGGCGCTTCAGCTACTCCAGCTCAACCAGCACCTGTAGTTGATCCAAACGCGTAGTCAGAAAACGAGAAATTTCAGGATTCTCGATATAACTTAGTAGGATTGGCTTGCCAGTCCTGTCAAAACCCTCGACGACCTTTATTGGTTGCCGAGGGTTTTTTATTGCGCGCCCGTGAGTGATCCTAGCGAAGGATCCCAGGTGGATTGAACTGGACACCTAGGTTTTTTATTGCGCGCCCGTGAGTGATCCTAGCGGCATTGGTATTAGCCGTGGTGCTATTGATTACACATAGGTGTACGCTGGAAGGTGATTGCGATCGCAGAAGTTCTTCTCGCACGCAAGCGTGTTCAAGCAGGACGGGGGACGACCCTAGTCTTTTCGAAGCCGTGCAGGGAGGGCGTCTTTGTGAACCAAGATGGCAACCGTCTTCAGGCGAACATAGGCTTCGGACATGTGAATGAAACCGTTGAACGGACCGACCGCACCCCACGAGTTTTTAATCATGTAATATTTGGTGCCATTTTGATCGGTCGCAATGCCCGTCAAGTGCATCAAGTGATCGTCGGTGGTTTCATAGCTTTCAAAAGTCGCTTGTCGCATCTCTTGAGTGGCTGTCAGCTCTTTGCCGGGTTTGCGAAACAGATCGCGACGACCTGGGCTGGCGGGTAAAACGGCAATCCCTTGGGCGGCACCGAAGGAACGTTCGCTGACATCTCCATCCCAGGCAACCGAGTAGCCGTTTTCGACCGCGTTGTCAATGATTGCCACAACGTCGTCGATGGGCAGATTTAAATAGGAACCGTTCGAGAAGTTGTCCGGAATTTCCAGTACGAATTTTTCGTAAAAAGGATGGTGGGTGTACGAGGTGATATTCACGTAGTCACTTGGATCAAAATCGATGCTCTTGGCAAAACTTTTCGCAGTATAAGATTTTCCTGCATATTCAAATTCGTCGGATGCGGTTCCGAGATAAGAATCAAGAATATCTGAATAAGCAGCCTTCCAACGTTGGGTTGGTTTCTTGATTTTGACGACACCTTCTAGCAGACTTTGCAGCAGCGAGGTCATTTCTGCATGATCGTGCTGCTTCTGGTCATCGCTCTTACCCGAGAAGACCGATTCAGGAACCACTCCGTAGCGACTGACCGCGTTGATGTAATCATGAGCCAAAGCGCCTTCGCCGAAATTCGCCTTTCCTTGTCGAAGGACATAGTTCATCGCTTTTTCACGGTAGATGTTTTTGACAATAAACATTTCTGAAAGATTAAGCTCGGACCGTCCCAAGCGGATCATTTCCGCTTCCAAGAACGATGTCGTTGCGAAGCTCCAACAGGTGCCTGTGTTGTCTTGGTTCTTCACTTTGGTGCACTGGATTATTTTCACCGGGGTGAATTGGTAGCCTTTTGTCTCGACTTTTTCTTGGACAGTCTCCTGGTCGATCTCCTGGACAATTTCTTGGACAGTCTCCTGGACAGTCTCCTGGTCGATCTCCTGTTCCACTTGTACTTCTTGGCAAAAGCCCAGCGCGGGGGTGAAATTGCCGATCGCCGTCAAATCCAGGAAGCCGCAAAGCAATGGTGGGTAAGTGGTCTTTGCGAATTTGGAATGTGGTACAACAGAGAGTTGCATGGCAGGAAACCTTGAGGTTGATTTAATTGGACTGATATTCGGTTCGAACGATTCACTTGGGCAGACACGCCCCGCAGAATCGGATCGGGTCGACGTCGCCTTGGCAGTCAAGTGATTAGAATTCCCTCAAGGCAAAGGCCAGGAATCGCGGCAAGGGAACAATGCTTGACTGCTTGAATTAGGTCTGTCGTTATTTCGCCGTTTAGTATGATTGAATTTCGATCAAATTCCAATCGAAGGCAGATGATTCACTGGTTTGTTCAAAGTGGGGCGTTTTTTCGCAAGATTGTAGGTCTTTGCCGTGCGCTGGAAAGTGGAATTCGTGGATATAGGCGTAGGCGAGGCGTATTTATGACTCAAATAAGGACCGCTTAACCATCACAGAACAGGTGAACCGCCGCAGAGAAATTGCCGACAAAAAAGCACCACCGGCACAATAGATGGTCCTGAATTCGCAACGCAGTCCTGAATTCGCGGTGTGGTACTGAATTCGCGGTGTGGTTGCTTTTTGCGAAAGGACTTGCAGGTAAATCGCGCCGGCAAATGTGCGGACAGCTAAGGGGACAATTTACGGCAAGCGGACTCTGAAAATACGCCAACCACTATCTGATTCAGGGGGTCTAGTTTCGGCAAGTTCCGGCGCATGATTAAGCCCAGTGACTCGATCGCGGCCGGCGACCGGATTGAGCCCAGCCAATGGCGATGCTATTAATGCGGGTGTGCCGACGCGCGAGCGGACCGCTAAACCTTCAGGAACATTTAGTCGAGTGCTGGGTGTCGTGGCCGCCTGTAGGTGCTGTGCTGCACCGCCTGGCCCCATTATAGTGTGCAGTTGAATGTCAGTGTCAGGCAGGATCACTGAATATGCCAACCACGCAAAGAAGGCTAGGGCGAAACCTTCGATCGCAATCGCGGGGATCATGCCCGATCGGTTGCGGCGGTTGTTGGAGGCTTTGCTTCGACGCGCCGTGGAATTGCCTCGACGTGACGTGGAATTGCCTCGACGTGACGTGGAATTGCCTCGACGTGACGTGGAATTGCCTCGACGTGACGTGGAATTGCCTCGACTTCGTAGGTTGGAATCTGGGGAATGGGTTGCGGAATTCATGATTTCTCTCGCCAAACGTTTTGTTTGCATCGAGAGATTACTACGGTGCTAGCGGCGGTAATGGTTCGTTAAATTCTCAGTAGAATTTAACGAAGCGGTATGGGAAGTCTTGCCTAAACGATTCGATTTCATGGCCACAGTACTTGCAATAGCGGTCGCTTGGAATCCAAGGCAGACGGACGATTTGGGCGATAATTTGAGGCTAAAAGCTAAGCGGACTTCCCGAAGCCAGGCTAGGCATGGGGGGAACTTGACCGTTGGCTATTTGGTTTAGATCGACTAGCCACGATTCAAGCATCGTGGCGGTGTGTGCGTTGGCCATCACTTGGGCCTCGGCCTCCAGACAACGATCAATTGCCAACGTCAAATGATCGGCAGTGCCGGTCCATCTCCTTGCGCAATTCTGTGCCGTTTGGACCAAGTGCTGGTCGGCTTGCGAGTTGTTTTGAAGTGCCAGTTCTGCGCCACAATAGGCAAACGCCACTTGACGATAAAATTCCGAGGCCCACGTCGCGATTTGGATAATGCGACGTCGTTTGCTAGAAGCATCTTTGCCGGCTTGGTCCACGAAGGATTGCAAGGTTTTGACGAAGTCGTTGGCGGTGACATGCAGTGATCCTAACTGATCGATCCACGTCGAACGAAACTCCAGTATTTCCTCACCAAAAAGCATCAAAGCATTTTGGACGCTACCGCCTGAGAGTTTTGCTAAACGAGTGGCCAGTTCAGGTGGCGATACCAACTCTCGATCGCTTAAAACTTTGTCCACCTGTTGCCATTGTAATGGTGAGAAGCGAATCACTTGGGAACGCGAACGGATGGTAGGCAATTGCCGCTGGACGGAGATCCCAATCAAAATGATCAGTGCCCCGGGCGGCGGTTCTTCCAGCGTTTTTAGGAGCGCGTTTGCACCTTCTTGCCGCAGGTCATCGGCATCATCCAGGATCGCGATTTTTCGACCGTCATAAAAAGGCTTCATGGCGATTTTTTGGCAAAGCCCCTGTCGATTCGATTTGTCACCGATCAACTGTTCCAAGGCGATTTGATTCTTTTCGGGCAATCGATGGACGTATTCTAGATCGGGATGGTCGCCAGCTAGAAGTTGCTTGCAAGAAGGGCAGGTTTCGCACGGTTGGAAGTCGGAACTGCGCGGGCAGAGCAGGGTTTGTGCAAGTTTCAGCGCGAAGGTTCGCTTGCCGATTCCTTCGAGCCCAACGAACAGAAAGGTACTGGCTAGCCGATCCGATTCTACGGCGTTTCGGAATTGCTGGCGAATTTCGTCGTGGCCGTAAATTTGATCCCAGCTCATGAGCGGCTAACTTTGGTTGTCGTTGGTCAAACGAAGGATGGCGGCAGCGGTAGCAACGGACCTACCCGGAATCGACCTACACTCGATCTTCCCAGGTTTGATGTCTTGGTCAGGTTTGATGTCTTGGTCAGGTTTGATGTCTTGGATAGAGACTAGCGAAAACGCTATCCCTAGTTTAGACGCTCTTTAGGTAGCCGAGAACTAGGTCGCAGACCTGTTGGGAAACCAGTTGGGCCGATTTTGTCGCATCCACCGTCTTGATCAAGTCCGGGTATTTCACCGCTTCCGCTAAGAACGAACGACGAACACTTTCTAGATAGCGAATCCCGCGTGATTCAATTCTGTCGGGTTTGCCCTGACTTCGTTGGGTGGCAACTTCCGCGGGTAGGTCCAGCACAATCATCAGGTCAGGGCGCGATTGATCAATGACGAATTCGCCCAGTTTCCAAATGGTTTCGGGCAAGATGTTTCCCAGGTGGCCCTGATAGACAACGCTGGAAAGTAAGAAGCGATCGCAAATCACGACCTTATTTTCAGCCAGTGCCGGAGCAATGATTTCTTCAACCAATTGGGCTCTAGCCGACATGAACAGCAGCAATTCGGTTTTGGGCGCGATCTTTATTTCGTGTCGCCCCAACAGGATCTGTCGGATTTGGATGCCGGCGTCTGTGGTGCCGGGGTCCGCACAATTGACCACCTGGTGACCATGCTGTTGAAATAACTGCGTCAAGAAGCGGATTTGAGTGGACTTGCCCGCCCCGTCGATTCCCTCCAAGACAATAAACATAAGATTTCAACTTGAAGCAGGTGTCGGACGCGTAGAGGGAAATTCGAATGGGTACATTACCAGCGAACCAAAGCGGTTCCCCAGGTCAATCCGGCTCCAAAGCCGCACATGACAATATGATCGCCCGGTTTAATCTTACCTGCTTGTTCTGCCTCAGCTAGGGCCAAGGGAACGCTTGCCGCACAGGTATTGCCGTAACGTTGGACGTTGGACCAAACGCGGTCCGGCTGGACGTTTAAGCCCTCCATCGCGGCGGTTAAAATACGAGTATTCGCCTGATGAAGGATGAACAGCGACACGTCTTCGATGTCAAACTCGCAGCGATGAAGCAATCGAGTCACCACTTGAGGAATCAGTTGAACGGCCCACTTGAACACAGTACGACCGTCCATTTGGAGATATTGTCGCCGCTGGTCGAGTGCTTCATGGGTCACCGGTTCGCGTGATCCGCCGACAGGAAATAACAAGGACTGACCCAGGCTGCCTTCGGCTCCCAATTGAAATCCGATCACTCCAGGATTACCGTCTAGGGAGACGATCGACTTGCGACCGTTGGAACCAACGACTCTTCGACCCCCTGGTTGCAGAAGCACCGCTGCCGCACCATCGCCAAACAAAGGGAAAGTTTTTTGATCCTCGGGGTCAATCATGCGCGATAGAACATCAGCGCCAATGACCAACACGTTTTGGAAGCTACCGCTGGCAACGTATTGGCAAGCGGTGATGTAAGCATACATAAATCCACTGCACGCGGCGTTGACATCGAACGCGGCAGCTTTGGTGCAGCCCAAACGATCTTGAACAATGCAAGAAACTGATGGGGCAATGTGGTCAGGCGTGCAAGTGGCGACCATGACCAAGTCCACGTCTTGGGCAGCAACGCCAGCTTTTTCTAGACAGGCCAGCCCTGCGCCGTAAGCCAGGTCGCTGGTGGCTTGTTCGGCGGGTGCGATATGGCGGCTGTGGATACCCGTCCGCTGCACGATCCATTCGTGGTCATAGCCACGTTGTTCCAGATCTTGATTGGTCACTATTTGATCGGGCAGGCAAAAACCTGTTCCGGTAATACGGACCGGCAACTGCGGTGCCATCGAGTATTTTGTACGCGGCTGACCGATCCATCGGGAAGCATTGGAAGACATCTCGCCTACCTTCATGGGAGGGATTGAGGCTCGCAATTTCGAAATCGCAGCGTGGTGTCCTGGTTTACCAATACGGTCGCAAGGAAACCTAGCTACCCCTCACCGAAAGCTTTCATTGGCGAAAACTTAGTTCAGTTAGTTGGGCAGTCCAAGACAGTCAGCTGTTTGTTCTAGTACAGTTCCATCTGTACAATCGATCGCATTATGTCGGTTATCTTAGGCCAGGTCATCACAGATTCTTCAGATTTCGTGGGACTTGCTAGCGGCAGTCAAGTCGGTGGTTGGCCGCAAATCCCCTAAAATCTGCCAGTTTCAAAATTGTTTGATTCGGGAAAATTTCTCCAGGGTGAATAGACGTTAACGATCTTAAATTGTTGTCTTGAAACAACTTATGGCGATTATTGCTCGGCAGTGATGTGAAAAATAATTAAGTTTCGATTAAAGGTTTTACATTTTACCCACTTGGGGGTATTCCTGGCTTTTATTTTCGGTACATTGATTTTCGGTGGTTTTTTTCCGTAGTTTCCAACCTTCATTCTTTTGTGAACGGAAAAGTATGAGCCTATTGGCGTTGGTATATCAGCTTGTTCCCGATTCGCCGATTTTAGTCGCTGCGAACCGGGAGGAATCCTTTGACCGAGTCTGCCCGATCCCTTCGATTCAATCTGGTAAGCCGCGAGTGCTTGCCAGTTTTGACCCGAAGTCCAAAGGCACTTATCTAGGCGTTAATCAGAAAGGCATGTTAGCTGCGGCCATTCCGCGACGAAAATTTGGTTCTGCTGTTGGCACAAAATCTCGTGCGGCGCTTTGCCGAGAGATGCTGAAATGTTCATCTGCTCGAGTGGCAGTGGATTTGGCAATGGAGCAATTGCACACCGATCAGTATGACGGCGTGAACTTGATTGTCGCCGATGCAGAGAGCGGATGGGTGATTCACTCAAGTACCGAAAATGAAGTCGTGGAATTAAAGCCGGGACTCAACATTATAGGTCACTATAATTTGGACGATCCTCGGGACGCTCGCGTCAGTTTGGCTCGTCGTTTATTGACTTTGCAAACGTTGGATTCACCGGTCAAGTTCTTGGCACTAGCGAGTAAGGTGTTTGCTCGTGGTGCGACTGAACCTGGACGGCCTAGCATGGTGATTCGAGAGAAATCGACGGGTACCGTCAGTTCGACCTTGATTTCACTGGGCAAGAAACCACGTGACGCGATCTATCAGTATGCAGCGGGTTCGCCTGATGACGTGAAGTACGAAGACTACTCGCCATTCTTGCGAGACATACTAAGCCGTGGATTGCGAGAAAGCAGAATTCGGGCAGGTGCGTAAGCTCTGGCAGGATAGCTGAAAATTGAAAGTTAAGATCGACCAAGTTTAACCGCTTGGTCGTTTTTTTTGATCTGCCTGGTTTTATGATGGGGCCTGCACGTATTTTTGCAGGCCCAACCTGCGCGCGGCCGTCATCGTGTTATCATGATGCCCGCACAAGATCAGGCTGGGATATTCGGTCCAAGACCCGTCCGTCTACGACCCAACACCCCAACACACCAACACCCCAACACACCAACACACCAACACACCAACACACCAACACACCAACACACCAACTCAACCCAACACCCCGACCCAACGGCACGCAGTTAGTGCCCGGCCTCTACCCGCTTGCGTGGCGTTATTGTGCGGCGTTTTGGCTGCTGAGGCAGGCACAGCGATTGGCACCTTATGGATCGAGTAACCCCGGATTTATCGAGTAACCCTGGCTGTGACACCTAAAGAAGTATTGGCATTTTGCCGCGAAAAAGATATCCGCGCCGTTGATATTCGGTTCATGGATTTTCCCGGCCTTTGGCAGCACACAACGATTCCAGTAGGGTGCCTGACCGAAGCCACGTTCGAAGAGGGTTTGGGCTTTGACGGGTCCAGTATCCGCGGCTGGCAGAAGATCAACGAAAGCGACATGCTGTTGGTGCCTCAACCGGACACCACGTTTGTTGATCCTTTCACCGCCTTACCCACGCTGGTGATGATCTGCAACATTCAAGATCCGATTACTCGTGAGGACTATAGCCGCGATCCGCGAAACGTCGCCAGAAAAGCCGCCAACTATCTAAAGGCGACGGGGATTGGCGAGACCGCAAATTTTGGCCCCGAAGCCGAGTTCTTCATCTTTGACGATGTGCGCTTTGACCAGACGCCACACAGTAGCTTTTACTTCCTGGACAGCGAAGAAGCGGAGTGGAATCGTGGAAAGAAAGAAAGCCCCAACCAAGGCTACAAGATTCGCTACAAAGAGGGGTACTTCCCGGTTCCACCGACCGACAAGTTAATGGATATCCGCAATGAAATGATGCAGACGATGATTGAATGCGGATTGAATGTCGAATGCCACCATCATGAGGTGGCGACCGCTGGGCAGTCGGAAATCGATTTGCGCTTCGATGAAATGGTCTCCATGGCCGACAAGATGATGATCTACAAATACATCGTCAAAAATGTTGCTTACAAGCACGGTAAGACCGCCACGTTTATGCCCAAGCCCCTGTTCGGAGACAATGGGTCAGGGATGCATACGCATCTTTCCATTTGGAATGGCCACCAACCGTTGTTCGCGGGCGACAAGTATGCGGGACTATCGGATATGGCACTTTATGCAATCGGTGGATTGCTGAAGCACGCCCCCGCGATCTTGGCGTTTACCAATCCAACCACCAATAGCTACAAACGTCTGGTGCCAGGTTATGAAGCGCCCGTGAATTTAGCATATTCGCAGGGCAATCGATCGGCTGCGATTAGGATCCCGATGTATTCGCCCAGTCCTAAATCCAAACGGATTGAATTTCGCTGTCCCGATCCTAGCAGCAATCCCTACTTGGCGTTTTCGGCGATCTTGATGGCGGTGATCGACGGGATTCAAAATAAGATCGATCCCGGCTCGCCACTGGATAAGGATATTTACGACTTGCCGCCGGAAGAACTTAAAGATATTCCCAAGACACCGGCGTCGTTGGAAGAGGCGTTGAACGCCTTGGAAGTGGATCATCAATTCTTGCTGCGTGGCGATGTGTTCACCCAGGACGTGATTGACACTTGGATTCATTACAAACGGGTGAACGAAGTGGATGCTATCCGTTTAAGACCCCATCCCTACGAATTTTGCATGTACTACGATCTTTAATCCAAACGCTGCCGTCGCTTTCCCGGTATTGGATCTGGCGGGGAACATCGTTTGCCGGCAATCGGAACAAGGAAGTTCACTTTGGCGAGATCGGCCGACTGGCACTCAGGACCACTAACTAAGAGAAGAATTTAAACATGAGCGATGATATTCGACATCTGGAGCCGACTGCACTTTGGAACTTTTTCGCGGATCTAAACGCAGTGCCTCGCGCTTCCAAAAAAGAGCAGCAAGTCATTGAGTTTGCCAAATCGTTTGGTGAAACTCTTGGTCTAGAAACCATCGTCGATGACATCGGCAATGTGATTATTCGCAAGCCAGCAACTGCCGGCATGGAAGATCGTACGCCCTTGGTTTTGCAGTCGCATTTGGACATGGTTCATCAAAAGAACAACGACACGGATTTCGATTTTGCGACTCAGGGTATTCAGATGTTACTGCAGGGTGACTGGGTCCATGCCGATGGCACGACACTGGGTGCCGACAATGGGATTGGGGTCGCGACAATCATGGCGCTATTGGCGTCCAAAGACATTCCTCACCCCGCTTTTGATGCGTTGTTTACGATTGACGAAGAAACGGGAATGACCGGCGCCAAAGGTCTGCAAGGCGGACTTCTGCAGGGCAAGATACTATTGAATTTAGACACCGAAGAGGACTGTGAATTGACGATCGGTTGCGCCGGAGGCGTCGACGTAACCGCCACCGGTACCTATTCAGCCGTCCCGGTTGCGGCTGACACTCAAGGCTTGAAAATCACAGTCAAGGGCTTAAAGGGTGGCCATTCGGGAATGGAAATTCACCTTGGGCGTGCCAATGCCAATAAGTTGATGAATCGAATTTTATGGCTGGCGGCAAAGCAATATCGCTTGCAAGTGGCTTCGATCGATGGCGGAGGTCTTCGCAATGCGATCCCACGCGAATCGGTCGCAACAATAACGATTCCCAAGTCTAACTTGGCTGCGTTTGAACAGTGGTTCACAACCCAAGCCAGCGAAATTCAAGCTGACTTTCATGCGACCGATCCGGGCTGTGAAGTGTCTTTCCAAGAGGCGACCGTAACGGAAGTAATCCCGACAGACTTGCAGGAAACATTGCTTGCGTCGCTGCATGCGTGCCTAAGTGGTATCTACCGCATGAGTCCCAAGATCCAAGGGTTGGTTGAAACGTCCAATAACTTGGCCCGAGTTTTAGTGAAGGATGGAGCGTTTCAGATTGGGTGTTTGACTCGAAGTAGCGTCAATAGCCAACGCGATGATTTAGCGAATTCTCTGGTCGCTGTGTTTCAGTTGACAGGGGCGGTCGTGCAAACTGCGGGCGATTATCCTGGCTGGCAACCGGCACCAGAATCGGCAATCGTGACTTTGATGTCGTCGTTGTATGTCGAGATGTTCAAGGATCAACCGCACGTATCCGCTTGCCATGCTGGCCTGGAATGCGGAATTTTGGGCACCCATTATCTTGACATGGACATGATTTCGTTTGGCCCTAATATCCGCGGAGCACACTCGCCCGAAGAGCGTGTGCAAATTAGCAGCGTTCAGAAGTTTTGGACGTTTCTGAAGGAAACCTTAAAGCGAATTCCGAAGGCAGCCTAATCCGACAGTGCACTCGTTAGCGATCGCGCAGGCAAGGCAATCTTTGGTCGCAACTGCACTGTGCCGGGGTCTACCAGTAGCCTGCCAGATGCCCGCGACGCTGTCGGGGTTGGGCGGGCACGGATCCGACCGCCCAGATCATGCAAGTCTCCTGGCGGGCAGAGTGGACAAGTCAGAGCAGGCAAGGCAGAGTGAACAAGGCAGAGTGAACAAGGCAGAGTGGGCGTCGCCCCGCCAGCAGGCTTTTGCTTTGCGACCGAACTTAGTCAAGTTTGAGGCTGTCTGTGGCAACGCAGGCAGTCGTTCCCAGTGTTGTGCCACGCTGAAAAGAGGTTTTAGGCCTGTTTAGGCGATCATGGGGTGTGCGTTCTGCAAAGTGGTGGTCAAACAGGTTTAATCGCAGCAAGTGCGGTTGCGTTGTCAGCCGGGAAGCCGCGTTTTGAACCGTTTCTGGTTTGGACTTAGATTTGGTCGGGCGAGTGGCTAATTTCAGCCTGAATCCTGGGCTCTGGCCACAAGAAGGCGGGAAATTTGTGGAAAGGCCCGCATTTGGCACAAGTTTCGGCGCCTGCTTGATCGATAGAACGGGACGAAGTTAAGCACTTAAGTACTTTACAAAAAACCAGGATCGTGTAACTTTACAATCGCAAGCGAGTAAACTCGTTTCACACGCACCCGTAGCTCAATTGGATAGAGCGTCGGTCTACGGAACCGAAGGTTGCAGGTTCGAATCCTGCCGGGTGTATTTGTAGTTTTACCCTAGTTTTATAGGCTGGAACGCGTTTCAAAGCGTTACCGTCAAGACG
>Ga0209702_10004621_pt1 | contig 19747 bp, 22 predicted proteins | sample FRY01_FD_187210 | JGI IMG/M metagenome (GOLD analysis project Ga0209702, IMG submission 187210) | Freshwater microbial communities from Lake Fryxell liftoff mats and glacier meltwater in Antarctica - FRY-01 (SPAdes) (version 2) | ecosystem: Environmental > Aquatic > Freshwater > Ice > Glacier...
TGCGCGGATTTGATTACCTGGCAAAGGTGATAACGGGAGTTCAATTCAAAGACGGAATCGAGGTGACAAAAGCCAATCAGAAGGCCGCTTGATTCGACTGGCTAAACACCAGAATTGACAATAACTCTGGAAATCGGCGTTGGGCTTTAGACCATGGCCTGCCAAAAGAGGCTGGATATGCTTTTGGTATAGATCCAGGATTGTTGTTGTACGAGAAATGCAGGGAAAGAGGAATAGCGGAAGCTTCCATCTATTGCTTTACGCAGGATAATACCAAGCGGCCTGCCATTCAGAAACAGGCATTCAGTGAGGCCAGCGTTGCATTCGCTTGGGAAATTGCGCGTCGTGGCGCTGCCTTGCTGGTTGTTGGTGATGAGACTTCAGCGCAATTCCCCGAGGAGTTAAAAGAATTCCGACAACGCCAAGGCAGTGGAATGAAAGTAAACCTACTCGTCAACTATGGCTGGGAATGGGATCTGGCCGGCCTTAAAAATGGTGGCTTGCGCTCAGATGAAGTGTCGCGTCTGGACTTGATTGTGCGCTGGGGAGGGGGGCGGCGATTGAGCGGCTTTCTCCCAGTGCAATCCGTTTATGCGGATTTTTATGTCCGGGAAGAATATTGGCCAGATTACGACCCACAGCATTTTGATCAGGCACTCGTTTGGTTTAAGAACCAAGACCAGACACTCGGCGGGTAATGCAAATTTTAAACGCGGCGGGCTCAGGTCTGACTGAGTTCGCTGCCTGATCTGCGGACCACCTTGAAGTCAATCGGCTTGTAGCTGAAATTGTTGGATTGTCCAGCGGAGCATGCTGTCATCGCGACTATCAGCGGCATCTCCGCTCGCAGACAGATGTAATCGCCGGCTTTGCTGAGTGGCGCCTGGACTGCGATAGCGCCGGTACCCGGATCAACGGTTACGTGCATAAATGCATTAAACGCTATGGGAATGCGATCGACGGCGATGCCATAGTTTGCAAGTACCTTGGCGAGATTGCCTTCACATCCCGGACGTCCCTCGGTTTCTCCATAGATGATCGCAAACGTATCGCTGGAGCAAGGCGTCAAAGTGAAGTCATGGCGGCCGCAGGTATCTTCGATGATTGTGAACATCGGCCGACTGCGATTTGAGTAAAGCACATCGCCGCGGCTGAGCCAGAGCTTCGATGCGTAGTCGATGGAGCGGCCCGAAGACAGATATTCGGCGCTGTCTTCGCAGGAGAAAGCCACCACATCGCTGACTTGCTGCCCCTCAGGATCAATCACGATCAGCTCATCACCCGTATCGAGTTCTACAGTTCGCGCCGAGCAGGGCGGAATTCGGTGAGTATCAGGTGACATACTTATCTCCCTCTGGCGAACTTAAACGGGCACTGCCAGTCAGGTTCCACTTTGCGACCGCTGTACTGACGGGCTTCGGTAGAACCACCAAAATCTCCAAGATTCGGGTTGATCGATCCCTGCAATTCAATATCGCGCTGCCGGGTTGCCTTCTGCATCTTCTGGTAACGGCCATCAGCGCGAAGCTGTTCGAACTGCCGGTGCGAGTTGAATACCAGCACCGGGCTGCCGAAGCGTCTGGCTGTTCTTGAGGCTCCTGAGTGCAGTCCAATCACAAAAAACGGATGACCCGCCAGGCTCAGGCTGAATTTTTTGTTCTGCGGATCGCTGCTGACATCGGCGGCGGGCGGATTTCCCCGTTCCACATCGACCTTGTGCAGGCGGTGAAGCTGCGACCAGAGCAGGTGCTCAAAAACAATTTCATCAGTATCGACAGGCGCGTCAAAAAGTGCGGCAAACGAATGGACTGTGGAATCGTCCGGATCCTGATCGTCGATTTTGCGCACGAACGCACTAAGGGCATCCAGTACAGGCACATCATTGGCAGCATCGCCCAGTCTGCCGAATTGGAAGGTTTCTATTGCCCCTCGGGATAGCGCTATCTTGGAACCTACACAGGGAAACGATTCCTCATCGATGAATTCCAGGAACCGGGCAGGCAGGTCTTTACCACGGAAGACAGAGCCACGCACGGGCTGCGGTTGTGCGTCTGAGTGAAGTAATGACATTGTCTTTCCGTATCAGGACCGGTGGCCGTTACGGAGAGTCTACGGGAGAAGAGTTCGGGGCAATGTGCGCTGTGCCACGCATCCAGGTTGATGCCCGGCTTGCGCTTCAGGTCACAGCACGGGTGATTGCAAGCCCTGCCGCGGCCGAGGTGCCGGTCAACAAGGTGCCCCAGATGAGATCTGTGGCCAGCATCTTCCACGACCAGCCTTCCAGTGTGGCGATGTTGGTGAATTCGTAGGTGCCATAGGCCAGAGCCCCCAAAAGTGCCCCCGAGAGGAAGACAAAGAGCAGTTGCCCGTCGGTGCGCAGCGCGGGCAGCGAAACGAACCACAGAAGGCCGCCGACATAGAAGAGGTAGAAGATTGCCGCCGGTACCAGACGCGGCGACTCGCGCAGTATGTCGCCGATGTCCTGCTCGAACATGGGACGGATCAGAAACCGCAGCCCCAGCGCGTCGAGGCCAAGGAAGATCGCGGCGGTGGCGATATAGAGGATCACAATGTTCATCTGGTACCTTTCGGGCTGCCGGATAGTCAGGATTAAAAAGCTATTCTTACTCAGTGTTGTTGTCAAATCAATTTCAGGCTTGTCCAGGGCTGAGCCTCAAGGATGTCATGTAAATTTCACATACTTCAGATAAGCTGGTTGTAACAGTGAATTTCTTTAGAGAGCAGGTTACTCAAATATGGCTGACTTCTACGCAAAAACGCTTAAATCCATAATCGCGATTACGCTCGCTCCAGGCCTGCTGACAGCATCAGTTTCAGCCCAGCAGGCTGAGATGCAATGGATTGCGGGCGATCATCATATTCACAGCCGTTACAGCACCGGCTGGGACACAACGCAAAACCCGCCAGCACCAATCCTGGGTGGTGATGCTATCTATCCAACTGCGATGAATGCCTTGATGGCGAAGTACTTTGGTCTGGGCTGGATGGTTACCACTGATCATGGCGGTCCCAATCACAGTCAGGTGAATCTGACCCGGGCGTATCCTGAGTTGCTGCAATCCCGACTGGTAGTGCCTGAGGTCATTCAATTCTATGGGATGGAGTTTGATACACCCGGCGCTGACCACTCCAGCGTAATCATTCCTCATACCCACGACGAAGCCGAGCGTCTGCACAGCATCGAATCGCAGTTCTCCAAACGTGAACCCTGGCCGGCAAATCCGGAGTGGGACACCGAGCCTCGCATGCTGGAAGCCTTGAGTTTCATGAACGAGTTCACTGAGAAGCCCATCGTGATTGCTCATCATCCTTCTCGTTCGGCACCCGGTGAGCGGGTGTATGGTCTGGATACTCCTCAGGAATTGCGTGACTGGAATAATACTGCTCCTGAAATTGCAGTGGGTATGGAAGGCGCACCTGGCCATCAGGCGAATGCGTTGAATCCCGATGGTTCACTTAATCCGACGGGATCCAGAGGCAGTTATGGCAATCATCCGACCATGGGCGGTTTTGATCAATTCACCGCGATTGTTGGAGGCTTCTGGGATTCCATGTTGAGTGAGGGGCGGAACTGGTGGATCACTGCCAACTCCGATTCTCATGTGCACTACACCGAAGGCGGTGCTGATTTCTGGCCAGGCGAGTATTCAAAAACCTATGTGCTGGCAGAGAAAAATCATGAATCCCTGCTTGATGGTATTCGCAGCGGCCGCGTTTTTGTAACGACCGGTGATCTGATTTCGGAGCTGTATGTCACCGCAATTTCTGGAGAAGATAAAGCAGAAATCGGCGGGACTCTGGAGCTTGCTGCGGGCGGCCCGGTAGAGATCAAAATCCGCTTTCTGGATCCGGCCGGCGCCAATCACAACGGCGACTTTCCGGAAACTGAACGTGTCGATCTGATCGTCGGCGAGATGCACGGGTATCTTGCTGATCCGAGCATAGATACGCATTCACACACGCAAGTTTTAGCGAGATTCACTGCTGATGATTGGGTGGAGGATGGTGACTATAAAGAAATCACCTATACCCTGGGTGCTCTGCAGAATGATCTTTATATCCGTGTGCGCGGCACCAATACCAGTCAACTGGAGCCGGAACTGGACCCCAAAGGCGAGAATCCCTGGTCGGACCTGTGGTTTTATTCAAATCCGATTCGATTACGCACAGCTGCGAACTGATGAGGCAAACCGCCGGTGAATAGAACAGTTTATGCATTGATAATTATCGCTGTTCTGGGAGCTTGCAGTGACCGTGCTGTGACCCAACAGCCGGCAGTTTCATGTCAACAGTTGACGGCAGAGAATGCCGATCAGTGTATACGTCTGAATCAGATTCAGGTTCTGGGTACACATAACAGCTATAAACTAAGCCCTGTGCCCGCTTTGATCGAGACGCTTGACGAACACCGGTCCGGCTGGGCGTCAGATATCATCTACAGCCATCGACCTTTGACCGAGCAACTGCAACTGCTGGGAATCCGTCAATTTGAACTGGATGTCTTTGCTGACCCGGACGGTGGTCTTTATGCCGAGCCAGCGGGTGCCCTGCTGGCAGAGGATAATAGCTTCTTGAATGCTGCAGAAATGCTGGAGCCAGGTTTTAAAGTGCTGCACTCCCAGGATGTCGACTATCGCTCAACATGCCTGAGCCTGAAAAGTTGCCTGCAAGAAGTACGCGACTGGTCACTTGCCAACCCTGCGCATTTTCCAATCATGATTCTGCTGGAGATGAAAGATGGACAACGAGCGCAGTTTGGACCGATCACTTATACCAGCCCTGTTGCGATTGACGGCCAAAATATTGATCAGGTAGATGAAGAGATATGGGCAGTATTTCCGGAAGTGCAGGTAATTACCCCGGATCAAGTCAGAGGCTCATACTCATCTCTGGAAGAGGCGGTAACAAAAAACGGCTGGCCCACGCTGGCGGAAAGCCGAGGCAAGGTGTTGTTTGCATTGGACAACACCGGGTCACATCGTGATGCTTATCTCTCTGAGTCTGCTGATCTGCAGGGCAGGGCAATGTTTGTGAGCGCACGACCGGGCGAGCCGAGCGCAGGTTTTATCAAAATGAACGATGTTATGGCTGACTTTGAATTGATTCAGAGTTATGTAGCGGCAGGATTCCTGGTGCGCACCCGTGCCGATATCCCGACCAGCGAAGCCCGCTCCGGCTCTACCGTAAGACGAGATAGAGCACTGGCAAGCGGAGCGCAATATGTCAGTACGGATTATCCTGAATATTCGCCGTTTGGTTCTGCTTATATTGTTGAGTTGCCAGAGACAAAAGGGCATGCCCGATGCAATCCAGTTGCCGCATCGGCGGATTGCAGGTCTGAATTTCTGAGCGAATAATCAATTTCTGCACCTGTAGTTAGTGCGAAAGCGTACTGACTGATCAATTTCAACTGCGTAGTTTAATCACTTCATCATGATTTCTCTTCAGTTCATAGAGAATCAGGCACTTGCCTATATGGAAGCGACTGGGAGGACAGACTGTGATGAGAAACTATACGGCAAGCAAACCCGCAAGCCGATATCGAATCTGTATTGGAGATGTAGTTATGAAAAAGTTAAATAAAGTAGTTTTTTACGCGTTGCTTGCTCCGGCTTTAACATTGAGCGCAGGTTCTTTGCTGGCTCAGCAACCAACCACGCAGCGTGAACAAACACAGAGCACCCAACAAAGCCAGCCGAGCTCGACTCAGCCGAGCACTCAGCGGACTCAGCCAGGCGCTGCTCAGCCGAGCTCAACTCAGCCAAGCGCTACACCGGGCTCACAGCAAGGCCAGACTCAGCGATCTGCTCAGGGTACTCAGCAAAGCACCCAGCGCAGCGCTCAGCCTGGCTCGCAGATGCCCCAAACTACCCGTATGGGTGGCAGTGAGTATCTGACTTCGGCGCCAAGCAGTGCCGTGCATGCTGACAATATTATTGGCAGCGACGTAATGACAACCGGCGATGAGAATGTCGGCCCTGTCAATGACCTGATTTTCGATGATGACGGTCAGATTATTGCCGTGGTTGTGGGAGTCGGTGGATTCCTGGGTATGGGTGAAAAGGATGTTGCCATCAGTTGGGACTCTGTCTCACGCAGCACCGAGGATAGAGATCAATTCCGTGTAGATGCAACTAAGGAAGATTTACGAGCTGCACCGGCGTTCAAAGCTAACGAATAAGTTTTAACTTCGGTTAACTTCGGAAAATCTGCGGCAGGGGGTTTTATCCCTGCCGTGCTTTCGAATTCGGTCTTCAAACTGCACAGATCGCCGATGTTCTTTGTCTGCCGGAGGTCGCAATGATTCACGGCGTTTCAACCAAACAGTTTTTTCGTGATCTGTATAAAAAAATGAAGGACGACAATGTATTCAATGGTGCGGCGGCACTCGCCTTCTATCTGACACTTGCTCTTTTCCCCGCAATTATTCTACTGATGACTATCATCCCCTATCTGCCAATTGATCAGGTGGATCAGGCGATTATGGATCTGCTGGGGCAGGCGCTGCCACAGGAAGCCTACGGCATGGTCGAAGGTGTGGTGAAAGAGGTCACTGCCGACCGGCAAGGCGGCCTGCTTTCCTTCAGCCTGCTGGGCACATTATGGGCAGCATCCACCGGGATGTTTGCGGTGATGCAACAACTTAATATTACCTATGACGTTAAAGAAAGCCGCAGCTTTATCCTTGCCCGAGCAACTGCGCTCATACTGAGCTTTATGTTTGGTTTGCTGATACTGGGTGCATTCTCATTGATCGTACTTGGCGGTGTAATCGAGGACTGGATTGGCAGCAGTTTTGGGTCCAGCGAAGTGCTGCTGATCTTCTTCGCGGTGATTCGATGGATTATGATCGTTCTTGCCTTGCTGCTGGGATTCGCGCTGATCTACCGCTATGCACCCAATTTTGAACAAAAGATCGCATTCATTACTCCCGGCAGTTTCATCGGTGTCTTATTGTTGATAGTGGCCTCCCTGGGATTCTCACTGTACACCTCGAATTTCGCGGATTACAACGCCACCTACGGCAGTATAGGCGCTATGGTTATCCTGATGCTGTGGTTGTATATTGCCGGGCTCGTCATACTCGTTGGTTCAGAGATTAACGCGATAGTTGAACACGCCAAAGGGAAAGTTAAGGGTGGGGAACAGGAAGAGGAAAAATCTGGCGGTCCAATTTCAACTGGCGAATGAACCACTGCTGTTCTGACCAATGATCTTGTCGTGTTTTTTGTCGTGCCACTTACGCTGGGTTTGCGCACAATTATTGCTCTGCCTGTTGGACGGCTTTTGGTGTTTGCGGTGCAGGGCTGCAGTCGGATATTCAGCGAATTTTCACCAGCACCGCCCCGCGATTGCCGCCTTCTTCGATAAAAGTCAGTACGCGGTTTCTGCTCTGCTGGAAATAAAGTTCAGCGAGTACGGCTTCACGTATGGCACCGCCGCCGACAATCAGGCGCACCTGGCTCGCATAACCATGCCAGCCATCAGCTAGCGCAGATTCCAGTTTTTGCAGTGCCTGTGCTACAGTTTCCCGGTGATGGGCGATATCGACAGTCAACGTAGAACCATCGCTTTGCCGGAACAAGGGGCTGTCACACTTATCGCAATACTGCTCGGTTGCGCGCTCGTCGAAATCGGGCAGGCTGACGAGGTGCAGCATGCCGCAGTGCCGACATTCACGTTCTCTGGATACAGACATAGTTACAGCGTACCTCGTAGCTGCAGATGCCAGCCAGCGTGATCGAAGACACAAAGAATCAACAGCTCAGGGATTTTCATGGTTTTCAGACAAATCTTACCGAATTTTATTCCCCATAATGGAACATTGAATATTTTCAGGATCAAAAGGAGTTTAATTATGCATGTCACCTTGAAGTTAAGTCTATCAGTGCTATTAATATTCAGCCTCGGGGCTGGTCTTGCACATGCTCAGTCCCACATTTCTGCTCGGGCTCTAATATGGACCGAAGACACTGATGACCTGGAATGGGGCCCGTGTCCGCCGTTTCTACCTGCCGGGTGTGAAATCGCTGTGCTCAATGGTGACCCGGCCAAAGAAAATGTCGATGTATTCTTTAAGCTGCCTGGCGGTTCCGATCTTCCAAATCATTGGCATACGTCCGCTGAGCGGATGGTGCTGGTGAGCGGAGAGCTGCATGTGACTTATGAAGGACAGGAGCCGGTGGTCTTGACGCCAGGAACTTACGCTTATGGTCCGGCAAAGCTGGAGCATCATGGTGCCTGCGTCAGCACAGAAAATTGCGTGTTGTTTATTGCGTTCGAAGAGCCTTTGGACGCAGTGCCGGTCGAGAACTGATGCGTTCGGTCATCCTGATCATCGCTGTATTGGCAGTTACCCTGGGGCACTCACACAGTCGTGCAGACAGCCCTGCAGAGAACATTGAACTTGTGGCTGCAATTAATACCTATCGTGCTTCGCCGCAAGCCTGCAATGGTAGTGTGCCGGAGCGGGCCGCGCCGCTGGCGATAGATCAGAGACTGACACGTCTGGATGCTGAGGCCCAGACAGAACTCAGAGACGCACTGCGTGAAGTTGCCTACAAGGCAGCTGCTGTGCAGGTCATTAACGCCTCAGGGCCGCCCGACGTTGATGTCTTGATGGAGGCGCTGGTGCCACGGTTTTGTGCGGTGCTGTTAAATCCGCAATTCACAGAAATCGGGGTGTCACGCAGTAACAATCACTGGCAACTGGTGCTTGCCCGACCTTTGCTTGATGAGGATCTGGGTGATTGGCAGGAAGCTGGTAAACAGCTGCTGACGCAAGTTAATCAAGCCCGTGCAGAATCACGCCGTTGTGGAGCTCAATTGTACGAGGCGGCTGGCGAACTAAGCTGGAACCAGCGCCTGGCCACAACTGCCTTGGCGCACAGTCAGGATATGGCGAATTTTGATTATTTCGCTCATGAGGGACGTGATGGATCGCAGGTATCAGATAGAGCATCCCGGGCAGGTTATCTCTGGCAGCGTATCGGAGAAAATCTTGCTGCCGGACAAGGCTCTACGCAACAGGCGGTGGCGGGCTGGCTCAACAGCCCGGTGCACTGCGCCAACCTGATGAATCCGAATTTCAGGGAGATGGGTGCCGCCTACGCAATTAATCCTGATAGCAAGGCGATAAGTTATTGGACCCAGGTATTCGGTACCCCGCGCTGAACAGTGAACAGTCCACTCATTGAAGAGGGTCTTCTGTTTAAGGTTCAAAAGATTCAATCTATCTAACTCGGAGGTCGCAAGATGGCCGGTGGCTGGTCTCGTGATGGGGCAGTGCAGGATCAAATAGAGGCCAGTTTAGAGGATGCCGTGAAATTGGCGCGCAGCCGTCTGCCTGAAGGCGAGGGTTCATCACACTGTGAGGAGTGCGGGAAAAAGATTCCAGAAGCCCGACGCAAAGCCGTGCCAGGTGCACGTCTGTGCGTCGCCTGCCAGAGCGAGGAGGACGAACGGCAGGGCGGATTATCAGGCTTTAACCGGCGTGGCAGCAAAGACAGCCAATTGAGATAAAAGATGTGTATGCTTAGGCCTTCATCTCCTGCCTAAGAATGAAGGAAAAATAATGAAAACACATGTCCTCTGGCCGTATCCCCGATTAATTAATTCTATTCTGCTCAGTTTTTTTGCAATCAGCATAAGTGTGAGCAGTGCTCATGCTCAACGCCAGGGCAGTGACGATGAAACCCTGGTGACTGACCCCCGCGTACAGCATCTGGATTATCAGTTTCCGGGTACCGATGAGCGCATCCCTTATGCGCTGTTTGTGCCGGACAGCTATGACTCCAGCATGCCAGCACCACTAATCATCTCCCTGCATGGTCTGGGCAGAAGTTATGACTGGCTGATGGGGTATCACGGTTTTCTTGATGCGGCCGAAGCGGGTGGTCATATCGTGGTGACCCCGCTGGGGTACATCCGCCGGGGCTGGTATGGTTCGCGACCGGTGGAGGAAGGAGCAGAAGTAGCGCAGCGCAGCGAGCAGGACGTGATGAATGTTATCGAAAAGGTGCGCACAGAATTTAGTATAGACGAGAACCGTATCTACCTGTGGGGACACTCCATGGGTGGCGCAGGTGCCTATCATATCGCGATTAACAACCCTGACTTATTTGCCGGGCTTGCTGTTGTTGCTGCGGCACCTTTGCAGAGTCTGGATCCAGCAGAGTTGGCAGTTATCAAACACGTCCCCATTCTGGTCATGCACGGCGACAATGATGAGACCGTACCCGTCAGCCTGGCACGGAAATGGGTTGCAGGAATACAGAGTCTGGGCATGCAGCATATCTACATTGAAGTGAAGGGCGGCGATCATTCTTTGTTGATCTCGCAGGCACCTGAGAATATGCGTCGCGTTGTGGATTTCTTTGATATTGTTTCGAAGTCTTATCAGAGCCAGCAACAATAGCAATACAAACCGCGGTCACTATGAAACGATCAAAAAGAGATAACTGAAGTGGCAATATACACTGCCAAAATTGTCTGGAGCCGCAAGGATTCCGTATTTTTAGATCACCTGTACAGTCGTGGATCAGCCAGGCCAGCAGCAGATCGAGCAGATGCATCATCAAGCACATGCAGCCTGTTTTATTGCTTCATCAGTAAAAACTGAAGTGCGCGTGAACCGGTTTTTTCCGAGTTATTGGGAGTGCTCAACGATGAGTAAAAAAATCCCTTTTGATCTGCAACCGACTCTGACTGGATCAACAATCTCGCTGCGCCCTTTGCAGGCGGAAGATTTTGAAGCACTTTACCTGGCAGCTTCAGACCCGCTGATATGGGAGCAGCATCCTTCCCCGCTCAGGTATCAGCGCGACGTGTTTGAGCAAGAATTCTTTATCGGAGCGCTGGCTTCCGGCAGTGCGTTTGTAGTGTTCGAAAATGAGTCGAGTAAAATCATTGGTTCGTCGCGTTTTTATGACTGGGATCCGATACAAAAGGAGGTCGCGATCGGATTTACGTTTCTGGCACGCAGCCACTGGGGTGGCACAAGCAATCAGCAAAAGAAGCAGTTGATGCTCGATCATGCCTGGCAGTGGGCGGAGCGTGTGTGGTTCCACATTGGCAGGAATAACTGGCGATCACGAAAGGCTGTCGAAAAGATCGGTGCCAGCTTCTCTCATGATGCCATTAAGGAGTTGAACGGGGTGGTGCACGAATATGCCTTCTACAAAATGGAGAAAGTCGCTTCCCCCAGCAATTAACAAATATGATCCCTTCGCAAGCCTGAAGCGTATTAATAACTGAATCGACTTATCTGCGAAACAGGTGTTTGGATATGAACTCAGTAATGAAGCTTATGATGACCGCGACGCTGCCGCTGGTATTAACCAACTGTATACGTATCGGGCCGGCGTCTCCGAATCAGCCATTGGCAGAATATGTGGATATTGAGCGTTTCATGGGCACCTGGTATGTGCAGGCATACACCCCGACATTTCTTGACCGGGATGCGCACGATGCAACCGAAAGCTATGAGCTGAGCGATGATGGGAAAATTCTCACGACCTACCGATTTCGCAAAGGTCCGGACGCCAGCTGGAAAACCATGAACCCCGTTGGCTGGGTTCACGACAAAACCAGCAACGCAGAGTGGCGGATGCGTTTCTTCGGACTGTTAACATCCCCGTATTATGTTTTGTTCGTCTCCCCCGACTACAATGAAACCGTGATAGGTCATCCCGGCAAAGAGCTGGCCTGGATCATGACCCGCAATCCAGAGATTTCGGAATCCGCCTTTACGCGTCTGCGTGCTGAATTACTCAGCCGGGACTATGACCTCAGTGAGTTGACGCGAGTTCAACACTCTTCAGCTGTTGCCCTCTAGCCACGCCAGCAGACGCAGTTTTCCTTACACTCCACCAGCGCCAGGCTGGCAAGATTCCTTGCTGACTGCGAACCGATCAGAGGTGGAGTACCATTGTGGGTCTGGATCGACAACAAGCCCCTGCCAGGCGTATTCTTTATGGCGTTCAACTGTGTCTGCTAAAAGCTCGCTGAGTTAAGGAAAACAATAAAAACATACAAGGGAGCCTCTGAATAACTCTATGGTCACTCTGGCCTTCAGCCGATTTCGCTGGCAAGGCGCACTTGCGCCGGCATGCGTCCGCCTGTCAAGCAAGGGCAACGCAGCCAGCGGGATCGGCTGAAGGCCCCTTCGGGCGGGCGTCTGCGCCGCTTCTGCCGCGTTGCCGTGCTTGCCAGGGGCTGCGGCCATTGCCAGCGCACGACGCCTTGCAGCAGCGGGCGCAATCACCCGCAGAGTGGTCATAGAGTTATTCAGAGGCTCCCAAGGAGTTTGTTATGAGTAAAGCTGCCCGGCATCCGTATCACCCGATTATCTATGTGCGTGGTTTCGCCGCTACTCAGGGCGAAATTGAAGAGACCGTCGCCGACCCGTATATGGGCTTTAATGTTGGCTCAACCAAGGCTCGCGTGGCGTGGACCGGGGAGGTAAGACGCTTCTTCTTCGAGTCGCCACTGGTGCGTTTGATGAGCGACCATCAGTACGAAGATGTTTTTGTGGACGGTGATGATCTGGTCGCTGCAGAACGGGTTGATCATCCAATACCGTATCGATGCATCATCATCTATCGCTATTACGATGAGGCGTCAAAAGATTTTGGAAATGGCGTAACGCCGCCCATCGAACATTTCGCAAAAGGGCTGGATCACCTGATTCTGCGCTTGCGTGAAAAAGTCTGCGCCAATAAAGCCAATAAAGTGTCTGCACAAGATTTCCGTGTGCAACTGGTCGCTCATTCCATGGGTGGGCTGGTATGTCGGGCATTTCTCCAGAATCCCCTGCTGGGTTCGACGCAGGCGCGAGCGGCGGTTGACAAATTATTCACCTACGCTACCCCGCATAATGGTGTCGACATGCGCATAGTGCGCAACGTGCCTGGCTGGTTGTCCTTTGGTGATATTAATAATTTCAATCGTTCTAAAATGGCAGGCTATCTCGATCTGCCCGACAATGATGATGTTTCTGTGGTGAATAATTTCCCACCCGAGCGTATCTTTAATCTGGTCGGCACCAATCCGCATGACTATGGCACCGCTGCGGGTATTTCTGCGTGGGGAGCCGGTGATGCAAGTGATGGCCTGGTTCGAATCGGCAATGCAACTACCCATGGTCCGGGATGTGATGGCATCAATATAGCCTCGCCACGTGCTTTTGTGCATCGTAGTCACTCCGGGCATTACGGAATTGTAAATTCCGAGGAAGGTTATCAGAACCTGACACGCTTCCTGTTTGGTAATCTGCGCGTCGATGGCATTCTTGATATTGATGAGATAACCCTGCCTGTTGAGGTACAGAAAGCCTATGACTCAGGCAAAGCAGTGCGCGCCTCCTATCATTTCGAGACCGCAGTCAGTGTGCGCGGTTGCCATTGGCAGATGTCGCGTCGTGAGGCGCGGGAGAACTCAGCTATCTTTCGTGGCTATGACCAGTTGTTTCCTAAAAAGGATGGTAAGCGTTCGCCGGACCGCGAAATGAGTCCACATCTTTTCTCGGTGTTTCTGGACCCCAAATACAGCGTTAAGAAATCGAAGTCGGTGAGCTTCGCATTCGAAATAAAGGTACTTGCACCGGACTACGAAGTGAATGGGGTGATTTTTATGAAGCGCCATTATGAAGGCGGCTTTATTTTTCGTGAACTGATTCTGGTGGAGGCATTTCCCGACCATGCGGCGCCCGGTGGCTGGCATATCAAGTACGGCTATCAGGATATCAATCCCGGTAAACCCGGGGTCGATGCACACTCGCGCTTGCTGGTGGAAAATGAGCCCGATGCCGGCATCATGTTTAATATTCCGATAGAGCAACATGCGCGGCCGGGCCTGCATGGGAGTCTGCGCATTGAAGCGCGACCCTGGTCTTAAGATCAGGTCTGGAACGGTTCAGCGCTTGGTGACCATATAGATGCCATCGCCGATAGGCGCAAGGTAGGAATGCACCCGGCCATCCTTGGCAATCTTATCGTTGAGTTTACGGATTGCGACGGTATCCTGCTCAGTGTTGGACAGTTCCAGCACTGAGCAGTTCCATAATGAGTTGTCCAGCATGATCAGCCCGCCTGGTCGCAGCAGCTGCAGCGATTTCTCGTAATAATCATCGTAGCCGGTTTTATCCGCATCGATAAACACAAAATCAAACTCGCCCTGGCGGCCTGCTTTCAGCAGACGGTCCAGCGTCTCAGTGGCAGGTGCCAGCTGCAGATCAATCTTATCTGCGACTCCACCGAGCTGCCAGTATGGCTGGGCAATCCGGGTCCATTCATCGCTGATGTCACAGGCCAGTATGCGGCCATCCAGCGGCAGTGTCAGTGCCGTTATCAGGGTGCTGTACCCGGTATATACCCCGATTTCGATAGTCAATCGTGCCTGCATCGCGCTCAGCACCACGGTCATAAAGCGCGCCTGCTCATGCGAGATCTGCATCTGCGCTCCTTTCAGCTTTGAGGTTGCCTCGCGCAGTGCCTGCAGTACTTCAATTTCAGGTTCCAGGTGATCGGTGATGTAGCGGTTAACTGATTGGTCAACTTTAATCCAGCGTGACATGGTGTGGCTCCGTGTTGAAATCGAATTTTTCGCCTGTCGTATATGCAACCATGTTCAGTGCGGAGCTTATGTACAGTCAAGCACATAATGGCTGATTGCAGGGTAGAAATTGATTGGCAAGCTGCCTTAGGCCATTGATACTGTCACCGGGTGTCCGGAAAGCACCGCAGTGGTTTGCGGCTTAAATCTCATCGGCATTATACTGTTGCACCTCAGCGGCCAGCTCCATGTGGAAAGCAAATCAAATGATCAGACCGGCAAGCGCCAGCGATGCAGCAGCCATTGCGCGCATTTACAATTACTACGTATTGAACTCAGTAATAACTTTTGAACAGGTAGAGGTTTCAGACCTTGAAATGGCGAAACGTATGCAGGAGGTAGCGGAAATTCCACTGCCATGGCTGGTGGCAGAAAAAGACAACGTAGTTGTCGGTTTTGCGTATGCCAGCAAATGGAAAACCCGCCATGCTTATCGCTACTCGGTAGAGAGTACGGTTTACCTGGATCCGGCCTACACCGGCAATGGTCTGGGCAGTGAGCTTTACAAAGAATTGCTGCTCGTCTTGCGTGAGTATTCAGTGCATTCGGTTATGGGGGGCATCGCGCAGCCGAACCCTGGCAGTGTTGCTCTGCATGAGAAACATGGTTTTCAGAAAATTGCGCATTTAAAAGAAGTTGGTTTCAAGCTGGATAAATGGATCGACGTTGGGTATTGGCAGATTTTGCTGTGATCCTGTTACTTTGAGCAAGAACTTGTAAAGGGAGAAGATCGTGGTGTACTACGTGGTGAAAATAGCTCTCACAAGTTTTCTGATTGTCGTCATTTCAGAAATTGCCAGGCGCAGTTCCTTGTTTGCGGCAGTTCTGGCCTCGATTCCGTTGGTGTCTGTGCTGGCAATGTTCTGGCTTTACATTGATACCAAAGATGTTGCCAGGGTGAGCGCACTTGCTTCCAGTGTGTTCTGGCTGGTGCTGCCTTCACTGGCGCTGTTTCTGGCCTTGCCTGTGCTGTTAAAACAGGGCCTGAATTTCTATCTGAGCATCAGTATCGCAATCGTTCTGACCACCATTTGCTATGTCCTGATGATTGCTGTGCTGAACCGCTATGGTGTAAAGCTGTAAAGCGCGGCAGGACCGGTCGGTTCACAATCTTTACAGATCGAATCTTGAATCAGGGAAATTTGTTCTGCATAAGGAATATGAAAATCGATTATTGCAATGAGGAGCTGGTATGAAAGTTGCTGTGTTCAGTGCCAAAAGTTACGACCGCGAATTTCTCAATATCGCTAATCAGGACCGGCATGAAATAGCCTATATCGAGGCTAAGCTCAGCGAAGATACGGCAGCGCTGGCGGCAGGTTTTCCTGCAGTATGTGCCTTTGTAAACGACAAATTAAATGAGCATGTGCTGCGTAAACTTCATCAGCAGGGTACGCAGCTGATTGCTTTGCGCTCCGCAGGTTTCAACCATGTCGATGTCCGTTGTGCTGATCAACTGGGCTTGACGGTGGCACGGGTGCCGGCCTATTCACCGCATGCAGTTGCCGAACATGCACTGGCCTTGATACTGAGCCTGAATCGCAAAACATACCGCGCATTTAATCGCGTGCGCGAGGCAAATTTCTCACTGGAAGGCCTGCTTGGTTTCGATATGGTTGGAAAAAGCGTCGGCGTTATTGGTACCGGAAAAATCGGTGCAATCTTCGCGACCATCATGAATGCGATGGGTTGCAAGGTGATGGCCTATGACCCCTTGCCGGACCCCGACATAGCGCATTTTGCCCGGTATGTCAGTCTGGCTGAGCTGTACGCCGGCGCTGATATTATTTCTCTGCATTGTCCCTTGATGCCGGAGACTCAGCATTTAATCAATGAATCCTCACTCAGACAGATGAAAGACGGAGTCATGCTGATTAATACCAGTCGCGGTAAGATAGTTGACACTGTGGCGGTTATTCAGAATCTGAAACGCGGCAAAATTGCATACCTGGGACTCGATGTCTACGAGGAAGAGGGTGACTTTTTCTTTGATGATCTTTCCCAGGAAATCATCAAAGACGATGTTTTTATGCGTCTGCTCACGTTCCCAAATGTGTTGATCACCAGTCACCAGGGTTTCTTTACCCGCGAGGCGATGACCGCTATCGCGCAGACGACAGTAGAAAATATCAGTGCGTTTGAAAGCGGAGCAGGGCATTTGCACCGGGTGACAGTGGGACTGGCTGGTTGATGCTGCCATTCCTGGCTGCTCTGCCAATCCTCACCATTCTGGCGTTGATGCTAGGACTGCAATGGTCAGCAGCAAAAGCTGGCAGCGTCGGGCTGTTGTTGACCATCATCATTGCAATGTCAGTGTTTGAGTTTGGCACTCAGGTGCTGCCAGAACTGGGGGTGCTGAGAGCGAATGCCGGCGCACTCGCAGAAGCGGTATTCATCGCCTTGACCATTTTATGGATTATTTTTCCAGCGCTGTGTATCCATGAACTGCAACAGAGCAGTGGGGCGATGGATCAACTGCGCAACACCATAGGCGGTCTGTCAACGGATCCGCGTATCACTGCTTTATTGATTGCCTGGTTTTTTGCACTGTTCATGGAAGGCGCCGCGGGTTTTGGTACATCAGCGGCATTAGTCGCACCGTTTCTGGTCGGTCTCGGCTTTGGAAAAGTTGAAGCAGTGACTATTGTATTGATTGGTCATGCGATTGGTGTCTCTTTCGGCGCTATTGGTACGCCGGTGTTGCCGCAGATAGCGGTTACGCCTTATACCGGTCTTGAGCTGTCTGCAGCAACCGCAATTTATCACAGTGTGCTCGGCGGACTGATGGCTTTATGGGTGATGGTGCTGGTCAATCGTTCAGTGTCTGCAAATCCAGCGATGCAACCATCTGCACAGAAACTGTCTGCACATAAAGGAACCGTAATATGGGGCTGGACTCTGGCTGCTGCCTTATTTTTTCTGCTGCCGTTCTATCTGATAGCCACTTATCTTGGGCCAGAACTGCCAACTCTGGGTGGCGCAATGGCCGGTGGCCTGATGTTCGTCGGTCTGCTGCTACTGGTCCGCAAACGCGGCACAGGAAAGCAGCAAACTGTTTCGCATCATGGATCCGTATTATCAGCAGGAGCGCCGTATCTGATTCTGGTCACTCTAATTTTACTGACACGTCTAATCCCCGCGTTGCAGCAATGGTTGAGCAACATCACCCTGCAGTGGCAGTTTAATATTTTCAGCGGCAGTATTGCCTGGTTGTATCATCCGGGGACCATGCTGTTCATCAGCTTTATCATCGGTGCCTGGTGTCAGCGTGCTTTACTGAACAGCAGCGTTCAGTCGGAAATGTTGAAGGCGATGAGCACAGCGCTACGTCGTTTGCTGCCAGTAACGCTGGCCTTAATCGCGATGCTGGGACTTTCGCGCATAATGGTTCATGCTGGTATGATTGAAACGCTGGCTGATATGGCTGTTGCATCAACCGGCAATCTATGGCCTCTGTTTGCTCCGTTTATTGGTGTACTGGGCACCTTTGTGACCGGCTCTGCCACTGCATCCAATATATTGTTTACGGAGTTTCAGCAAAGCAGTGCGCAACGGTTGGGATTGTCAGTGACGGGGCTGCTTGGTGCTCAGGGTTTTGGCGCAGCGGTCGGCAATATTATCTGCCCGCATAATATTATTGCAGCAAGCGCCACAGTGCATCTGTCCGGGAAAGAGGGCGAGGTGCTGAAGCGAACCCTGGGAGTCATGTTTATCTATACCTTGCTCGGAGGGTTACTGGCCTTGTTTATTTTCGCATGACGCAGATTTGCTATTTTTTTTATTAACAAGAAGAGAATTAAATATGCAAGGTAACTGGTACGAACGGCATGTGTTGCCGCATTTAATTGATATGGCCTGCGGCATTAAGGCGGTGCGACGTCTGCGTCGAAAAGTGGTTCCCAGGGCGTATGGTCAGGTGCTGGAAATTGGTATCGGCACCGGCCTTAATCTTGAGCATTATGAGAAATCCGGCATCACCAGAATTGTGGGCCTCGACCCAGGCCTTGAGATGCATCATCTGGCGCAGAAGCGTGCCAGGAAAGAAGGGATGCAGGTTGAACTGGTCGGTTTGTCAGCAGAAAAAATTCCGTTTGCTGCGGCTACTTTTGATACGGTTGTAGTTACCTATACGCTTTGCACTATTCCTGATGCAGTGGCGGCGTTGAGGGAAATGCATCGAGTATTGAAGCCGGGAGGTAAACTGCTTTTTTGTGAGCATGGATTGGCACCAGATGCCCCTGTACAGCGTTGGCAGAATCGCTTGTCGCCGATGTGGTCAAAATTTGCTGGAGGCTGCAATTTAAATAGAGATATTCCAGCCATGCTCAAAGAAGCTGGTTTTAAATCAGATGACATGCAAACCCGATATCTTCCTGGCCCGCGCTTTCTGACCTATAACTACTGGGGTAGTGCAAGCGCAGAATAGTTTTCAAACTTTTACATCAATAGCTTTAAATGTGTAAGGGATGGTCTTGCCGTTTCGCACAGGCCTTTGTCAACTTACAACCGGGCGTTGAAAAGTTGTAATGATTATCAAAAATACCGAGGCTATAAATGCTGCCGGTTCTGCGACTGCCCATGCGGTACACAGATCTTAGGGAGGCCAGGTTCTGTCGCTCAACATAGGACACCATCCCTCTGGTGTTTCTCAACTGCGGGCTTTTCATTGCTGCGGTCATACCAGCAGCATGCAACCGCTCGCCGCGAAATTCGGGTTTTGTCATGCCTTTGTACATATACACGTACTGATTATCAAAATGAAAATATAAACCATCTTTCATTTTCGTTGACGTTCGCGAATACCAGCCATAGCTGACAATCCTTCCATCCTTGCAGATCGCGTAGCACAGATCCTCTTTTTTAATGGCCTCATTTAAAAAATCGGGGCTTCACCACATTGAGTGGGTAGTTTAAGCTTGCAGGCATGAGAGATACAGACCTTTACGCGCAGATTTTGGGGCTACGTTCACCGTGGCGTGTTGATATCGTGGTATTGGACCGCATCGAGGGAGAGGTAACTGTTCACGTTGTGGCGACTGAGCAGAGATGGTGTTGTCCCGAGTGCAGCAAGCCCGCTGTCGGTTATGACCGCCGGGTGAGACGCTGGCGTCAT
>Ga0209702_10004624_pt1 | contig 19728 bp, 14 predicted proteins | sample FRY01_FD_187210 | JGI IMG/M metagenome (GOLD analysis project Ga0209702, IMG submission 187210) | Freshwater microbial communities from Lake Fryxell liftoff mats and glacier meltwater in Antarctica - FRY-01 (SPAdes) (version 2) | ecosystem: Environmental > Aquatic > Freshwater > Ice > Glacier...
TTCAAAGTCGGACAATTTATTTGTCAAATAATACAACTAACTACAAATTACAACAACAATACAATGAGCGACGCAATTAAACACGAATGTGGCATTGCCCTTTTACGATTAAAAAAACCGTTGGAATTCTACAAAGAAAAATACGGTTCCGCTTTCTACGGAATACAAAAAATGTATCTCCTTATGGAAAAGCAACACAATCGCGGGCAGGATGGAGCAGGTTTTGCAAGTATAAAATTGGACGTCGAACCAGGAGAACGATACATTAGCCGAGTGCGTTCGAATGATGCGCAGCCTATTCAACACGTATTCGCCCAGATAAACGACAGGATTAATGAGGAATTGGCATCACACCCAGAATATTTGGATGATGTAGCATTGCAAAAAAGAAAAATTCCATATTTAGGCGAATTGTTTTTGGGACACGTTCGTTACGGAACCTTTGGAAAAAATAGCATCGAAAGCGTTCACCCATTTTTGCGTCAAAACAATTGGATGCATCGAAATCTGATTTTGGCTGGAAATTTCAATATGACTAATGTAAAAGAACTTTTTCAAAGTCTTGTTGATTTAGGACAGCATCCAAAAGAAATGGCCGATACCGTTACCGTAATGGAAAAAATAGGACACTTTTTGGACAACGCGGTTACCGATTTGTACCAAGAATGCAAAAATAACGGATTGACAAAAAGAGAAGCATCGCCGGTAATTGCCGAAAAATTAGATGTAGCCAAGATATTGACTAGAGCTTCCAAAAACTTAGATGGTGGTTATGCCATGGCAGGGCTTTTAGGTCACGGAGATGCTTTTGTATTTAGAGATCCTGCAGGAATTCGTCCCGCTTATTTTTATGAAGACGACGAAATTGTGGTTGTCGCATCGGAACGTCCAGTTATCCAAACGGTTTTTAACGTAGATTTCGAAAAAGTACAAGAGCTTCAACCCGGAAATGCTTTAATCATCAAGAAAAACGGAACAGTAACTGAGCAAGAAATTCTTCCACCAACAGTAAAAAAAGCATGTTCTTTCGAAAGAATTTATTTCTCTCGTGGAAGCGATGCCGAAATATACCAAGAACGCAAAAACTTGGGAAAATTAATTCTTCCAGCGGTTTTAGACGCCATTGATAATGATACTGACAACACGGTTTTTTCTTATATTCCAAATACTGCCGAAACTTCTTTCTACGGAATGATAGAAGCGGCACAAGATTTCTTAAATCAAAGAAAAAACAATTATATTCTTGAAAACAGAAAAAAATTAACAAAAGAAAAACTTGAGGAAATCCTTTCGGTAAAAATTAGAACCGAGAAAGTGGCTATCAAAGACGCAAAATTGCGAACTTTCATAACGGAAGACAGTAGCAGAAATGATTTGGTTGCCCACGTTTACGATGTTACTTATGGTGTTATAAAGCCAACGGATAATCTGGTAATCATTGATGACAGTATTGTTCGTGGAACAACGCTCAAAATGAGTATCATCAAAATGATGGATCGGTTGAAACCAAAAAGTATAGTTGTGGTTTCCTCAGCGCCACAAATTAGATATCCGGATTGTTATGGAATCGATATGGCAAAACTCGAAGGATTAGTGGCGTTTCAGGCTGCACTAGAATTGCTAAAAGAAAGAAAATTGTATCATATAGTCAACGAAGTTTATGTCAAATGTAAAATGCAAGAAGATTTACATGATAATGAAGTCGTCAATTTTGTTACTGAAATTTATGCGCCATTTCAGCCACAGGAAGTTTCAGATAAAATAGCACAACTATTGAGTTCGCCGGAAATCAAAGCCGAAGTGAAGATTATTTTTCAAACTGTTGAAAATTTACACATCGCCTGTCCCAAGAATTTAGGAGACTGGTATTTCACCGGAGATTATCCAACTCCTGGAGGCAATCGTGTTGTAAATAAGGCGTTTATGAATTTTTATGAAGGCATAAATGCAAGAGCTTATTAAAAAAAATGTTACAATTAAGCATTTAATCGAGTATTTTTGTATTTCATCTAATTTATTTGTACAAAACATATTGTGATTATATCTTTGACGCACCATAATATTAGTAGGTTAAGTTTATGGTAGATTTGGGGCAAAAAGGGTGAAAGCAATTTCACCTTTTTTATTGGAATAAAGTCCCAAAAAAAGATAATAGAAAAAAGTAAAGACTTTTTAGATAATAGACAAATTAATAGAAGAACAACTTTTCCGTCTATTCGTTTAATATCTAAAAGTCTTTTTTATTGGAAAATAATTCGTTATTTTTTTTAATCCAGTCTCGGATCCCTCTCCTTTGGCGAGGACAATGTCATTAAGTTAAGGATAAACCAATAAAAATGATTGCAGATTTTTGATTAATGATTTTTGATTTCAGATGTGCGAGTAACCGAAAAATGGACAGGCTCCTATTTATTATCACAAAAATCTGAAATCAAGAATCGTTAATCTTCATTCAAAAATCTCTTAACTTAATGAAATTTTAAGAGAGGGTTGGGTTGAGGGTAAATTGTAGCACAAAAAAAATAGACCAACAACTTTTCAGTCATCCGTCTATTCTCTATTTTCTGTATTTTATTTTCTAAAAAGACTATTTCGCTGCAGCGTATCTTTTAGCTACCTCATCCCAGTTAATTACATTAAAGAAAGCTTCAATATAATCGGGTCTTCTGTTTTGGTAGTTCAAGTAGTAAGCATGTTCCCAAACATCCATTCCTAAGATTGGAGTTCCGCCACAACCCACACCTGGCATCAACGTATTGTCCTGATTAGGCGTTCCGCAAACTTCAAGTTTTCCATCTTTCACACACAACCAAGCCCATCCTGAACCAAATTGAGTTGCTCCAGCTTTGGCGAAAGCCGCTTTAAAATCGTCAAAAGAACCAAAAGCACTTTCAATTCCTGCCAATAATTCTCCTGTTGGAAGTCCGCCACCGTTTGGAGACATCACTGTCCAAAACAAACTGTGATTAAAATGTCCGCCGCCGTTATTACGAACAGCCTTATTTTCCATATCCAGATTTTTTAAAATATCTTCGATACTTTTACCTTCTAAATCAGTTCCTGCAATGGCAGCATTTACGTTGGTAATGTAAGCATTATGATGTTTCGAATGATGGATTTCCATCGTGCGCGCATCAATATGTGGTTCTAATGCATCATACGCATAAGGTAATTGTGGTAATTCAAAAGCCATAATATAGTTGTTTAATGATTTATAAATATTTTATTCAAAATTAAACAATTTACTTTGGAAATGGTAATTCTATTTCGTTATAGTTTTATTAAATTAATTGATAGTAGCTTTCTGATGTCATCCAGAGCTTTTCGAAGGAGGAGCTATTTCCTGCTGTACACTATATCTTTTCTTTTTTTGGCAGCAAAAAAAGAAAAGGATGCCGTTTCCATCAGGGCTAGGTTATTCGGGATGATCGATATTTGATTTCTGAATGAATATTTCTGATTTTGAAAAGAAGTACTAGTGATTAAATTTGAATAATTCAATCATATTTATTTCCAAAGCTTTTGACACAATTTCCAAGGTAGAAAGAGTTGCATTTGCTCTACCCGCTTCTAATCTGGACATATTACTTTTCTCAAAATTACATTTAGCAGCCAAATCCTGTTGAGATATTTTTTTCTCATTTCGGATCTTCTGGATGCGTTTGCCAACTTGTATTTGTATTGATTCTTCCAAATTTTAATTATCATTTACGACAAGTCAAAATTTGTTTTATATTTGCTCAATATGGTTATCATAAATGATAACTATGAAATTATTTTGTCAAAATGTGAAAAACCGTAAAGAAATGTGTTTTCTCATCAATAAATTTGAAAGACGATAATAAAGGGAAACAAACACTAGAAATTAACAATACATTAAATGATATAATTATGGATTTGAAAGACCAACTTAAATTAATTGCAGACCGAACAAAACACAAAGAAAATATTCAAACCGAAGAAGCCACAAAAAATGCATTTGTAATGCCTTTTTTGCAAAGTTTAGGTTATGATGTTTTTAATCCATTAGAAGTTGTTCCTGAGTTTGTTGCAGACCTTGGAATAAAAAAAGGAGAAAAAATTGATTATGCAATTTTTAAAGATGGAAATCCAACAATTTTAGTTGAATGCAAAGACTGGAGACAAAATTTGAATGTGCACGACGGACAGCTTTTAAGATATTTTCACGTTTCAAAAGCAAAGTTCGGATTGTTGACTAACGGAATCGTTTATCGTTTTTATTCCGATTTAGTAATGCCTAATAAAATGGACGAAAAACCATTTTTAGAATTTAATATTACCGAGATTAAAGACAATCAAATTGAGGAATTGAAAAAATTTCATAAAGCCAATTTTGATGCTGAAAGCATTGTGAATACTGCTAGTGAACTAAAATTCATGAATGAACTAAAATATTTGTTGAATAAGGAACTCACAGAACCAACTCCAGAATTTGTAAAGTATTTTGCAAAACAAGTTTATCCAAGTGTTGTGACTGCAAAAATTTTGGAGCAGTTTACCGAATTACTTAAAAAATCGATTCAATATTACATAAGCGATTTAATTACGGATAGATTGAAAAATGCTTTATCTAAAGAGGATGAAAAAAACAAATTCGAAAGTTTAAACGAAATTTCGGCCGAACAAAATCTGGAAGATATTAGCAAAATAAACACAACAGAGGAAGAACTTGAAGGGTTTTTAATCGTCAAAACTATTTTACGCCAAAGAATTCCAGCTACAAGAGTTACCTTTCGAGATGCACAATCTTATTTTGCCATTTTTCTTGATGACAACAATCGAAAAGTAGTTTGTCGATTGTATTTAAATGGCGGAAAGAAATTTATTGGATTATTTGATGAGAATAAAAAAGAAACAAAAAATGAGATAGAAACTTTAGATGATATTTTTAAATATTCAGCAGAGTTGTTGAAGACCATTGAGATGTACGAAAAGTAAAAACGATTATTTTATTCCTAGTAGTTTGAATTGCCTTTGGCTTTAGCCAAAGGTTTTTTTATGCTGAATTTATTAGCTTTAGCCAAAAATAGTATGCAGCTGTTTTTCGAACTGTTTAGATTTAAAGATTAAGATTTAAAAACAATAGAATGTTATAAATTTTATACTACTTTTAGTGTTGATTAATCAAAAATCAAATGCAAAGACCATCCTTCTCCATATACGACGCATCGGCAGGTTCCGGAAAAACCTATGCGTTGGTCAAAGAATACCTGAAAATTATTCTTGTTGCGCCTAAAAATGATGCCTATCGCAACATTCTCGCCATTACGTTTACCAACAAAGCGGTTCACGAAATGAAAAGTAGAATCGTAGGTAGTTTATCCGAGTTTGCCAAAGACGAACCAAGCCAAAAAGCCCAGGATTTAATGCAAGATTTAGCTGCCGAAACCCAACTTTCCATCATTCAAATCAAAACCAAATCGCAGCAAATCATCAAGCATATTATTCATAATTATGCGGCTTTTGATATTTCTACCATCGATAAATTTACGCACAAAGTCATTCGGGCTTTTGCTCACGATTTGGGTTTGCCAATGACTTTTGAAGTGACTTTGGACACCGAAAATTTACTTATCGAAGCCGTTGATGCTATTATTGCTCAAGCTGGCGAAGATGAAACCTTGACCAATTTGCTCATCGATTTCACGATGGAAAAAACGGATGACGACAAGTCTTGGGATATTTCTCGGGAAATTCTCGAAACAGGTCGTTTGGTTCTCAATGAGAACAATCGAAATGAAATTACGCATTTTCAGGATAAATCCATTGCAGAATTTATCGAAATAAAAAACAAACTCGCTGAAGCTTGTAAAGTTTTGGAAAAAGAAAATACAGCATTTGCCGAAAGTGCTTTGCTTTTAATCGAAAATAACGGAATTGATACCAAATCTTTTTCTGGAGCCTATTTTCCAAAGCATTTGCAAAGTATTCAAGAAGGAAAATTCAATCCCAAAAACAAAACTTATCACGAATTTGAAGATGTAAAAATCAACAAAACCGCCAAAGATGGTGCTTTGATTGAAAACACTATCCCAGAATTATTGCAAATTTTAGATAAAGTTTATAAAAATTTCGAAAAACGAGATTTCTACAAAGCATTCTTAAAAAATATTACGCCATTATCGCTTTTAAACACCGTTAGTAATGAATTGGCAAAAATCCAGGAAGAGCAAAACGTGCTTTCTATTTCGGAATTCAACGCCATTATCCATCGTGAAATTCAAAACCAACCAGCGCCTTTTATTTACGAAAGATTGGGCGAACGTTACCGTCATTTTTTTATAGATGAATTTCAGGATACTTCCGAAATGCAATGGCAAAATTTAATTCCACTTATCGACAATGCCACCTCAAGCGAAATCGACGGCGAAAAAGGAACTTTGATGATCGTGGGCGACCCAAAACAATCCATTTATCGTTGGCGTGGTGGAAAAGCAGAACAGTTTATTGAGTTAAGCAAAGACCATAATCCGTTTAATAATCCGGAGAAAGTTTTAGAACATTTAGATAAAAATTACCGCTCTTATTCGCAAATAATCGAATTCAACAACGACTTTTTTCAATTGATGTCCAATGAATTCGAACATCCAGATTATAAAGATTTGTACGCCAATCACAGCCATCAAAAAAGCAACAACAAAACGGGTGGTTATGTGAATATTTCTTTCATTCCAAAAATAGAAGAAAATGAAGACGAGGAAGAAGCATTAGACAAAACCGGTTTGTATTTATTGGCGACTTTAAACACAATTCAAAAAGTAAAACAACAAGGTTTTGAATACAAAGACATCGTTATCCTGACCCGAAAACGCAATAATGGAATTGCCATTGCCAATTATTTGACCGAACAAAGAATTCCGCTTTTGTCCTCGGAAACCTTGATGATTCAAAATGCCACCGAAGTTCGATTTATTATTCATTTATTAAAATATTTAAAAAACAGTTCCAATTTAAAAGCAAAAGCGCATTTTCTTCATTATGTTGCCGAACATATTCAGGACAAATTAGCTATTCACGATTTCATCGCCCAAGGAATGGATCAAAAAAAGGAATCTGAATTTGAAAATTGGCTCCTAAATTTTGATATTTCACTTTCATTTCAAGACATTCGAAAAAAGTCTTTATATGAATCGGTGGAACTTATTGTTTCAAAATTCCTCTCCCCAACCCTCTCCAAAGGAGAGGGAGCCGAAACTAAAAAGTTAAGATATATGACAGGTGGGAATTATTCTCATTTGTTAATTGACAAAGCTCAGGAAAAGCGAAAAAATCCAACAAACGCAGAAAGGGTTTTATGGTCAGAAATAAAATCAAAATCTTTGGGCAATAAGTTTAGACAACAACACCTGATAGCTGATTTTATCGTTGACTTTGTCTGTTTATCAAGAAAGTTAATAATAGAAGTTGATGGAGAATATCATTTTACAAAGGAACAAATTCAATTAGATATAGAGCGTATAGCTATTCTAAATGAATTAGGATATAAAGTAATCCGATTCACAAATAATGAAGTTTTAACAAATATCCACAACGTTTTAAAAATAATTCAACGAGAATTAAATAGTCAAGAAGAACTTCAAAACTCCAATTTATCAGTTTCGCCTCCCTCCCTTTCGGGGAGGGTTGGGGAGGGGAACGCCTATATTCAATATTTCCTTGATATTGTTCTCGAGCGAGACATCCGCAACCAAGCGGGAATTTCGGATTTCTTGAATTACTGGGACAAAAATTCGGAAAAATTCAGCATTCCATCGCCCGAAGGCAAAAACGCAGTTCGGATTATGACGATTCACAAATCGAAAGGTTTGGAATTTCCTGTTGTGATTATGCCTTTTGCCGATGAAGATTACAGTCGCAGTCCTAAAAACAAATTGTGGATTGACACGGAGGTAGATGATTTTGGGCTGCCCAAAGTTTTGATAGACAACAGCAAAGCCGTTGAAGGTTTTGGAGCAGCGGCAAAATCAGTTTATGTTCAAAAATCGCAGGAAGAATTATTGGACAACATCAATGTTTTGTACGTGGCTTTAACCCGCGCCGAAGAGCAATTGTATGTGATTTCGAATATGAATTTAGATTCTAATGGTGTTGCAAAAAAGAATAACATGTCCACTTTTTTTGTTGATTATTTGCTTAACAAAGGAAAATTTGAAGAAGATCAACTAGAATATGAATTTGGAAATCCAATTAAATTATCTTCTGAAAGCGACAAAACGGATGATGTGCAACTGATTCAATCCGTTAATGAAGTTCTCCATCCTAAAAACATCAAAATCGCCCAAAAAGAATCGGTGATGTGGGGAACGCATCAGCAGGAAGCTATAGAGTATGGTAATGTAGTTCACGAAATTTTATCTTTTGTAAAAACTAAAACGGATGTTGATTTAGCAATTACAAAAGCCATCGAAAGCGGTTTAATTACATTTAGTCAAAAGGAATTAGTTTTTAATACAATTCGGGAAATTGTCTATCACCCCGAGCTTTCGGTTTGCTTTGAAGAAGGAAATCAAGTTTTGAATGAGCAAACCATTATTCAAAAGGAGGGTAAAACCATCAAGCCGGACCGAATGGTTTTGGCCAAAAATAAGGAGGTTTATTTATTGGATTATAAAACAGGAACACATAATCCTAAATATCAATTGCAATTGGAGAATTATCAAAAAGCGATTGAATTAATGGGTTTAAAAGTCGTAAAAAAAGTGCTAATTTATATAGGGAAACAAATCAATGTGGTAAATCTAGCTTCCTAACCATTAGAAGGAAAATTTAGAATTGGAATTATTGTTTTAATTTTGTACTTATAATAGAACAACTCGAAACTTAAAACGAAAGAAATAAAAAATGTACGGAAAAATAAAAAATTACTTGCAAGCTGAACTTCAAACTATTGAAGACAACGGAATTTTCAAAAAGGAAAGAATCATAACTTCTCCACAAGGAGCCGAAATCACCGTTAATGGAGAAACTGTTTTGAATTTTTGTGCCAATAATTATCTTGGACTTTCTTCACATCCAGAAGTAATTCAAGCAGCGAAAGACGCAATGGACACCCACGGTTTTGGAATGTCGTCCGTTCGATTTATTTGCGGAACACAGGATATTCATAAAACATTGGAAAAAAAGATTTCCAATTTCTACGGAACCGAAGATACTATTTTATATGCTGCTGCTTTTGATGCTAATGGAGGCGTTTTCGAGCCTTTGTTAAATGAAAACGACGCCATAATTTCGGACAGTTTGAACCATGCTTCTATTATAGACGGTGTTCGTTTGTGTAAAGCGGCGCGTTATCGCTATGAAAACAGCAATATGGAAGATTTAGAACAACAATTGATTAAAGCCAATGAAGCTGGAGCTCGTTTCAAGTTAATTGTTACTGATGGCGTTTTTTCTATGGATGGGGTTGTCGCTCCATTAGACAAAATTTGCGATTTAGCCGATAAATATGATGCGATGGTTATGGTTGACGAATGTCATGCTGCAGGATTTATTGGTGCAACCGGAAAAGGAACACTTGAGGCAAAAGGTGTACTGGGACGTGTGGATATAATTACCGGAACATTGGGAAAAGCACTTGGTGGCGCTATGGGAGGTTATACGACTGCCAAAAAAGAAATTATTGAATTGTTGCGTCAACGTTCCAGACCTTATTTGTTTTCTAATTCATTGGCGCCAGCAATTGTTGGTGCGTCAATTAAGGTTTTTGAATTATTGGAAAAAGACACGACACTTCGTGATAAACTAGAATGGAATGCGAATTATTTTAAGGCAGGAATGAAAAAAGCAGGTTTTGATATTGTCAATGGAGATTCTGCAATAGTTCCAGTAATGCTGTATGATGCCAAATTGGCTCAGAAAATGGCAAATGAACTCTTAAAAAAGGGAGTCTATGTTATTGGATTCTTTTTCCCGGTAGTGCCAAAAGACAAAGCAAGAATTAGGGTTCAATTATCAGCTTCTCACACAAAAGAACATCTAGATAGGGCAATAAGTGCTTTTATTCAAGTTGGAACGAATCTAAATGTTATATAATTTATGGTTTTATTAGCTTTTTATGTGATTTTATTTTGTAGTTAAAAAATTACGTATTACTTTTGTTTAAAATTAACTAAATTGTAATTAAACTTAATTAAGTATGAAACATCTTAAAAAACTTTTTATTGCCGTAATGATGGTGATGGCTATGAGCTCTCATGCACAAAACGACAACAACCCATGGGCATTATCATTTGGAGTTAATGCAGTTGACACAAGAACCAGTGCTGGTGGAGGAAAAAATTGGCTTGACGGTCATTTCTCTCAAGCTTTCAATGTAAGTGAAAACTGGAATATTCTACCTTCAGTGTCTTATTTAAGCCTTGCTAGATCAGTTGGAGACAATTTTTCTGTAGGAATTCAGGGATCTATAAACAAAATAGACAAATTTGTAGTTTTTGACCCTACTGCTCCTGTTCACAATGGTGCTGGTTATGCAGTTTCTAATCCTGGTGATTTAATGTATTACGGTGTTGACGCAAGCGTTAAATATAGTTTTATGAATTTAATCAAATCTAAAGTGATCGATCCTTCCTTAAGTTTAGGTGGTGGTTATACTTTCTTTGGTGATAATAGCTTTGGAACTGTTAATCCAGGTGCTGGTTTAACTTTTTGGTTTACTGAAAACGTTGGTTTAGCTTTAGCGACAACTTACAAAAAATCATTTGGAGATAGAAATGCCGTTGGAAATATTAATACTCCTGAAGCTCCTTCTCATTTTCAACATACTGCTGGTATTACTTTCCAATTTGGAGGTAAAGATACTGACGGAGATGGAATTTATGACAAAGATGATGCTTGTCCAGAAGTTGCTGGTTTAAAACAATTCAACGGATGTCCTGATACAGACGGAGATGGAATTATCGACGGAAGTGATGCTTGTCCAGACGTATTTGGTTTAGCTGCACTAAACGGGTGTCCTGATACTGACGGAGACGGAATTGCTGATAAAGATGATGCTTGTCCTACAGTGGCTGGTTTAGCTGCTTTCCAAGGATGTCCTGATACTGACGGAGATGGAGTAACTGATGCTTCTGACAAATGTCCTACAGTTAAAGGGCCTAAAGAAAATGCAGGTTGTCCTTGGTTAGATACTGATGGAGATAGCGTTTTAGACAAAGATGATAAATGTCCTACTGTAAAAGGTACAGTTGCTAACTTTGGTTGTCCTGAAGTTTCTGAAGAAATTATCAAAACTTTAAACAATTATGGTAAAGTAATTTTGTTTGATTCAGGAAAAGCTACATTCAAAAAAGGAACTTACACTGTTTTAGAATCAATCAATTCAATCCTAAAAGAATATCCTTATTCTAAATTTCAGGTTGAAGGTCATTGTGACAGCGATGGAAGCAATGAAATGAACCAAACTTTATCTGAAAATAGAGCTGCGGCGGTTAAAAATTATTTAGTTGAAAATGGAATTGCTACTGATAGACTTAGATCTACAGGTTTTGGTGAAACTAAACCAATCGCAACTAATAAAACTGCTAAAGGAAAAGCGATGAACAGAAGAGTTGAAATATCTTTAATCAAAGAATAATTTCTTTCTAAAATATTTTATTAAAACGCCTCGATTTATCGGGGCGTTTTTTTTATATTTATAGAATGACAAATACTCTTTTTTTAGATAAAATTGCAAAAGTTTTAATTGATGACTACTCAGGAAAGCTCCCCAATACAATTGTGGTTTTACCAAATAAGAGAGCTAAAATATTTCTGATTGAAGCTTTAAAAAAGCAAGTAGACACTAATATACTTTCCCCAGATATTATAAGCATTGAAGAATTCATTCAAAATATTGCAGGCATTCGTGCCATTGATCCAATAGAATTATTGTTTGAATTTTATGAAGTTTATTTATCCATTACTGAAAAATCAAACCAACAATCATTCGAATTATTTGCCAATTGGGCCAAAACACTTTTGCAGGATTTCAATGAAATTGACAGATATCTGTTAAATCCATCTCACGTTCTTTCGTATCTGAAAGATATTGAAGACATTAAAAAGTGGGGAATTGAAGTCGAAAACAAAACTCAATTACTCGAAAAATATATCGATTTCTGGAAATTATTGCCTAATTACTACCAATCGCTTTATACGCATTTACTCAATAAAGGAATTGGCTACCAAGGCTTGATTTATCGGGAAGCAGTAAACAATCTCAATCATTTTTCGGAATCCATTAATGAAAAGCAATTTGTTTTTGCGGGTTTCAACGCCTTGAATGCTGCCGAAGAAAGAATTATTCAGCATTTAATAGCTTCTGATCAGGCCAAAATATATTGGGATGTGGACCAAACCTTTCTTAACGATCCGTTTCACGATGCAGGATTGTTTGTACGACGTTTCAAATCGAGTTGGAAATACTATAAGTCAAATCCTTTTGAATGGATTGTTGATGAATTTTCACAATCAAAAAACATACAAGTTATTGGCACGCCAAAAACTATAGGTCAAGCCAAAATCACGGGAAGCATTATCGAGAACATTATCAATGAAAATCCCAATACAACATTAGACAAAGTCGCTGTCGTGCTCGGTGAGGAAAACCTGTTGGTGCCACTTTTATATTCGCTGCCGTCAAGTGTTGGAGCTTTAAATATCACGATGGGATATTCTAGTAAGAACAATCCAGCACAAATTTTGATTGCCAAATTATTCAAGATGCACACCAATGCCTTGTCCAGGAATGCCAAAAGCTATGTCTTGTATTACAAAGATGTTTTGGATATTTTGACACATCCATTAGTAGAGCCTTATGCGAAAACCAATGCGTTGGTTAATGTCATCAATCAAAACAATTACACGTTTATTACGCATCATAAATTGATGGAATTAAATCCAAACCCAAGTGATTTATTTCTTTTATTATTCCAAAAGTGGGAAAAGGGTTCAATGGCGGTATTAGAAACTATTTCTAATTTGTTGCAAACCGTAAAAACAAATTTAAGCAACAACAACGAAGAAGAAAAAATCGCCAAAGCCTTTGTTTATGCCATTTTCAAAGTAATTAACAAACTGATTAATTACTATTCACAACATTCGCACATTGATAAAATTGAAACGCTTTATGCGATTTACAAACAAGTAATTGATCTTGCCGAAGTGTCTTTTGAAGGAGAACCTCTGAATGGTTTGCAAATTATGGGCGTTTTAGAAAGTCGTGTTTTAGATTTCGAAACCGTGATTGTCACTTCGATGAACGAAGGAAAATTCCCCGCGGGAAAATCAATGAATTCGTTTATTCCTTACGATGTAAAAAGGGAATTGGGCTTGCCTACTTTCAAGGAAAAAGATGCGATTTATACTTATCATTTCTATCATTTGTTGCAACGTGCCAAGAATATTTATTTGATTTACAATACCGAAAGTGAAGGTTTAGATGCTGGTGAAAAAAGCCGTTTCATTACCCAATTAGAAGTCGAAAAGCAATCCAATCACACGCTAACTCACGAAATTTACAATGCTGCTTTACCCGAAACGGCTTATCAACCAATAGTGGTTCCAAAATCGGAATCGGTGATGATTCGCTTGAAAGAAATTGCCGAAAAAGGGTTTTCTCCATCCGCCTTGACGAGTTATATTCGGAACCCGATTGATTTTTATTTCCAAAAGATTTTACGCATTAGCGAAGTTGAGGAAGTTGAAGAAAATATTGCTCTGAATACTTTGGGAACTATTATCCATGAAACTTTGGAAGTTTTATACACGCCATTTATTGGGAAATTTTTATCTGAAAATAATATTTTGGGTTGTTTTAAACTTTTGGAAGCCGAAGTATTAAAACAATTTAAGTTGGTTTACAAAGAAGGTGAAATCAAAAAAGGAAGAAATTTATTGGCTTTTGAAGTGGCGAAACGCAATGTTTATAATTTTCTGAAAGTGGAATTGGAAAACATTAAAAACGGTGATGCAATAAAAATACTTCATTTAGAAAAAGAATGTGGACGAATTATAGAACATCCAAGTTTGCCGTTTCCTATAAAAATTGCTGGAAAAGTGGATCGAATTGAAGAACGCAACGGAATTATCCGAATTATAGATTACAAAACGGGTAAAGTAGAAAAAACAAATGTTACTTTAAAATCTTGGAAAGGGTTAACACAAGAAATTAAAAACGATAAAATCATTCAAATTTTGGCTTATGCTTTTATGTTTGAAAAAGAAGCCAACGGCAAGTCAATTGAAGCGGGAATTATCTCTTTCAAAAACTTGAAATCTGGATTTTTGCCATTCAATTTCAAAAATGGAAAAGAGGAAATTACCACAATTAGTGTGGATATTTTGTCCAATTATCTAGAACAAATAATTTTATTATTGAATGAAATTCTGGACGAGGAAATTCCGTTTGAAGAGAAGATTTAACCTTTTTATCACCTTTAAAAAATCAAAAATATTGCCACAAAGACCTAAAGCAACAAAGCAATAATGAGTTTTGAGCTTGTTAGACAAAATATAGTAAGCAAAAAATAGACTTTATTTTTGAAATTTGTGCCTTTGTGCCTTAGCGGCAAAGAGTTTAAATTCCTTTAAAAAAAGCTATCAATACATTTTTTAATTCTTCTCTATTTTCAATATGACTCATGTGTCCATCGGGAAAAGCGGCAAGCTCAACTGTGGTATTTTCAATTTGTTTCAAGCCGTCTTCATAATTCAAAACAGGGTCTTTTTTTCCTAGAATCAACAAGATTGGATAAGCAGGGGAACGCAATAAAAATTCTCGGTCTTTTCTGATTTTCATCCCTTCGAGTGAAGCGACGATTCCTTGTAATGGTGTTTTTAAGGCTTCGGCTCTTACCATTTCTATTTCGTCAACTAATCGTTCTCGGTTATCTGGATTGAAAAGATTGGCGATAGAAAGTCTCACAAAACCCATATAATCTATCTTCACAGCTTTTATCGCACGATCCCGATTTGTTTTTCGTTCCTCGCTGTCCGCTTTTGAAGTTGAATTCAACAAAACCAAACCTTTTACGGAAGCAGGATACAATTCGGCGAAAGCCAAAGTCACATAACCGCCCATAGAATGCCCAATAAAAATCGCTTTCCGGATTCGCAATTTGGACAAAACAGAGCGAACAGCACCTGCATTATCTTCCATTGAATGCAAATAACCCAAACATCCCGATTCGCCGTGACCCAATAAATCTATTGTTATGACACGGTGTTTTTTGCTGAATTCAGGAGCCAAATCCTTCCACATCGTTTGGTTTTCCAAAAAGCCATGAAGCAGCACAATGACATTGCCTTTCCCAGTATCGGAATAGGAAATTTTTGTGTTTTTGTAGAGAAATGGTTTCAAGGTTGAGGTTTTAAGTTTTACAAAAGTAGTTTTTACTAACGAAAACACGAATTGATTTGAAAAAAATCATCTCTTTTGAGGTTAAAATTCTAAATCTTTACTGTATTCATTATCTGGTTCATTCGTTAGAAACAAACTCGGTTTAAATCCCGTAGTGATGATATGTTGCTAGAAAAAATAAATCCACACAAAAATCAAAATCCCGTTAGGGTTTAAATGTTGGCTGAAAATAATATCTATGCCGAGAAAGAAAAATAATTGTGAGGTTAAAATATATTTCCTTCAAGCGTTAATATAGGAAGATAGTTTACTTCTTTCAATTCGTATTCTGTTGAATATTCTTTAATCCATTTTTTAATATTTGGATTGTTTTCAATGGATATGTCTTCTGAAAAGTTTTCTTTGAGTTTAACCTCAAAATAATATTTGGTTTCTGATTTCTCTTTCCCTTTTATTTTTGACTTATGTTTTTGAGTTATGGATTGTATTTCGCCAAAATAAGATGTTAAATGAAATGGCTTTGCACGTCCACCTGAATAAATTACTAATTTTTTAGCATTGTATAAGTCATAAGGAAACTCTAAAAGATTATTTTGTTTGTCTGATGAATGAAAATAAAAAGTGTTAAGTGTTTTAAGATTTGCCAAATCTTTACTTCTTATGTAACCAAGAACCACTCTTACTTTTGGTTTTGGTTCTTCTAATAAATACAGTTCTAATTGCTTTTTGTTTTCAAACCCATTAATCTTTTGTTTGTAGGTTTCTGCAATTTTGGGATTTTCTATTTCCAGTTTTCTGTTTTTACTGATTTCGAGAAATTCGGCTTCCATATCTATCCCCAAATATCTTCTGTTAGCTAGGTTGGCGGCTATACCTGTGGTGGAACTTCCGGCAAACGGATCTAAAATCCAAGCGCCGGGTTTAGTAGATGCTAAAATCAAGCGAGTTAAAATGGCTAATGGTTTTTGTGTTGGATGCTTTCCGCATGATTTTTCCCAGCGAGCTATGGCAGGCAATTTCCAGACATCTTTCATTTGTTTGTTGCCGTATTGCCGCGACCCAATAAATCTATAGTAATAACGCTATATTTCTTGCTCAATTTGGCAAACAAATCTTGCCAAATCATTTTGTTTTCCAAAAAGCTATGAAGCAATACAATAGCTTTTCCTTTTTCAGTATCGCAATGGGAAATTTTTGTATTTTCATAGAGAATTTGTTTCAAAATTGACGTTTTTAATGTTTACAAAAATATTTTTTAGAGATGAAAAGATAAATGGGTTTGGAAAAATTTAATTTTTTAAGGGAGTATTCTGGAAATTAGTATTTCTGAAATTCAATTAATTTTATAAAAATATAAGTTTTCATAACTTATTGAAAATGATCTAATTAAATTTGTAAAATCAAAATATTGATCTAATATTTGTAAAAAATATTTTGATATGGATACCTCATTTGAACGTTGCGAAAATACTAAAGTAGAATGGTTGACACCTCCTAATTTGGTAAAAAAATTAGGGAAATTCGATTTAGACCCTTGTAGTCCTATAGACGCTCCTTTTTTACATGCACAAAATAATTTTACAACTATAGATGATGGTTTAACCAAAAATTGGTTTGGTAGAGTATACTTAAATCCTCCTTATGGAAGAGGTATGGAATTATGGTTAGAAAAATTAAAATTTCACGGAAATGGAATAGCATTAATTTTTGCTAGAACAGAAACCCAATGTTTTTTTAAGCATATTTGGAATGATGCTGATGCGGTTTTATTTGTAAAGGGGAGAATTCGATTTTATCACATTTCAGGAATTCAAGCAGGAACTCCAGGTGCTCCAAGCGTATTTATTGCTTATGGTAAAGAAAATGCGATTGCTTTACAAAATTCAGGTATTGAAGGTAGGTTTTTAGAACTAAAATAATCCTTTTAGGGATTATATGTTGGTACTATATGATTTTTATATTGGGTCTTTAAATATATATCGTTCAACAAATATAATTTCAAAAACGGTTAAGAATTATAAATATTCTTTCCTAAAAGTTTTTGTTTTATGGTGTGTTTCTTGATTTTGAATGTATTTAATAACATCATTCACCTGGGATTTAGAATAGGAGAACGCATCAAAACCTTCTTGCCATTCAAATTTTACGTTTAAAAATTCCTTTTCATTAATCCATTTTGAGGAACTACCTTTTTTGTCTTGCATTAAATCAGAAATTGATTGTGTTGGTCTTATGCCGATAAAAATATAAATGTGGTCTGGCATTCCATCAATGGCTAACACCTTGTGGTTATGATTTTGTATGATACCATAAATATATTTATACAATTCTTCTTTAAATGAGGGATGAATTATACCATCTCGGTATTTTACAACGAAAACAAATTGGATGTGTATTGTGTGTAAGTGTTTGCCATTTTATATCGTCCCTACGAGACTTTGTATATCGTATAATTAATTTTTTCTACCCAAATTTAACTCCTAACGGGATTGTATTTTAATGTTGGGTCTTTTTCTACTACCGACATTTAATCCCCCAGATTTAAAATATTTCATAACAGATGAATTCTGCAATATTAAATTCTGCATCAATTATCCATTCGTTTTCGAGAAGAAGTTTTTTTAATGCTTCATTTTCATTGGCCACTTTTTCTATTATACCGATAACCTGCATATTCTCAATTTCATCACCATTAGGTGAAAATGTATTTCCTTCTCGCGTAATAAAAATATATTTTTTCATTTTATATCTTTTTATAGTTTCCTCGTCCATTAAATTCAATTAATCCTTTATCTCTAAGAAATTGAAGCTGCTGACGAATTTTATCTTTGATATGGTTGTTGTTGGGATATTTAACCCTCAAATCCTTTTCAAAGTTATAAACATCTTTCAAACTAAACTCTTTTGACGGTATTTTTTCTATACAATTAAGAATATCTAAAATCCAGCCTTTAGACTCTATACTTTTCTCTCTTAAAAAAGTTGTTTTATTGAATGCTTCTTGAACTAATATTGGATTAATAATTTTAGATTTTTCAACTAAAAATATTTTGCCTAATTGAGAAATATTAGAAATGTCAATATTACAACCAATCCATCCCGCTCTTTTGGCTGTTTCCGATAATGGTTTTCTTTTGATTATTATTTCAGGTGTAAAAAACTGTTTCGGAATAATTAAGAAATTATCAACTGTGTTTTGTTTATTATAGGTAAGAAAGAAAAAATTTGGATTGACGTCCGAGGTAATTCTTTTAATCATTGTATCATAAGCACCGTCATTAATAATACCACCTAATTTTCCGTTTTTACTTTTTAATTCAAACTCTTCTGTACATTTTTTACAATAAAAATCTGCTACAGGTCTATTATTTTCATATTCTAAAATGGGTTTTTCACCACAACAAGGGCAATATGAATTCTCTTTTACCCAATTTTCGGTTAAAACCCTAGCTATTTGTGAATTGCTTGTATAACCTTCGGCAAATTTAATATTAAAGTTTAGATTCATTTTAAAAAAGGTTTGGCTTGCATATAAATTCGGTGTTTGTGTAAAAATAGAAAAAAGCAACTTTAATAAAGTCAACCATCAAACTAATTATTAACAAATAAAAAACGACCCACAATCGTGCGTCGTCTTTATTCTTTTCTCTTTATTCTATTTTTTTAGATACGGAAACAAGTTCAGCATTAATTCATCAAATTCTCTATTTCCTCCACTTCAATCGGGATATTTCGCATTAAGTTAAACGGTTCTCCGGTTTCTTGAACCACCAAATTGTCTTCCAATCGAATTCCGAAACCTTCGGCAGGAATATAAATTCCTGGTTCAACGGTGAAAACCATATTGGCTCGCATCGGTTCGGCTAATTTTCCGTAATCATGGGTGTCCAATCCCATGTGGTGGGAAGTTCCGTGCATAAAATATTTTTTGTAAGCTGGCCATTCTGGGTTTTCGTTTTGCACATCGGCTTTGTCCAAAAGACCTAAACCAAGCAGTTCTGAAGTCATAATTTTTCCCACTTCAAAATGATATTGTTTCCATAAAGTTCCCGGAGTAAGCATTTTGGTTGCTTCGTTTTTCACGCGTAAAACAGCATTGTATACTTCTTTTTGTCTTTCGTTGAATCTTCCAGAAACAGGAATCATTCGAGTCATATCGCTGGAATAATTAGCATATTCAGCGGCAACATCCAGCAAAATTAAATCTCCTGCTTTGCATTGTTGGTTGTTTACGATGTAATGCAACACATTGGCATTATTTCCAGAGGCGATAATTGGTGTGTAAGCAAAACCTTTGGAACGATTGCGGATGAATTCGTGGATCAATTCGGCTTCAATTTCATATTCCATAACGTTTGGTTTTACAA
>Ga0209702_10004625_pt1 | contig 19727 bp, 20 predicted proteins | sample FRY01_FD_187210 | JGI IMG/M metagenome (GOLD analysis project Ga0209702, IMG submission 187210) | Freshwater microbial communities from Lake Fryxell liftoff mats and glacier meltwater in Antarctica - FRY-01 (SPAdes) (version 2) | ecosystem: Environmental > Aquatic > Freshwater > Ice > Glacier...
AGGGGCTTGCTGTTTTATCGGTTGCTTCAGCAAGCGGTCATCACGAAGCCGATGACTTACGCGAGAATTGTTAAAATGCCAAAAAAGTCAGAAAGCTGACACCTATGGAGCTAAAGGGATACCCCATTTAAATAGATACTTTCCCTTAGTAAGTTCTTTTTGTTTCGATATACAGTCGAATCACTGCTCAAATTCAGAATGACGCGTGAATTCCAATCCCCGGCAACTCAAACTTCTCGACGTGGTTCACACCCGCGGCTCCGTCACTGTCGAACAACTTGCCGAAACGCTTGAGGTCACGCTGCAAACGGTGCGCCGCGACGTGCAGCGCTTGGCCGAAGCCGGTCTGCTGACGCGCTTTCACGGCGGCGTGCGTGTTCCGAGCTCGACGATTGAAAACCTTGCGCACCGCCAGCGCGAGAGCCTGAACGCCGACGGCAAAGCGCGGATTGCGCTGGCCGTCGCCAAAGAGGTGCCCGACAACTGCTCACTGATCCTCAACATCGGAACGACCATCGAAGCCATTGCAAGAGCGCTGATGCATCACAAGGGTTTGCGGGTCATCACCAACAACCTCAATGTCGCGGCCATCCTGAGCAGCAACCCGAACTGCGAAGTGATCGTGACCGGCGGCGTTGTGCGCGCGCGCGACCGCGGCATTGTCGGCGAAGCGGCGGTCGATTTCATCCGGCAGTTTCGCGTGGATATCGCGCTGATCGGCATTTCGGGCATTGAAAGTGACGGATCGCTGCGCGATTTCGACTACCGCGAGGTCAAGGTCGCGCAAACCATCATCGCGCACGCGCGCGAAGTCTGGCTTGCCGCCGACAGCAGCAAATTCCACCGGCCAGCGATGGTGGAACTTGCAACGCTGTCACAAATCGACCGGCTGTTTACCGACCAGCCACCGCCTGAACCGTTTCCGACCCTGCTGGCCGAAGCCGGGGTCAGCTGCGACGTGGCCCAACCCTGAAGCCGCCCACCCGACGCTGACGACCCTGGCCATGACCTACCTGCTCGCCCTGGACCAGGGCACCTCCAGTTCCCGAAGCATTGTGTTTGATGAGCAGGGCCGCATCGTGACGCTGGCGCAGCAGGAACTGCCGCAGATCTACCCCCGGCCGGGTTGGGTCGAGCATGACCCGATGGAGATCTGGCGCACCCAGCTTGCGACGGCGCGCGAGGCCTTGGCCAAGGCCAAGATCAAGGCTGGCGACATCCGCGCGCTGGGCATCACCAACCAGCGCGAAACCACCGTCGTCTGGAACCGCAAGACCGGCCAGCCCATCCACCACGCCATCGTCTGGCAGGACAGGCGTGCCGAATCGACCTGTGCCAAACTGCGCGAGGACGGCAAGGCGGCCCTCATTCAGGCCAAAACCGGGCTCTTGGTTGATGCCTATTTTTCAGGCGCCAAACTGAGGTGGCTGCTCGACAATGTGCCGCAGGCTAGGGCCCAGGCGGCACGCGGCGAACTCGCCTTCGGCACCATCGACAGCTGGCTCATGTGGCAGCTCACGGGCGGCACCTTACATGCCACCGACGTGACCAATGCCTCGCGCACCATGCTGTTCAACGTGCGCACCAATGCCTGGGACGCCGAGCTGCTGGCGCTTCTGGACATACCGGAAGCACTGATGCCCCGGGTCTTGCCGTCAAGTACACATTACGGCGAGGTGTTGCCGGCCCTGCTGGGCGCAGCCATCCCGATTGGCGGCGTGGCGGGCGACCAGCAAAGCGCGCTGTTCGGCCAGGCCTGCTTCAAGGAAGGCATGGCCAAAAACACCTACGGCACCGGCTGCTTCATGCTGATGCACACCGGTAACAAATTTCAGACCTCGCACAACGGCCTGCTCACCACCAGCGCGGCGCAGGTCACGCAGCAAAGGGAGTACGCCTTGGAGGGCAGCGTGTTTGTCGGCGGCGCGGTGGTGCAGTGGCTGCGCGACGGCCTGCACGCGATCCAGGGCAGCGGCGAGGTGCAGGCGTTGGCGCAAAGCGTGCCGGACTCCGGCGGCGTCATGATGGTGCCGGCCTTCACCGGCTTGGGCGCGCCCTACTGGAAACCCGACGCGCGCGGCACCATCACCGGGCTGACCCGCGGCACCACGGTGGCGCACATTGCGCGCGCCGCACTCGAAAGCATTGCCTACCAGAGTGCGGTCCTACTGCAGGCCATGAGCCGCGACGCGATGGCGGCGGGCGCGGCACCGGTGGCTGAACTTCGGGTGGACGGCGGGGCTTGCATCAACGACCTGCTGATGCAGTTCCAGGCCGACCTGCTGGGCATTCCGGTGGTGCGACCGGCCGTAACAGAAACCACCGCGCTGGGCGCGGCCTACCTCGCCGGCCTGTCCAGCGGCGTCTATGCGAGCACCAGCGAGCTCTCGGGCATGTGGCGCGCAGAACGGACGTTTTTGCCCACCCTGGGGGCGGACCGTGCAGCCGAGCTGATGGCGCGGTGGGAACACGCGGTGCGGCAGACCGTGCTGCAATAGTCAGGCTGGCGCGGTCCTTGGGCGACAATTGCCTTCCGGCTGGCTGCTCCCAAGCCGTCCGGACTTACCAGGCAACATCCCATGAGCACTCAGAACCCAGACAGCAGCAAGGAGCGTATCGCATTTATAGGCGGCGGCAACATGGCCAGTGCCATCATTGGCGGGCTTATCAAGCGCGGTACCGCAGCCAGCCAGATCCAGGTCGTCGAGCCTTTTGCCGAGCAGCGCGCCAAGCTCAAGCAAGAGTTTGGCCTGCAGGCTGAAGCGACGCCGGGCGCGGCGCTGGCCAGCGCCGCCATCGTGGTCTGGGCCGTCAAGCCGCAAACCTTCAAGGATGCCGCGCTGGACACCCGCTTGCACACCCAAAAAGCCCTGCATTTAAGCGTCGCCGCAGGCATACGCTCGGACAGCATTGCCGATTGGCTGGGTTGCGAGCGCATCGTCCGCTCCATGCCCAATACACCGGCACTGATAGGCAAGGGCATGACAGCGCTATACGCGCGTGATGCCGTCACACCCTTTGATAAGCTGGCGGTGGAGAGCGTGATTAAAACCACGGGCGAATTCGTCTGGCTCGATGATGAAGCGCAGCTCGATGCCGTCACCGCGCTGTCAGGCTCGGGCCCAGCCTATGTCTTTTACTTTATCGAAGCCATGATGGAGGCTGGCGTGGCCATGGGATTGAGCCGGGAGCAGGCGCACAAGCTGGCAGTCGGCACCTTTGTTGGCTCCTCTGCTCTGGCCAAGGCATCTGATGAGCCGCCCGAAACGCTGCGCGCACGGGTCACGTCCAAGGGTGGTACCACCTATGCTGCCATCACCTCGATGGAGCAGGACAACGTGAAAAATCTATTTATGCGGGCCATGCACGCAGCCAGGCAGCGAGCACGCGAGTTGGGCGACGAGTTTGGCGCGAGCTGAATAAAAACCACAGGCAACCGAAATTCAAGGGCAGGCGTTATGCAAATGTCCTGCTGCCGGGTTCTGTGCATAGCCGTACATGAGCTTCATGAACAAAATGGCCAGTGCCAAAGCCAGCGTGACCACGATGGGCCAGGCACGCAGCAGCAGCCCGTAAGCCAACACCTGCGGTGAACAGGCTGTACATGCCGAGCGACACACCGCTGACATCGCGTGTCCTGAAGCTGTGCCAGGCCTGCGGCAAAAAGCTCAACGTGGTCAGGCAGGCGGCGAGCGAGTCGACAACGTCGGTCCAGAACAGGTTCCCCATCAGCGCTTGCCTTCCTTTACAGTCCAGTCCAGCAGTGCATCGAGTGCGCCACGCGCTGCCGGCGCATTCGGGTGGTTGATGAGGCCGACCACGATGTAACGTGCGCCGCTCTGGCCGTTGGCGTAGCCAGCAATCGCCACCACGTCGCGCAGCGAGCCGGTTTTGACAAAGGCCTGACCCGCCACGCCTTTGGCGCGTTCGCGCATGGCGGCATCGACTCCAGCAACCGGCAGCGAATCAGCCAGATCGTTGGCGTTCGGGCTTTTGGCCGCGTGCATCAACAGGGCTGACAGACTGCTGGCTGCGATGCGTTCATGGCGGCTCAGGCCGGAGCCGTTGTCCATCAGTGGCGCTGCACTGCCGGGCAGGTTTTTAAGCCACCAGTTGGCCAGTGCCACCCGGCTCGCCTGTAGCGTTCCGCTTTTGAGCTGGCCCAGGTTGGCATGCAGCCCCAGCGTCAGAAAAAGATGCTGAGCCATGACGTTGTTTGAGTATTTGTTCACATCACGCACCACGTCGAGCAGTGGCAGCGACTGGCCTTCAAACTGCGCTGCGGCCCTAGTGCCCGACAGCGTTCCAGTGGCGCGGTTTTGGCGCAGCATGGCCAGCTCTTGGCTGCTTGCATCGCGCACCACACCCGTCAACAGCCCGCCCAGCAAGCGCCATGAGCCCTCCACCGCACGCGCGGCAAAGCTGGCCGGATCGGCATAGGCGCTGGGCCAGACCTTCTCGCCGCAGGCCGATGAATAGCTGCCCAGAAAATCTATTTTGTTGGGGCTGTCCACGCTGGCGCGCAGCTCAGCTCGCCAGTCGCCGCAACGGGCAACACGTACCAACGCTACGCTCTCGGCCACCTGCACACCGGCCAGCGGTGGTTCAAAGCGCACCAGCGCACGGTTGCTGGGCAAGTCAGGCGTGAAGGTCATCACCAGCGACTTGAAATTAATCAACAGCGCATCCGGCTGCGCGTTGTAGGGCCGCAGCGGCTCGCCATCAAACTCGCCGGGGTCAGTGGCGGGCAGCGCAAAGGCACTGCGGTCCAGCACGATGTCGCCGCGAATGGCCCGCGCGCCAGTGGCCTGCACCTGCATCAACAGGGCCTGCAGGCGCTCGACCACCAGCTTGGGGTCACCGCCGCCTTGCACCAGCATATTGCCGTTCAACAGCATGTTTGTCGGGTCGCCGATCAGGTTGCCGTCTAGCGTGATTTTGGTTTTCCAGATGAAGTCCGGACCCAGCGCGTCGAGCGCCGAATACGTGGTGACCAGCTTCATCACCGATGCCGGGTTCATTGGCACATCAGCACGGTAGCTCAGGCGCGGTGGCTGTTTGCCAGAGCTGTCGATGACCAGCAGTGACACCGCATCGCGCGGTACCTGGGCACGCGTAAGCGCTTTTTCGATGGCGACTGGCAGGCGTTGTGATGGCCGTGTTTGGGCATGGCTTGCGCCGCTTGAAAATGCCACCAGCGACACCAGCGACACCAGCGCCATCAGTGGAATGGGTATCGCAAGTACGCGGCGGGTTAACAAGTCTTCAATCATGTGGTGATTATCAAGGCCGCACTCGCCAGTTGACGACAGATAGCGATAATCTGGAACAAGCCTGTGTGGCAGACTGCTATTACTTTAGTAGCTTTTTGCGCCCGTATTGATTGAACTGCGGCTATTTTTGACCCTCAAAAAATGAAATTCCTGGCTTTTGATACCAGTACCGACGTGATGTCCATCGCCGTGACCGATGGTGCGCGTGTGTGGCAGCACACCGGGCCTGGCGGTGCCAAGGCATCGACCACCTTAATCCCGGCGAGTCTAGCGTTGCTGGCTGAATCTGGTTTGCTGCTGGCGGATCTTGATGCGGTTGCCTTTGGCCGTGGCCCCGGCTCGTTTACCGGCCTGCGCACAGCCTGTGCGGTGGCGCAGGGCTTGGCTTACGGAGCCGGTGGAGGTGTGAGCATCAAGGTGCTACCGATTGACACGCTGATGGCCGTTGCTGAAGAAGCGCGCTTTCAGCAGGCGGTTGCAGCCACTGATATGACGCCATTGCACATCACCGCGCTGTTGGATGCCCGGATGGACGAAATGTATGTGCAGCGCTTTCAATTTGTCGGCAAGCACTGCACCGCCGTTGATGCGTGCCAGCTGATCCGGCCTGAAAACCTCGCAGTTCACCTTTTTTCTGACGCAGCCGATAACCTGCTGGCTGGCAATGTGTTTGATGTGTATCAGGGCAGGCTGCCGCCCTTCCCACAGGGTGTGAATGTCGTACGTGCCCTGCCGACTGCAACGGCCTTGCTGCGGCTGGCACCCGTGCTGGCCTCTAGCGGTCATGCTGTGGATGCGGCTTTGGCCCTGCCGCTTTATGTTCGCGATAAAGTAGCACTGACGACCGAAGAGCGCGCCATCGTTAAAGAGCAAAAAGCCACGCTGCATCGCTGAGACAGCCCATGAACGCCATTCTTAAACCCGTACCGCCCCTGAGGGCACTCGAAGCCCAGTTTCAGGCCATGACACCCGCCTGGCTGGACAGCGTGGTGCGCGTGGAGCAAAGCGCCTATACCCATCCGTGGACTATCGGCCACTTCACCGATTCGCTGAAATCGGGCTATGAGGCGCAAATGTTGGTGGCCGGACCTTCGCCAGAGCCGAACAGCGCAAAAGCCGCAGAGTTGCTGGGTTACTTTGTCGCCATGAAGGGGGTTGATGAAGTCCACCTGCTCAACATCACGGTTGCGCCCCCGCATCAGCGGCAGGGCTGGGCGCGTGTGATGCTCGATGCACTGGCCATCTGGGCTCGCGGCCACAGGGCGCAGTGGCTGTGGCTGGAAGTGCGGGTGAGCAACGCCAGAGCCAAAGCGATTTACGAACACTACGGCTTTCGTGAGGTCGGCCTGCGCCGCAACTACTACCCCAAAGGTGGCAACGCAGCAGGCCAGCCGCCTAAACGCGAAGATGCCCGCGTGATGAGCTTTGCCCTGTGAGTCATTTACCCATGAGGGCACTTCTAGAAATTCAGATTTTCAGGATAAAGTGCAAGGCGCGTGGAGCGGAGCAACCGGAATGTACTTAAGGTACATGAGGATTGCGAGCACCGCGCAACGCAGCAATTTGCCTGAAAAATGAATTTATAGAGGTGCCCATGAGCTTGAACCTGGACAAACGCCACCGCGCCATGCTGCGCGAGATGGGTGTGCGGGTCTGGCAGCCTCTACCAGCTGCCCTACCTACCCTACCTGTCGTGCCTGCCCGGCCGGTGGCCAGCGAGGCAGCCCCTTTGCCTAAAACAGCACCTCCAAAGACTGCACAGTCTGAATCACAAAACCTGGACAGCGCAGCGGCTGCCTGGCGTGTTGGCGAGGCGGTTTCGCTATACATAGATGCTGGAGATGCGGCAGATGCCCGCACAGGCAGCGGCCCGCGCTGGCTGGTGTTGCTGGAGACACCCGCTGCGGCGTTGCTCTCTGGCGTGTTCCAGCCTTTCGACGGCGACGCAGGCAGGCTGCTTGACAACATGCTGCGTGCGGCGGGTTTGCACCAGGCCGGCGCAGCGCTGCTGGCACCACTGGTTCGGCAGGACGGGGGCGAAAGCGCATCCGTCCATCTCGCCCGCACGCTGACGGACTTGTTCGCCTCGGTGCGGCCTGATGTGGTGCTGATCATGGGCCGGCTCGCAGCGCAGGCGCTGTTGCAGTCAAGCGAGCCCCTTGGCAAGCTGCGCGGCAGGGTGCATGCGCTGCACGGACGACAAGCCGTCGTCACGCATGACGCGGCGAGTCTGCTGCGGCATCCGCTCGAAAAGGCAAAAGCCTGGGAAGACCTGTGTTTGGCCATCGGCTTGGCCAGCGGTTCGTAGTTCTTACAATCAAGGCATGACCAAGCCAGCCACAGCCACAGCGACACTCACAACCTTCATTGACATGCTGGCCGCAGCCGGGCTGCAAAACCACTCCATGCTGTGCGTTGGTCTTGACCCTGAGCCGGCCAAATTTCCTACGCCATTGAAAGGCGATGCCAGCAAAATCTACGACTTTTGCGCCGCCATCGTTGATGCAACGGCCGACCTGGTGATGGCCTTCAAACCGCAGATTGCCTACTTCGCCGCGCACCGCGCCGAAGAGCAGCTTGAGCGTTTGATCGCGCACATCAAACGGACTGCGCCGCAAGTGCCTGTCATTCTGGATGCCAAGCGCGGCGACATTGGTGCTACCTCTGAGCAATATGCCATCGAAGCGTTTGAACGCTATGGCGCGGATGCCGTCACGCTCTCGCCCTTCATGGGTTTTGATTCTGTTGCCCCGTATTTGAAGTACCACGGCAAGGGCGCATTCCTGCTGTGTCGCACGTCCAACCCCGGCGGCGGTGACCTGCAAAACCAGCGCCTGGCATCGGTTGACGGCACGCCGCTGCTGTATGAATACATTGCGCAACTGGCGCAGGGGCCGTGGAACCTGAATGGCCAGTTGGGCTTGGTCGTGGGCGCGACTTACCCGGCCGAGATCGAGCGTGTGCGCGCGCTGGCACCGACTTTGCCCTTGCTCATTCCAGGTGTGGGCGCGCAGGGTGGCGATGCGCAAGCCACCGTCAAAGCTGGCTGGCGGCCTGGCGCACCGATTGTTGTGAATTCTTCGCGGGCGATTTTGTATGCCTCCAGCGGGGACGATTTTGCCGCTGCTGCACGCCGCGAAGCCTTGCGCACGCGGGATCTGCTGGAGACCGCAAGGCTATAAAACAGCGACAGGGGTTATTGGGGTCAGACGCCAATTTCATTGCGATGCAGAGCATCGCGACGAATTTGGACTCTGACCCCAAAAACCCCTCACAATCAAGCCATGACGCTGACCGAACTCAAATACATCGTGGCTGTCGCCCGTGAAAAGCACTTCGGCAAGGGCGCAGATGCCTGCCATGTGTCGCAACCCACACTCAGTGTGGCCATCAAGAAGCTTGAAGAAGAGCTGCAGGTCAAACTGTTCGAGCGTAACGTCAATGAAATCACCGTCACGCCGTTGGGTGAAGAAATCATCTGCCAGGCGCAAAGCGTGCTAGAGCAGGCCGACAACATCCGTGAAATTGCCAAGCGCGGCAAAGACCCACTCGCAGGCGCTTTGCGTCTGGGCGTGATCTACACCATAGGCCCGTACCTGCTGCCCGACCTGGTGCGCCAGGCGATTGCGCACACCCCACAAATGCCGCTGATGCTGCAAGAGAACTTCACCGTCAAGCTGCTGGAAGAGCTGCGCAATGGCGAGATCGACTGCGCGATTCTGGCCGAGCCCTTCTACGACGCCAACCTGGCGATTGCGCCGTTGTATGACGAGCCTTTTATGGCCGCCGTGCCCAGCGGTCATGCCCTGGCACTGCGCAGCAGCGTGACCGCCGAAGAGATGAAAAAAGAAACCATGCTGCTGCTCGGCAACGGCCACTGCTTTCGTGACCATGTGCTTGAGGTTTGTCCCGAGTTTGCGCGGTTTTCCAGCAGTGCAGATGGCATCAACAAAAGCTTCCATGGCTCGTCGCTGGAGACCATCAAACACATGGTGGCCGCCGGCATGGGCATCACGCTGGTGCCGCGGCTGGGCGTGCCGAAAGAAGCGCTGATCAAGCAGTCGGCGAAAAAGAAAACTGCTAAAACCAAAGTGAGTAAAGTCAATAAGGTCGCCGCCGAGCAGCCATCCTTCATCAAATACCTGCCCTTTGAAGGCCACATACCGAGTCGCCGCGTGGTACTGGCCTGGCGCCGCAGTTTTACGCGCTATGAAGCCATTGCAGCGCTGCGCAACGCGATTTATGCCTGTGAGCTGCCGGGTGTCACGCGGCTGTCGTAACGGCTTGAAAAACAAACTCAGCCTTTACCTTCAGCTCATCCGCTGGGATCGTCCTGCGGGTTGGCTGCTTTTGCTGTGGCCCACGCTGTCGGCGCTGTGGGTGGCGGCCCACGGCTTTCCGGGCTGGCACCTGGTGCTGGTGTTCACGCTGGGGACTTTTTTAATGCGCAGTGCGGGCTGCTGCATCAATGATGTGGCCGACCGCGACTTTGACCGCCACGTCAAGCGCACCGCCGGGCGGCCCGTGACCAGCGGCAAGGTGTCCGTTAAAGAGGCGCTGGTGCTGGGCGCGGTGCTGGCGCTGCTGGCCTTTGGCCTGGTGCTCACCACCAACCGCACTGCCATCGCCTGGTCGTTTGCTGCGCTGGCCATCACGCTCGCGTACCCGTTTGCCAAACGCTTTGTAGTCATGCCGCAGGCGGTGCTGGGCGTGGCTTTCAGCTTTGGCATTCCGATGGCGTTTGCCGCCACGCAATCACGTGTACCGCTGCTGGCCTGGGTGTTGTTGCTGGGTAATCTGTTCTGGGTGATGGCCTACGACACCGAATACGCGATGGTGGACAGGGATGACGACCTTCGCATCGGCATGAAAACATCAGCCATCACGCTTGGGCGTTTTGACGTGGCAGCGGTGATGTTTTGCTACGCGGCTTTTCTATGCATCTGGGTGCTGGCTTTGTGGCCGCAGACCGAGGCATGGCCTTCATGGCTATTTCTGTTGGGGATTGCAGCTGCTGCCTTGCAGGCGCTCTGGCACTTCACCCTGATCCGCAAACGTGAGCGTGACGGCTGCTTCAGAGCTTTCAGGCTGAACCACTGGCTGGGGTTTGCTGTGTTTGCCGGCATCGCGCTGTCGTCTTAGTGTCTTTGTAGTTACACGTAAAACCTCGCGCCTCTTGGGGACGACCCGCACAAGAGCTAGCCAGCCGCAGCCCGGCCCAGCCTATCCCGCACGCCATCCCACTCTCCCGATTCGTCGCCTGCTGGTGGCGGCTCAATCCAGATCAGTTTGACGCCTTTCGCGTCAAAGTCGCGCAGCACCGCAAACAGCTGCTGTGCAGTTGCCAGCGCATCGTCGGGCATACGCCGGAACAGTACTTTGTCGGACTTGATACGCATGATGGTTCTGGCATAAACCGCGATGTTGGCCGCATTAGGGCCTAGCAAATCGAGCGCGGTCTGGATAGTGCCCGCCGCCATCAGGCGGACCTTGGCGTTGGGCGCGTAGTGTGCTTCAAGCGTACCGGAGGCTCTGGGCACCACGCCTTTAAGTAACGCACCCTCCATGGCGGCGGCATCATCTTTATCCAGCACGGCTTCACCACAGGCCGCCTCCAGCTGGGCGCGCGTGAGCACACCGGGCCGTAGCAACACCGGCCGGGCGCGTGTGCAGTCCACAATGCTTGACTCAATGCCCAGCTCACACGGCCCGCCGTCGAGTATCAGCAGCTGGCTGCCCATTTCATCAACTACATGGCTAGCCCTGGTCGGGCTGACGCGGCCAAAGCGGTTGGCACTGGGGCCAGCCACGCCGCTCACGCCCAATTCCAGGCAGGCCTTCAAAAAAGCCAGCGCCACCGGGTGCGAGGGACAGCGCAGGCCAATCGAATCCTGACCACCCGCTGCCGCCTTTGCCACGCCTGACTTGCGCGGCAGGATGACGGTTAGCGGGCCGGGCCAGAAGGCTTTTATCAGGCGGGCCGCGTAAGGCGGCACGCTGCTGGCGTAATCATTGACCTGCTGTGCATCGGCTACATGAACAATCAGCGGGTGGTCGGCAGGCCTGCCTTTGGCTTTGAAAATGCCCGCAACAGCCGCATCACTTGAAGCATCAGCACCCAGGCCGTAGACGGTCTCGGTTGGAAACCCGACCAAGCCGCCTGTCTGGATTGTTGCGGCTGCCTGCGCGATGGCTTGAAAGTCTGATCCGGCCAACACCATGGCTCAATCCAACCCCGCAAGGCCCAAAATATCTGCGACTTGCCGCGCCGTGGCTTGCACCGAGGCAACATCAACACCCGTGATGTTCAGGTGCCCCATCTTGCGGCCAGGCCGTGCCTCGCTCTTGCCATACAGGTGCAGGTGTACGCCGGGCAAAGCCAGCACAGCCAGCCAGTCAGGCGCGCGGGCCTGAGCGTCAGCGCCAAACCAGATGTCACCCAGCAGGTTGAGCATGATGGCGGGCGAATGCTGGCGCGGCTGCGGCAAAGGCAAGCCCGTCATGGCATGTACCTGTAGGTCAAACTGCGACACGTCGCAAGCGTCCATGGTGTAGTGGCCGCTGTTGTGCGGGCGTGGTGCCATTTCGTTGACGACCAGCGCGTCGTCAGCAGTGCCGTCATCCACCACAAAAAACTCAACACACAACACACCCACATAGTCAATCTGGTTTGCTATAGATTCAGTAGCTGCTCGCGCCCGTATTGATTGGGCCACAGGCATACTTGACTCGTAAGCGTAAGTCACTGCCAAAATTCCATCGACATGCACATTACGCTGCGGCGCAAAACCGACCACCGCGCCATCCCAGCCGCGCGCGACGATGACTGAGAACTCAGCCTTCAGCGGCAGCATCTTTTCAAGCACGCAAGGCACTTGCTTTAAAAAGCCCCAAGCTTGCGCCAACTCCGCCATATTTTTCACGCGCACCTGGCCTTTGCCGTCATAGCCCATGCGCGCGGTTTTCAAAATGCCGGGCAGCAAATCGGGCGACACCGCCTGCAAGTTCTGCTCGGTCTCAATCACGGCATAGGGTGCGCAGGCCACGCCACTGGCCACAAAGTGCGATTTTTCTTCGATCCGGTTTTGAGCAATGGCAACCGCCGCAGCACCGGGTGCAACCGGGCGGCTATTGGCCAGCGTTTGCAGTGCGGCGGCGGGCACGTTTTCAAATTCTGTCGTGATGGCGGCGCTTATCGTAGCCAGTTTGCGCAGGCCTTGCGCGTCGTCATAGGCGGTACAAATATGTTCATGGCTGACCAAGCCCGCTGGACTTTGCGCGTCAGGGTCGAGCACGCAGGTGTTGTAACCCAAGCGCTGAGCGGCGTGTACAAACATACGGCCCAGCTGGCCACCGCCCATCACGCCCAATGTTGCGCCGGGTAAAACGACTGTAAGCGCGCGGCTCATACGGCGGGAGATGGCTTTGGAGCCACTACAGGAGGCAAGGTCATAGCCCGCGCAACGGCAGTTTGCTCGGCACGGAAAGCCTGCAATTTATCGGCCAGCGCCTTGTCATGCAACGCCAGCATGGCAACTGCAAAGAGCGCGGCATTGGCGGCACCTGCATGGCCAATCGCAAACGTAGCCACAGGCACACCCTTGGGCATCTGCACCATGCTGTGCAGCGAGTCAACACCCTGCAAATGCTTGCTGGCTACCGGCACGCCCAACACCGGCAACGTAGTTTTAGCGGCCATCATGCCTGGCAAATGCGCCGCGCCACCAGCCCCGGCAATGATGGCCTGCAGGCCGCGCGCTTGGGCATGTTCGGCGTAGGCGAAAAGATCGTCGGGCATACGATGCGCAGACACCACTTTGGCCTCATGCGCCACGCCGAATTGCGTGAGAATGTCAACCGCGTGCTGCATGGTCTCCCAGTCGCTGATTGACCCCATGACAACGCCGACAAGTGGAGGATTGGAGTGGGTGGGTAGCGTCATGTTGGTCTTTGAAGAAAGTCGTATTTTACGGGCGGCGTGCTAACCTTCTGGTTGTTGTAATTTTGGATTAAAAACTCTCATGATGGATGTCACCGTAGCCAATTTTGAAGAGGAAGTGATTGCCGCTTCCATGACTACCCCCGTGTTGATCGACTTTTGGGCGCCGTGGTGCGGCCCGTGCAAGTCACTCGGGCCGATTCTGGAGAAGGTTGAGGTGGCTTACGACGGCCGCTTCAAGCTGGTCAAGATCGACTCTGACCAAGAGCAGCAGCTGGGCGCGGCGTTTGGCATTCGCAGCATTCCCACATGCATACTGATGGTGGGCGGCAAGCCGGTCGACGGTTTTCAGGGCGCGTTGCCTGAGGGCAAGGTCAAGGAGTTCCTGGACAAGCACTTGCCGCCTGCCGAAGAGCTGCCCGAGGAAGAAGAACCGGCTGAAGAAGCCGACACCTCACCAGAAGCCGCGCTTGAAAAGCTGAAAGCTGATGTCGCCAACGCCCCCAGCAGCGAGAACGCACGTTTTGAGCTGGTCAAGCAATTGCTGTTGAACGGCATGGATGACGATGCCAAGGTCGCGTTTGCCCCGGTCATCGCGCAAACGGCGACAGTGCGCCGCTTTGATTCACTCAAGCGCTGGATGGATGCTATTGATTTTGTAGCTAGTAGTGCCCATGACGCTGCAGCGCAAACCCAGTTTGATGCAAAAATTGCGGCCAACAAACGTGACTTTGAGGCTAGATTCGACAAAGCCCGCGTGTTGATGGTGGCACAGCGCTGGACCGATGCACTCGATGAGTTGCTGGAGATTCTGATGCGCGACAAGGCCTGGTCCGATGACCTCGCCCGTAAAACCTATATCGCCGTGCTGGACATCATTGACACGCCAAAGCCCAAAGTAGCCGATGGGCAAATCCCACCCGATGACCCGACAATTGCCACCTATCGCCGCCGCCTGAGCAGTGTGATCCTGAGCTAGCTCAGGCGGTCAGTCGTGCCAAGGCTTCCTGGTATTTTGCCGCCGTTTTGGCAATCACATCGGCTGGCAAGTGCGGCGATGGCGGGGTTTTGTCCCAGGGTTTGCCGTTAATGCGCACAGCTTCCAGCCAGTCGCGCACAAATTGTTTGTCGTAGCTCGGCGGGTTCAGGCCCGCTGCAAAGGCGGCGTCGTAAGCTTCGACGGGCCAGTAGCGTGATGAGTCGGGCGTTAGCACCTCGTCCATCAGCGTCAGCGTGCCGTTTTCATCGAGGCCAAACTCGAACTTGGTATCGGCAATGATGATGCCTTTGGTCAGCGCAAAGGCGGCGGCTTCTTGGTAAATTTGAAGGCTTATTTTTTTGATTTTCGTGGCCAAGTCAGCGCCCACTACTTTGACAACCTGCTCGTAGCTGATGTTTTCGTCATGCTCACCGACTGCGGCCTTGGCTGCAGGCGTGAAGATGGGCTCTAACAGCTTGCTGGCGTTCTTCAGCCCGGCAGGTAATGCAACGCCGCAGACGGCCTGGCTGTGCTGGTATTCCTTCCAGCCACTACCAGCAAGGTAGCCACGCACCACGGCTTCAATTGGCAGTGGCTTGAGGCGCTTGACCAGCATGGAGCGATGGCTGACTTGCGCTACTTCGGCTGGCGTGACCACGCTTTCAGGCGCTTCGCCTGTGAGGTGATTGGGGCAGATATGGCCGAGTCTGGCAAACCAGAACAACGCCATCTGCGTCAGCAGAGCACCCTTGCCGGGGATGGGCTCACCCAGGATGACATCAAACGCGCTCAGGCGGTCGCTGGCAACCATCAGCAGGCGGTTGTTGCTCACGGCATAGTTGTCGCGCACCTTGCCACGGGCTAGCAGTGCAAGGCTGGTAATGGACGAGGTGTGAACCGTTGGGGGGGTTGAATGGTTGGAATGGGTGGAAGCGGTGGTCATAGCATTTCAAGTCTGGGTTCTATGGAGGCAATCGCGTCAAAGAACGGGTTTAATGCACCACTTGCGCCAGCTCACCCCTGGCGTATTTGGCGGCCACAACTTGCAGTGTGTCGCCCTTGATCTTCGCGCCCTGGCCTTCGCAGCCGAACTCGATGTAGCGCTGCTTGCACAGTGCTTTGGCGGCCTCACGGGCGGGTTTGAGCCATTCGCGTGCGTCAAACTTTTCAGGGTTTTCAAAGAGAAACTTGCGCACCGCGCCAGTCATCGCCAGGCGGATGTCGGTGTCGATGTTGATCTTGCGCACGCCGTATTTGATGGCCTCTTGAACTTCTTCAACCGGCACGCCGAAGGTTTCTTTCATTTGGCCGCCGTACTGGCGAATGATGGCCAGCATGTCTTGTGGTACGGCCGACGAGCCATGCATCACAAGATGCGTGTTCGGGATGCGCCGGTGGATTTCCTTGATGCGGTCAATCGCCAAAATATCGCCAGTCGGCTTGCGGGTGAACTTGTATGCACCGTGGCTGGTACCAATGGCGATGGCCAGTGCGTCAATTTGCGTCTGCTTGACAAAATCAGCGGCCTGCTCGGGGTCGGTCAGCAGTTGCTCACGCGTCATGGTTGCGTCGGTGCCGTGGTCGTCTTCCTTGTCGCCCCTCATGGTCTCCAGGCTGCCGAGGCAGCCGAGCTCGCCTTCAACCGTTACGCCCAGCTTGTGCGCCATGCTGGATACTTTTTTCGTCACATCAACGTTGTACTCATAGCTGGCAATGGTTTTGCCGTCGCCTTCAAGTGAGCCGTCCATCATCACCGATGAAAAGCCGAGATTGATAGCGCCCTGGCAGATGTCAGGGTTTTGACCGTGGTCCTGGTGCATGACCAGCGGAATGCTCGGGTACATCTCAATCGCGGCCTGTAGCAGGTGCTTGATGAAGACCTCGCCTGCATACTTGCGGGCACCGGCACTGGCTTGCAGAATGACTGGAGCACCGGTTTCTTTGGCCGCCTCCATCACGGCTTGTATCTGCTCAAGGTTGTTAACGTTAAAAGCCGGAATGCCGTAGCCGTTGACTGCCGCATGATCCAGCAGCTCGCGCATTGAAACAAGAGCCATGATGGTGTCCTTGAAAAGTTGGTAGTCCGTTGGTAACTTGTACCGATCCGCTATTTTAACTGTAGCCAACAGAATCGACCCTTTTCGGCACGGCAATTTTCCGCCGGGCCGCCCCAAGGAAAATTAGCCCCCTCGGGGGCAGCGACCCGCGCAGCGGTGGAGCGTGGGGGCCCTATTCCACCCGACAAATTTTCAGCATATTGGTACCGCCGGGTGCGCCCATCGGCTCGCCGCAGGTAATCGCGTACACGTCGCCACTCTGCACAATCTGGCGGCTCAGCAAATGGCCTTCTGCCTGGCTCAGAGCGGTGTCGCGGTCAACGCTGGTATCCATCAGCAAGGGGCGAACGTTGCGGTAGATGGCCATCTTGCGTTGGGTGGCCAGGCGCGGTGTCAGCGCATAAATGGGAATGCGGATGTTGTGGCGACTCATCCACAACGGCGTGGAGCCACTGTCGGTCAGCGCCACGATGGCCTTGGCCCCCAGGTGGCTGGCAGTGAACAGCGCGCCCATGGCGATGGACTGGTCAATGCGGGCAAAGGTCTTGCCGCTGAAGTCGGAGTCGATTTCCTTGTACTCGGCCTTCTCGGCCTCCAGACAAATCTTGGCCATTTCTTCAACCGTCTCTAACGGAAATTTACCGACTGCGGTTTCGGCGCTCAACATCACGGCATCGGTACCGTCTAGCACAGCGTTGGCCACATCGCTGACCTCTGCGCGCGTGGGCACCGGGTTCAAAACCATGCTCTCCATCATTTGCGTGGCGGTGATGACAAACTTATCTTGTGCGCGCGCCATTTTTATCATGCGTTTTTGTAGCGCCGGAACCGCCGCATAGCCGACTTCAACCGCCAAATCACCCCGCGCCACCATGATGCCGTCGCTGACGCGCAAGATTTCTTCAAGGTTGGGAATGGCTTCAGCGCGCTCAATCTTGGCAATCAGGCCGGGCTTGTGTTTGTACTGGGCTGCGGCGACATTGCAAAGCTGACGCGCCATTTCCATGTCGGTCGCGTTTTGGGGAAAGCTCACCGCCACATAGTCAGCCTGAAAACTCATCGCGACCTTGATGTCCTCCATATCTTTGGCCGTCAGGGCGGGTGCAGTCAGGCCACCGCCCTGCTTGTTGATGCCCTTGTTGTTTGACAGCACACCGCCCAGCTTGACGGTGGTGATGACTTCTTCGCCCAGCACGGCATCGACCGTCAGCACAATCAGGCCATCATTGAGCAGCAGCACATCACCAGCTTTCACGTCGCGCGGCAGCTCTTTGTAGTCAAGCCCCACGCCCTTGATGTCACCTGGCTCGGTACGCGATGCGTCGAGTACAAATTTTTCACCCGGTACCAATTGCACTTTGCCTTCGGCGAATTTACCGACGCGGATTTTCGGGCCTTGCAGGTCAGCCATGATGGCCACTTCGCGCCCGGCACGCTGCGAGGCTTCGCGCACCACCGCTGCCAGGTTGATGTGGTCTTGCGCCTTGCCGTGGCTGAAGTTCAGGCGCATCACGTTGACGCCAGCGCGAATCATTTTCTCTAACAGGGCCGGGTCGCTGGAAGCGGGGCCGAGGGTGGCAACAATTTTGGTCGCGCGACGTGGCATGCAAAGTCTCCGTTGTAATTTAGTTTTCTATTTTCACACGGAAGCGTTACCAAACGGTTACCAAGTTGCGGCCCGCAATCCGTCAGTCGCCGCCCCCATGTATCCCTGGACAGGGACAGCCAGCAGCGCGAGCGCGGCATCCATGCTTTGTGCATGGCAGGGGAACCAGAGCGCCGACTCGCTCGCCATGACACGAAGTGAGGCGAGGTCACCAGCTGCCGCTTGCGCCGCCCCTTCACGCATCACCTCGAGTACCACCTTATGTTGCATGCTGTGGCAATTCGACGCAGCGAAGCGGGTGGCCAGCATCCAGCGATCTTCCTGGCCAAACTTCTGGTAAATCAGACTGGCGACTGTGGGTGTGCGTGTTCTATGGAACCGATTTTTGCTGGGATACTTGAGCTCATGCGGTTGGAATTCCCATCAGCGCCTGGGGCAGCCAGGTCGCGATTTCAGGGAACACGCACAAGATCACGATGGCGACCACCATGCAGAGCATGAAAGGAAAGGCGCCGCGGAGGATGGTGGGCAGGCGCACATCGGGCGTGATGCTGTTGATCACGAACAGATTCAGACCCACCGGCGGGGTGATGAGACCTAGCTCCATGTTGATCGTGAGGATGACGCCAAACCAGATCGGATCGAAGCCCGCCGACGTGATCACGGGCATGAGGATGGGTGTGGTCATCAGGATGATGGCCGCTGGCGGCAAAAACATGCCGGCCACCAGCAGCAACAGGTTGATCGCGGCCAGGATCACCCACTTGTTGACCTGCATTTCACCAATCGCTTCGGCCACCGATTGCGTGATCTGTAGCGACGACATCATGTAGCCAAAGAGAATGGAGGTGCCGATGATCATCAGCAACATGCCCGACTCGCGCAGCCCGTCACGCAAGATGGCCCACAGATCCATTGGTTTCCAGACCCGATAGATCACCATCACCATCACCAGGCACAGCGCGGCGCCCACGCCGGCCGCTTCCGACGGCGTGGCAATGCCACCGTAGAGCGCATAGACCACGCCCACGATGACGGCCATGAAGGGCAGCAGCCGGGGTAGCAGTTCCAGCTTCTCTTTCATGCTGTAGATGCGCTCGGCATCGACCAGCACCGTGCCTCGCTTCCAGCTGATGAACAAGGCCCAGGCCATGAAGAGACCGGTGAGCATGAGGCCGGGCAATATGCCGGCCAGAAACAGGCGGCCAATCGAAGTCTCTGACGCAATGCCGTACAGGATCATGGTGATGCTGGGCGGGATCAGAATGCCGAGCGTGCCGCCCGCAGCGATCGCGCCGGTGGCCAGGTCGGCGTCGTAGCCGCGCTTGCGCATTTCGGGGATGCCCATCTTGCCGATGGCCGCACACGTCGCGGGCGAAGAGCCAGTGAGAGCGGAGAAGAGTGCGCAGGCACCGATGTTGGAGATCACCAGCGAGCCTGGCACGCGGTGCAGCCACCGCGACAGCGCTTCGTACAGATCGCTGCCAGCGCGCGAAGACGCCACCGCTGCACCCATGATGACGAACATGGGTAACGAGACCAGGGTGAAGTCGCTCAGGCCGGCAAATATGGTCTCGGGCACGAAGTTGACACTGTTCCAGCCATCGAAGACGACCATGAACAACAAGGCCACAGCGCCCAGCCCGAAGGCGATGGGCAGGCCGATGGCCAGCACGGCGATCGTGACCACAAAAATCAGCAATCCAATGGCGAGCGCACTCATGGAGACTCCAGAGAGAGGAAGCGGACGTTCAGAGAACGTCTTCGGGGGTCAGACCAAAGGGATGGTCGCGCTCGGTGAAGACCAGCCACATCTCAGTCAGGTACTGCAGGCACAGCAGGCCAAGGCCCACCGGAACAGACAGGTAGGGGA
>Ga0209702_10004626_pt1 | contig 19725 bp, 19 predicted proteins | sample FRY01_FD_187210 | JGI IMG/M metagenome (GOLD analysis project Ga0209702, IMG submission 187210) | Freshwater microbial communities from Lake Fryxell liftoff mats and glacier meltwater in Antarctica - FRY-01 (SPAdes) (version 2) | ecosystem: Environmental > Aquatic > Freshwater > Ice > Glacier...
AGGGCCTGAGGGGGAGACAGGGCCTGAGGGGGAGACAGGGCCTGAGGGGGAGACAGGGCCTAGAGGCATCTGCATGGCCGTTGCTCCAGATATCAGACCGGAGGCACTTTGTTTTCCATTTGATCCCCCGGATTTTTTACCACCAATAAGTATTAACTCCACGGGGAGGACATCAATCTGGTTGGCCACGTTTGACTCCCTTGCTTCGAACGTGGTTGTCGGTGGAGGGGCTGGATCAGCGTCCGTGGCCACCCAAGCAGAAGTCCCGAGCATGGAGCATCCTCACTCTGAACCTTTGCGAGTTTTGCACGACTTTGGTCTAGTCGGATTCATGTTATCAATTGGACTGCTTGTTTCGTTCCTTAAGACTGTCAGAACTCAAGTTGCTGGCACGATGCCGACGCTGCTTCGCTGGCGTCTTGCTGCAGCAAGCTCAATTTTGACATTTCTTCTCTTAGGGCTATTCGAAAATTTCCTGGTGTTCCCATGGATCATGTTGCCCCTTGCCGTGATAATTGGCCTTGGGGTTGGGGCGGCAAGCGCACAAGATAAAATTTCAGAAAGAACTTGGAACTAGCAAATCGCCATTGGACTCGTGTGAACCCCTTGGCAAGGGAACTTAATTAGACACGGACTTGGACTGTACTCTCAACAGAAAGGCATAATGTTCTCACCACCGCACCCAAGACTCTTGAATGCGATAGGGGTCTGATCCCGTTCCCTCTCCATCTCATTCCGGTAAATCACAATCCAGATTTAAATGATATGAGGCAGTATTCGACTATGAGGCAGTTTAGAGTTCTTGAGATCCCTGCCATTCTCTTTATATTTTTTGTGGTGGCGAATCGTTCTTTTGCCATTGAAGATATTTCATTTGATGACGAAACTTCCTACCTTTTTCGAGGGCTTGGATCTAGCGGCGGTAATTGGCCAGGCTTTACCGATGGAGCAACATATTCCGATATGTATTGGGTGATAAGCCTCTTTATTTCAGACCCCGTCAATATTTATTTTGTTGGCAAGGCGATGTCGTCCGTGCTTCTAGTTTTCGGTACTTGGATTGCAGCTAGACTGTTAGTCAACAGATATCTAGCTTGGGCCTTGACGGCAGCAGTTGCAGTCACTCCGGTGGTTTTTGTATGGCCGGGAGTCGCAGGTCCAGCCACTGGTTTGATGCTTGTGGGTCTCGCGCTGTCATTGCGATACAGGTGCTTGGGATCAATGGCTCTGACAACTAGCTTGTATTGGGTAGCCGCTGGATCAAGACCAGAGTTCGCTTGGGTGGCTTTTATTCTTAGTATCGTCACGTTGACAGTGACCCTTAAAATACTATTTACGGCTGCAACGCCAATTTTCTTCAAAGTTCGAAATACTGTTATTGGTCTTAGTGGGGCGGTTTTTACTCCCGTAACTTTAATAATGGTTCATGGTTCCCCATTTGCAAGCAATGGCCGCGATTGGCTTGCATTCGCTCAACACTACTCGCTCAGGCACTTCATGACGGGTGAAAATCCATGGCTACAAGCCGACGCTATAGTCCAGAGGAGCTTCCCCACGGCGACGGGGGTAACCCAAGCTATGGCAGAGAATTCTTTCGCTTTTTCCTCACATATGTTCGCTAACATGTTGTACGCCCCGCGCGGCTTCGTTTCTAACCTCGTGGGGGAACAGGAATCCATTTTTTCCAGTGGGCTCGTGTCGTTGCTCGTATTCGTTGCACTAATAATTTCAACGGGTCTAGTATTCGCAGTCAATCGAAGCTACTCCATTGAGTGGCTGAAGAAAAATCTTTCAAAAACCCAAATCATCAAACGATATTGGTTTTTTCTCGTGTTTTTTCTCAGTTTCACGGCACTATTGCTTCCTGTAGTTATTGTGTATCCACGTCTTCATTACTTGGTATTCCCAGTTCCAGTCTTTGTAATCGGGCTTGGAATATTTATAGATCGATGCAACCAACGTATTCGCATCAATAATCCTCTGTTCGCCATACTCATGATTCTTTTTCTAGCATGGACAATTCAGACTTCTCTTTTGACTGTCAATCGCCTCTCTCAACCACCGACCATGGCCGCATCTGCAACGGAAATGTTTAAGCAAGGTAAAGAATGGCGAATGTTGGGAGTCGAATGGGGTTTTGAAGTATATGTTCCCGGATTAGAAAAAATAGACCCCGAATTACCTGCAACACAGGAGTCGATTACGGCATACTTGGAACGGCTGAAAATCAATGCAGTCCTAATCACTGCCGGCTTAAAAAGTAGTAATTTTGCAAAAATAATTGGATTCGAAAACTTTATTGAAGAACCTGGAAAATTCGGATTTCAACCAATTGTCAATGGCTCGCCGATTTTTACTCGAACTTGAAATGGTTCCATGACTCGATCGAAATCATCTCCCAAATTACTGGTTCCTGACACGCTTCGATCCGATATCACGGTATTTAGTCTAATTTGATTACTGCAACGCTCTCAAGAGTGCCCATTCTTTTTATTATATGATTTTCTATACGTTTCCAGCAAAAGATCTGAATGGGCTCGAGCATCGAGTCTGGGGTCAAAAATCTCTTGCGATCGCTCGCTGTGCTCTAAATCAGAAAGTGATGAATTAAGCGTGTCCCGAATTATCTGCGTCCAATTACTGGACTGCAAAGAAAGCTGAACGGTTTTTGTGGAAATGATGACCTCGCTTGGAATTACATCGGAGTAAATGCAGGGTAAGCCTGAAACTTGCGCCTCGAGTAGAGCCATTCCGAATCCTTCAAAAATAGATGGGAATACGAAGATATCCATCGCAGAGTAATAAGGGGACGGGTCCAAAACATCACCGGTAATTACCACCTGCTTCGACAATTGCTGCTTCGCAGCCTGCTGCTGAATTTTATACTTGATTTCACCACTTCCACCAACTAGTAGCAAGATATTCTTTGGATCCTCTTTTAGTATTGGAACGAGTTTCTCCAATAGAAACTCATGGTTTTTTGCTTCAAAAAAATATCCCACATGTCCAATAATTTTGCCGTTGGCTTCAATTCCCAGCTCTTGCCTGATGGTCTTCCGTTTAACTGAATCGAATCGAAACCTGTCGTAAGGAATTAAATTCGGGATAGTCACAAAATTTTTTCCAAACATTTGATGTCCAGCGGCGGTACTACAGGCAAATCTTTCGTCGGAAATTGCGCTCAGCAAGGATCGAGCTAACATGTTTCTAACGTGAGTAAATTTATTTTTAGGCGGTATGAAGGAATGACTATGAACGACTTTTACGATATTTGAATTGTCCTGAATCGCTAGGAGTGCTATGAGAGACGCCCAGCTGGAGTGAAAATGAATGTGTGAGTATTTTCCCTTTTTTACTGCCCGACGGACATCTAGGGCAAAGCGCAGTTTTGACTCGTGCGGCGATGAGATGCGGAAAACCTTTCCCCCATTGTTTCCGCTCACGGCGACGAGGCGGGGATTCAAACTTTTAGTCCCCACAACCGCGTAATCACACGAAAGTTTCTTGTCCGAAATGTTCTCAAGATAATTGCACAACAAATTCTCATGGGGTGTTACTTGCAACACTTTATACTCCACCAAACCGATTCCTTCCTACTGGCAAGAGACCTGACCTAATCTGATTGACGGCTAGGAAGCGAAAAAGTTTTGTCACGTTGCTTGTACTTATCCTTGACATTATGAAGGTTCGCGCGAACTTCGGTGAAATCCAATACTGCACTCAAGGGTTCAATCTGCGACTTCCATTCCATTCGATTCCGGAAATCATGCTGCATCAGTTCGGAGACGGGGTACATATCGCATTGGCTGGTGCCTTACTGACCTACTGTCAAACAGAGTTTCGTATTGGTCGACTGTAATTCCATTATTGTTAGGCCAAAAAATTTGTGCTGAATTCTCCATAAAAGATCCACTCCTTAACGATAAAATTCCAAAATCAAATGAGCAACAGTTTCCACCTCCAGAACTGTCATCCTAGGGTGAAGGGGAATGCTCAATGCTTCTTCGTTCAATTTCTCAGAGTTTTCCAGTCTTCGATCAGTTTGCTGGTAGATCGAATTCAGATGTAGCGGATGGTATCTCAGAGTTGAGTAAACATTGTTTGCAAGCAAATATTTGGCAAGTTCATCCCTTCTGGGTATTCGAAGGCAATAGGTGAAATATGAATGAGAACTTCCCAGTGGCGCGCTCACGGGGGTCTTAATGTTATCGGCTGAATCGAAAACGGCATTGTAGTAGTTCCAGATTTCCTCGCGCCTAGACTGGAGTTCGCTAAGTCTTTCGAGTTGCACCAGCCCTATAGCCGCTGCAATATTTGTTGGCAGCATCTTTATGAATGGCTCCGAAATATCATATTCCCACCAACGCCCATTGCTCGAAGTTGCAGCCGCGTCAAATCCAGATTTACCGATACCGCAGTATCGTAACTTCTTAGCTCGATTTGCAATTTCGTCATTTGTAGCAACGAGCCCTCCACCTTCACCGACAGCCAAATTCTTTACAGAGTCAAAGCTGTAGATGCCGATCTCACCCATTGTCCCACATGCCCGACCATTAACGTCCGAAGCGATTGCGTGCGCAGCATCTTCGATTACTGGAATTCCAAGTGCCAAAATTGATTCCATTTCAACTGGTAATCCTGCGTAATGCACTACCATAACGGCCTTCGTTTTTGAAGTGATTAGCGGAGCAATATCCTCAGCCCTCACGTTCATAGTTTCGTGGTCCACATCACAGAAAACTGGAACACAACCTGCTAACAACACTGCCTGAGCGCATGAGACCCAAGTAAAACTTGGCAAAATTATTTCGCTATTAGGCGGCAAATTAAGAAGTTTTACTGCCATATAGAGTGCATTGGATCCACTATCTACCATGGTCATATTCGGCAGGTTACGCGCTTTCATTAATTCATGTTCAAATTCACTAACTTTCGAGCCAAATCCAGTCCATTGACTCATCAAAACTTCGGAAGTCGCAGCGATTTCCTTGGCGGTCATATCAGAACCAAAAACGCTGATCATGAATAGCTACCTTTCCTTATAAGTTTGGTGAAACACTTGTCTGTCTTTATGCAAATTTCATCAGGATGAATTCCTGACCAGACTCATGGGTCAAAAGTTCGACCTTGTTGAATCCCAACTTTTGATACCATTGCACGGCTTGGTTCTGGTGCAATACCGAAGTCTGAATTGAAGTTTCCGGGAAATATTCGGAAACTAGTAGGAGTAGACCTCTGACAGAAATTAGAAATTTTCCAGTTCCTCTAGTCGCTTCACACCACGACATCACATTGTAAACTTCGATAACGTTAGCCACTCGTCGCAGACCAATAGAACCGCACTCTCCTTCGTCTGGTGTCCAAATAAGCATTGCACTAAGTGGGTCAACTTCATACGCAATAAACCAGGATCTCTGCTCAGAAGAACTGATAATCTCGCGATAAAAAAAACTTTGCCGATTTTTATTTTTCCATTTTCGCAGGAGGTCATTATCAGAATTCTCGATTAATCTGAAATCCAAAATCAGCGGAGCCAACGGTTCCAAAAAAGTGTCACGCAAGCTTTTCATTTTATTCCCAAGTCCGATAGCAAAACGTTCGACATTCCTACAGGTGTAAAAAGCAGTTCTCTGGACAGGCACTCCATGTTGGCTGCCCATGTCGTCGCCAAGCCTGGATCGAGCAAGACTTTTGATAAGATTGCGGCCAACTCGGTGACGTCCTCACTCTCATAAACTTGTCCATTCCACCCGTCAATTACGATTTCAGCAACAGACCCTGCGCTCGTGGCCCCCACCACACCTACGCCTTCAGCTAAGGCTACTACAGTCGGCCCCCCATACGAGTCAACACGAGATGGATGAACCACAAGATTAGACGCTGACACAAGCTCCCGGAAATCCGCTCCTTCAAGCCAGCGAATTAATTTCACGCGTTTGGACAGATCATAAATGTCTATTAGTTCAAGTAATTCCTTTTCGCGCTCTCCCTTACCAACGATCACTACGTGAATCGATTCGATCTCGTTTTGTGACAGTAAACTCACTGCTCTCACTAAAATGTCAAAGCCCTTATCCTTGATTAAGCGGCTGCCAGTAGTTATGACAAATGCGTCCTTGGGAACCCCAAATCGAGTTCGGATCGCCGCCTGAGCAGACAGTGATCTTTCAGCAACTCTGGGTGAAAGCGTGATTCTCATATTCTTGAGCGCTGAGTCCTTGAAACCGATGTCCTTCAAACTTTCCAGTGCTCGCTGTCCCACGCAGAATACCGTTGCTCTTGAACACTTCAGGAGTAAATACAGAATTTTACGACTAAAAGTGACATTTTTTTCATGGTCAAGTGGAATATCAACCCATAACCCAAACTCCCTTTTGGAGACAACGAGTATCAGGATTAGAAGCTTGATTGAAAAGCTACTCCAGCCAGCGATCAACCAGCCACCTGAATTTTTACGGCTGCCTTGTCGCAATAGCTCTAACATCCCGCTAAAACTTCCGTAGAGGATTGTCGACGAATCCTGACTAACATTTATTGATGAAAAACCATAGATAGATGAAGAGCAGCTGGGATACCACGGGATAACCTCCAAATTTGAGGTATTCCTAATGGAGCTGATGAAATCTGCCCCGTGAGGAGTGTATGCACTTTGTACAAAGTTCAATTTATTTACTCTTGAGCTCATTGAGTAATGCCCCTGTGATGGGCTTTCCGATATTCAGCAAGTTGATTTTCGAGCCAAGTGGTTTCGGAAAAGAGTCTTTCAAATGTATGCCGAGCATTTTTCGAAAGATGATTTCTCTCTGAATTAACTAAATCAATTGCAATGGAAATATCCTCCAGGCCAACATATGTCGCACCGCATTCATATTCGGTAATCAACGTAGCAGCCGCATTATTTCTATGTGCCACCACTGGGACTCCAAATTGCAAAGCCTCGATTGCCACAGTCGGTTGCATCTCCAAACATTGAGACGGGATTAAAACTCCTTGAGCTGTTGCTATCAGGTCCTTGACAGTTTCATTGGGGAGGCTTCCTAGAAAGTGAATATTTTCTTTTGAATCCGCCCGTAACTGTTTCTCTAATTCTCCGCTCCCAACAACGTTGAGGTGCATTTCCCTTGGCCATACCTGTAGTAGCTCTTGAATCCCCTTCTCTCGAGTTAAACGTCCGACATACACCCATTCTCGTTTGACGGTGTCTGAAGTTCTTGGAATTGAGTTAGCCAGCCCGTTCGGAATCACGACGACTTTTTTTGAATCAAGTCCGTTAGCTACATGTATTGAGGCTGCCTGACTATTCAAGAACTGAATTTTCTTTGCAATGGTAAAAAGTGGATTTGCATCCAAACCTCTTGAATTCCGGATTGCAAGTGGTACCGATGCAACGCTCGAATCTCGGTAGCAGGCGTGTATTACAGCGGCAATTTTTGAGCCTTCCAGGCATTCGAAACACGGCTTGCCGTCCCTGAAGAAAAGTCCGTTTGCACATATATTTCTGTAGTTGTGAACCGTGACTACAATTGGCACCTTAGTTTTTGTTAACCAAGACGTACCAAAATTCGGAAATAGATTGTGAACATGAATTACATCGGGTTCGAAAGAATTTAAGTCCGCTAGCGGGAAAGATCCGCGGCCTGTGATTACCCGGATTCCAGAAGCCAAAGGGTAGAAATGGCTAGCTTGCATTTCATCGGTGGATCGACCGATCAACAAAACTTCATGACCATGACGCCTCAAGATTTCTACTTGCTTTAAGACAATTTCATTTTCCCCGCTGGGCACCGATGAACTGTAGAAACTATGAACAACAGCTATCCGCATCTAAATATCCTACGACACGGGGCAACCGTGTTCCTAGTGTCGAAGTGACGTGCGGTGTGGCGCAGGGTTATCGTAAAATGAAAACACGCGATATCGGCAATATACCCACTAATAGACCTTGCTTGATCAACCAGAATCATTCTGTCCCTCTGTAAGCCAGCGCAAATGGTTTCTGACGTCGATAACCGAATCCGGTTTTGGTGGCTCAAAACATGTATCAAGAACGTGGGAGGACCGCACTCTTAGGACCTGATGTGACCCCTTGAAAGTGACCGTTGTTTATGAGAGTTGTGGCAAGTTGATCTCTAGGAGGATCGTTTTGCCACGTGGATACCCGCCCAGTTTCCAGGATGACTTAGTTTAGCGAATTGTGACCGGTGAGCCCGTTCTTTCCGTCCGTGATGACACAGGAGTTCCTGAGGAGACATTGCACCGTAGGTAGGCTCCAAGCCTAATCCATGCGGGTGTGAAAGACGGTATTGATTCCCGTGAAAGCGCGGCCCTGCGGGCTGCCAACGGGCTTAAACTCAACTTAGGAGTGGTCGGCGATTGCTTTGACAATGCGATTGATGCGAATCGTTTTTGGGGAAGAATGCAAACCGAACGTCTCAACCGTAAAACGTGGTCGACAGTTGTTGAACTGAGCATGGTGATGGCCGACGAAATCGAGAATTTCCACAACACACGCAGGCGCCACTCAGCACTAGATATGCTCACACCAACAGAGTACGAAACAATCAATCACAGCCCTCTGCAACTATCGTGAGCCTGGCCCGAAAACGGGGGTCACATCACGTGGACCGAATAATGGAGCCCTTCGCGCTAGGATATAATGGATCAGTCGATGGTGGTGCTGCAAATCATAGTTGATTAGACGGTTTTTCGGGGACTTGTTGATAGGGGAAGAGTTTGAGCGTCTGTGGAAATGGGTGGCGTAGAGCGCACCAAGTTTTGCGTGATCCGACAGTTGCCGGCTTGCTGGGTCAATCCCTGTTTTCCAAGGCAAAGGTTGGTGCTCAAATTCCGCTAGACTTGACGGCTTGTTCAACGGTTCAACTAGAGCAAATGCAGTCAATTTTTGACAAATTTGGGAGCGACAAGGGCAGTTTCCACGGTTACCAACAAGTTTATGCCCCAATTGTGCAGATGTTGGGTCCCAACATTAATCATCTCCTTGAGATCGGAATTGGCTCGAACAACCCCAACCTACCAAGCAGTATGGGATCTGATGGAGTTCCGGGCGCCAGTTTGAGAGCATGGAGGGAAATACTTCCGAGCGCACAGATCGTGGGGGCAGATATTGATCAAAATATAATGTTTCGTGAGGAAAGAATTGAAACTTTCCCTGTTGACCAACGAGATCGCGCAACACTATTGGGTCTGCTATCGCAATTGCGTCACTCATTTGGCGCGTTTGATGTAATAATTGATGATGGTCTGCATGAATTCCGCGCAAATCTTAATTCGTTCGAAGTTCTCTTCGAACTCGTCCGCCCTGGTGGCTTCTACGTGGTCGAGGACGTTAATCCCAGGCTTGGGCAGGCGTGGGCCCATTACCTGAAAAAGCTCGATGTGCCTTCAAGCATTGTCTCATTCCCAAAAAACTCTTCTGCCATCGTAATCATGCAGGTCTAATCAACCGGACCGACGCTTTTGGGACGTATAAGTTTGGAGTCAAGGATGGAGCATGCAGGATCATTTTCCACTTAAAATTTAAGGAGTCAACTTAGAATTGCAGTCAACTTGAGTTAGTGTTTTTTGAGCGGCTTGCGGCATCGCGGATTCATCAGGATCCCCCGTCATTGCCCAAAACGACAAATCATAAGTAGACGTCAACTCATCCCAATCCGTCTCGGTCAAAGACCCGGCATTTCCGGGCGGCGCAGATACCCGAAGTTCAGTAGTCGCCGCAATACGGTAAGCCGCGAGACCAGGTGCAATGGCCACACCGTCAAGCTCTCGTAAACAGCTAACAAGTTGGGCGTCCAATGCAGTTTGGTCCCCTGAATTTCTATATTCCCGGGCGGAGTTCGCAAGGCCGGAACTCGAAAGTATTACGAGCATGACGACCGCGGCTGTGCTAGACATCTCTTTTTTGCGAGATGTTGCTGCAGGATTGAGTCTTTGATTTATTGCTACGGTGCACAGCAGAATTTCAATGATGACAGCGCTGGAAACCCCCCAATACCTCGGATCCCCATATCCAGTAATAATCAATGCGATGAGTTGAGTTGATGCGAGGAGCAGCAGCAGGCTCAACAGCCAAATCCTAAATCGCGACACATCAACAAAAACTTTTTCCCTATTGCCTTGAAGAACTGCGAGGGCCCCGGAAATTTCCAGCCGAACAATCGCACCACCAAGGGCCACAGCAAGGACTCCGAGCCCCAAAAAGATGAGCGACATCTTCAGCGTATCAGAAAGTGCTGCAACTCCCATGAGCATTCTTCCTGCCATACCCCAGAAGTCCAACGGTGCCGCTACATCACCAGAGAACCAGAAATTTGGATAAATCTTTGTCGCCGACAGCGCCAGCCTCGAACTCTCGTTCGTGTATAACCCTCCCAAATGGGTCACCGAATAGGCAGCCCAGATCAGCGGAAAGAAGAGCCAACTCAAGCTAGCAATTAAAGCCTCTCGATTCTTTATGAACCTGAAGGCCAACGCTGACAGGATAAATAAAGGACCATAGGCAAGGGCATCGAATCTGTTTGCCGCAGCCAATCCCAATAGCACTCCCAACAGGAGTGCCCGGGCCGTCGTCGGCTTGCGCACCATTGCTAGAAGCACCCAAATGGCGCTCACGATCAAGAGTACATTCAGAGGAATTGACCGTCCCGCATGGCCCTCACTGGCGAATCCAGGCGTGATGAGAAGGGCCATTCCAGCCAGTGGCCCAATGAAACCTCGGAGGCCGAGGGCTTTTGCTGTTCCCGTCATCACGACGCACGTAGCGACCCATATGAGGATAAAAAGGTACCCCCCGATGGGTGCGGCAGGACCCAGCACCATGATGCCTGGAATCAAGGCCAACGGCCAAAGAAACGGGAAGGAGTCGTTCACCCAAGGAACGTTCGAAAAGTCGCGGGTACCGTTGACTGCACCAACTCCGTCGTCTAGGTCGATCAAGTGCATTGCGATGTCGACGAAGGACCATGAGTCAGGGGAGTATGCCAGCGTTGAAGTCTGAATAAGCATTGCAAGCGCGACTAAGAAAACCAACAACCAAGTGGCAAGTGTTAACCACGAGCCGCGCGAAGTTTTCATTGCCGCGCAAATTGCTTGGCTACCAGGATTTGCGTGATGCTCGCTACTGACGGAAATACGTATTCACCTCCCATCAAAGATTCTCGGCGCTGCTCGTTGTTACGCCCGAGCCTAACGACTTTGGAAAACTTTGTAATGACAATGCGGATTACGCGGGTTTGATATCGTGTACCACATGAGGGAGGATTCGTGAAAAAGACAGATGGTGGCCCTCAGGTTACTACTGTGGGCGTAAGTGTGATCATCCCCGCCAAGAACGAGGCCTTGAACCTGAAGCTCATTCTTGATTCGTTGCCAGCGTATGTGGATGAGGTGCTTGTGATCGACGGAGGATCCGTCGATGGCACCTTAGAGATTGCCAAGAATCACCCCAGGGTGGATAGAGTCCTTATCCAAAGGTCAAAAGGCAAAGGTTCGGCTTTATCGCTCGGACTGCGTGAAGCCTCTAATGAGTACGTCGTGATGCTTGACGCAGATGGTTCTATGGACGCTGGTGAGATTGTGGACTTCGTTGCAGCCTTGGATGGTGGAGCGGACGTCGTTCGCGGAAGTCGCTACCTCGAGGGAGGAGGATCCACTGATCTCACCCCATTTCGATCACTCGGGAATCGCCTGCTCACAGGCCTTGCCAATCGACTGTTTGATGTCGATTGGACCGACTTGGCTTATGGCTATGCAGCATTTAGGAAATCAGCTCTTCGACAGATGGACGTCTTTTATTTTGACAGCAAAACCAATTCTGGGCGCCTAAGTAGGGGAATGGCCTACGGGCAAGGGTTCGAAATCGAAAGTCTGATTTTTTGCCGAGGGGCAAGACGTGGACTCCGAACGATCGAGATCCCATCCATGGAGTCGCCGCGCTTGCATGGCTCATCAAACCTGAAGGCTATCCCCGATGGACTGCGAGCCTTGTCCGCCATTCTGATTGAGCGAATCCGAAGTAGGCGCCTGAATTGCTCCGATACTAGAGTGTGATGTCTTATGCCCATGAAAGAATTGCCAATATACGAGGATGTCGTAGTCGGCGGAGGACCTAGCGCATATGGTGCAGTTCTCGCGATGTCTCATTCGGGGCGAAGACCAGTGATCATTGCTCCAACCGGGACATGGACAGGACCTTCCGTGGTTCCTGGAGCCAGTCCAAGAAGCCGGCTAGCCAGAAAAACACGTTTCGGATCATCTGACATGTACCTGTACCCGGATCTGCCCGACAATCGGTTCGAACTCACTGGGTCCTTGCCAATCTCTGCTTATCCAGGCGGACTCTCCTCTGTTTGGGGAGCAAACCTCCAAGTTTTTTCGCGCCGAGATCTCACGAGTTGGGGTACGGGAGCAGCGGGTATGTGGGATGCCTACGCTGCAATTCTCAGGGAAATGCCCCATGTAGGTGAAAATGACAACCTAACGAGTCGCTTCCCTTGGCCTGTGCCGTTTCCTGGTAGGCAGCACACTTCAAACCGCCTTCAGACGGCCTTGGATTCTGCGAGAGAGCGACCTGCGACGAACACTCTCTTGGGCCTCGCGCGAAATGCAACTTCACCGTTGGATCAAGGTTGCATTTCTTGCGGCATGTGCCTTGAAGGGTGCCCTGAAAATGTAATTTTCGATGCCTCTATGGCCCTATCACGACTATTCCGCAGGGAACCCTTAACACAGGTTGACGGGGTCGTAACCCGAGTTAGACGTACCAGTGAGGGTTTTTCCTTGGATGTCATGAAGCGTTTAGATCAAGAGATCGAGGTGGTGCGTGCGCGAAGGGTAATCCTTGCTGCCGGTTCCATCGCGACCACTCTTCTCCTGCAACGAAGCGAATTGATTCCTGAGAACGTTGTGCTAGATGATACTCAAGTCTTCTATGTCCCCATCATCTCATTCAAACGCCCGGATGCCGTTTCCAGTCGTTATGCTCTCGCGCAGATGTTTGCCACCAACGCCACCAACATCAGTGCCCAGGAGAAGGATGACCTCGCTTTCCATCTGTCCATCTATGAAACCGATCCATCCTATCGAGAACGCGCCAGTAGCATCATCGGAAGCGCGGCTAGTTTTATTCCAGCCAAAGTCTTCAAGCATGTTCTGGCAGCGATTGGATTTGTTCCGCCGGGTAACTCTGGAAAGATTCTGATTGTTCGGAGTGGAGAAGGTTCCATTGTGCGCACGCTGCCCGGCCTCAACCTCGAGGTGACTGTTCAGAGTATTCTCAAGTCCGCGAGACCTGACCTTTCGGCAGTTGGACTTCATCTGGTGCCACGGTTGGCAAAAATTGCTGAAGTCGGAGCAAGTTTCCACTGTGGCAATCTAACCGAACATGGGATGTCTCTGATTGACGTTGCTACAGGAACCCTTAGGTCTGGGGGCCCTGATCTTCACATCGTCGATGGGGCTGCATTGCCCGAAGTTCCGACCGGACCAGTGACTCTGACACTGATGGCGAATGCTTATCGGATTGTGTCGGGTCTTGAATAGAAATATGAAGGTCGCCCTTACGGGATCTACGGGCTTCATCGGTAAGGCCGTCTCTGCGGAGACGCCAAGGGACGCTGAGATAATACGACTCGGCCGGAATTTAGATGAGATTCGATGGGATATGAGAGACACATCCCAACCAAATCTGCTCGAGTTCGATTCGATTGTGCATTCTGGGTGGATCACTGCGCCAAGATCTGCGAGAGTTATGAGGAGCAACTATCTTTCCTCGTTGGAGCTTCTCTCTCTGGCTCAAGAACGGAATGCAACGTTCGTGATGGTTTCAAGTCAGTCAGCATCAGAATTTACTCGCTCACTTTATGGGCAGACGAAGTTCGCTTTGGAACGGAAAGTGCTCGCCTACTCAAAAGGCGTGGTGCTTCGACCCGGCACCGTGCGTGACGAGTGGGGCCAAGTCGGCATGCTCGAAAGTGCACTGAGCACTCTCGCAGCTCTCCCCGTACGTCTCTCGATCAACCCAAGCCCGATGGTTCCGTTGGTATCCCTCGACCGTGTAGTGGACGCAGTCTGGTTCGCTGCTCTCAGTGATCCCTTCCTCTTGGATTCACGTATATTGCAGTTGGTTGACCATTGGGAGCCACTCGAGCATCTCGTTGAGTCGCGTAGAGGTGTTCGCCGGGTATCAACTCTTAGTGTGCAGACTAGTTGGCTAACAGCGACTGCCAGATTGGCTCATGTGCTGCCGTTGGGAAGAATGCGTGATTCTGCTGATAGTTGGCTGGGCTTGGTGGACCTGCCAGGGCAGGTGGGGTAGGAATGCATGACATTTAGCGAACTGACTTGCTATCTCGTTGATCCTAGGAAGGTCACGTCAATGACCATACTTCGCAGACGATCCGCAGAACAAGGCCTAAATCCATCAGATAAACTATTTTTCTTCAGAAACTAAATGTTTTGATTCTCACTGTCGTAGTTTCGTTACAAACAAAGGTTCGAAAGTCTAGACGGAATCACATGGTAGGTCGATATCAATCAACTCAACGCCTCCGAGTGTGTTTTCTCGGTTCCATTGTGAATGGTGCGACACGATATGTCCGTCGGGGATTTTCAGTAATATAACAATCTTAACTTTTCTCACCCAAGGCCTTCTGGCTTACCGTCTTAATGTGTTGATTCAGCATACAATTTGGATCTGTTAAATCCCAGCACAGTTTCTGATCTCCTTTGTCGAATTGGTGCTTGACTTGCATTCAGCGTCTCGCCGAGGTCGTTCCTTCATTTTGAGGAGTGAACCCATCGTTATCGATATGATCGAACCCCACGTCACACTCACCGGTGAAAAAACCCGAAGCCCTGATTTCCATGCACCTTCGAAGGTCGAAATTAAGCCAGATTGACTCAACGGATCCATTTGGTATCTGTGAATTTGATTTAGGCTCGACTCTGGCGCAGTCCCTGAAATAGGCTATAGGGCGGTATGACTCGAACCGAAAGGGATATGGTGACGCAAGTTGGTTTGAATTCACTTCGGTTGGTGACCGAGCCTCCTGCCTTGCTTGCCATCATGGTTGTGGCGGCTTCACGGGCAATTGTTACTCAAGACTTGGTGTTTGGTGACGAAGTTGGTTATCTAACTTCAGGTCAAAACACTTCGTTGAATTCGCTGCCAGGGTTCGCAGGCAGTGCTACATACGTCGATCTCTATTTTCTCCTTAGCAAGGCAACTTCGGATCCCATAGGCCTGTATTTTTCTATGCGGGCAGTAACGGCGGTTGCCTTTGTTGTTGGGGTGTGGGTCGCGGCACGTCTTCTTGTTGGACCTGTACTTGCTTGGGTTGCGGCGGCCACGGCAGTCGCGTTACCTGTTGCCTACGTATGGCCAGGGGTGTCAGGCCCGGCCGCCGGATCGCTTTTGGTTGGTTTTGCGCTCTTCGCACGGTATCGAAACATTGCGGCGCTAGCTACTTCGACAGGTTTGTTATGGCTTGCGGCGGCTTCGAGACCTGAGTTTGCGTGGATAGCGCTGGTGACCAGTGTTATGTCGTTGGTTTGGCTCGTTGCGGAACTGCGAGCTGGAGGTGGAACCAAGTCGGAGCGCTTTCGAAACTTCTTCGCAGTCTTGGCTGGAGCAGTAGGTGTGCCCGCTGTTCTGGTTTTCCTTCATGGTTCACCGTTCGCCGGTGGGCGGTCGTGGGAGGCGTTTTCTCAACACTTCTCATTACGAAACTCATTTGTTGGTGAAGACCCGTGGTTAGATTCTGCTGAAATTGTAGGGCGCAGTTTTCCGGGTGTGGATTCGGTGGGACAAGCTTTTCTGACCAATCCATCAGTCTTTATTTCGCATGTCTTCTCGAATGTTGCAGATTTCCCAGTTTCACTATTCCACCAAGTCTTTGGCGGACCATTAATTAGTTCATTGATGGTTATTGTTCTTTTATTGAGCATGCTGACTTCGGTTGCGTTGCAGCCGCGCGCAGCTTTTTCCAAACTTCGAGTCTCGTTTGGTCTGTTTGGGCGTAATCGGAACAAAATTGAAAATATTGTTCTTGTATTCCTTGGGCTTTTGTTTATTTCTGCCTTAGCGATCCCAATTTTAGTTATTTTTCCCCGTGACCATTACTTAATTGTTCCGGCTGGTTTGGTAATTCTTGTCATTGTAGTAATCCAATCTCAATTCGGTTCAACAAAGTTAACTCTCGCCTTGCCGTTCGTTGTGACTTTCCTGCTCTTTGCACTACTATCTGCGCAAGTTCTGCAGCAAACAATCGGACGAATGACTTATCCGGCGCCAATTGCCAAAACTCTGTCGCTCATGGAAAACACAAGTACTGATTGGCGTATTCTTTCGTTGGATTGGGGGCTAAATACAGGCTCTAGTACGTTCGTTAATCGTTCTGAGGTTGTGAGTCCAAATGAATTCACAACCGGTGCAGAGTTTGAAAAGTCCTTGGCTGAATTCGGGATCAATGCTGTGTGGATTACTTCTGATTTCAACAATTTGAATGCAGAGCAATTTCCTGGGTTGGAACAATTTATTATTAAGCCAGAAGCCTTTGGGTTCAGGCCAATTCACCCGGAGTCGAACATGTATGTGAGGGTCAATTAAGGCTTTTCGAACTTTGATAGTGGTTTTTGTGGGCGAAGGTTGATTTCTTAAACTTGAAAGTTAGAGTTACCTCTCGTGGCTGTTCTCTTGATCGTGGCGACCTGGCTAGTTTGGTTTTCTGCCACTTGGGGGATAGGAATGGCCCTCGCTCCGCTGCTGGTTTCTAACCTGCGTTTGAATTTAAGGGCGCGCGCTCAAATGGGAATTTGGATCGGTTTCCTGGCCTTAGTCACGGTCACTGTGTCTTTGAATTTCTTTATTCCCATGACGGGCGCTCTCGGTCAATGGATTGCCCTTGGGTGGATCGTGATCGGAATAGCCTCTTTAGGTCGTTGGCTTTATTTAGAACGGCTGCGGTTGTTGGCGGCGTTTAGGCGATCATTGACTGTTCGAAACCTCGTTCCTCTTTTGCTTGTAGGGCTGCTTGCCGTTAGTGCTTTGGTTGCTGCTTGGTTTGCAGCGGCTGAGCCAATGGATTATGACGCAGGTTTGTATCGCCTAGGGATCATTAATTACGCAGCGGAATACCGAGCGATTCCCGGTTTGGCAAATTTGCACAGTCGGTTTGGGTTCAACTCGGCGCTCGGTCCACTAGCGGCATTCATGGGTAATGGTTTTTGGGAAGATAACGGTTTCCGCATTGTTACCGGTTTCGTTTTCTTGCTTCTCTTGACCGAAGTTGGTCTTCGAATCTTGGCTCCGCGGAAGCGAACACCGGGGGACTTTCTGATTGTTCTTGGGTGGGCATTTGCTGCTTGGGTTGTCCTTGACGACTCCGGACGCTGGATGGCTAGTCCCTCCCAAGACCTGATGGCGCTGGTCACTGCCTTGGTGGCGTTTGTGTTCTTGGTCGACTTTGTTAACCCAAGTTCAAGGCAACCTTGGTTTGCATCGGCTGCGTTGATAACGGCAGCAACAAGCGCGTCAATTCGACCGCTGAGTTGGCTGCTGGTCGTCTCTCTGTTGTTGACTATTTACCTGGCTTCCATTTGGCTTAAACCGCGGGAACGAATCGGGCTTGGCGCCCACTTGTATCTGTTGCCAACTTTGGGTGTTGTTTTTGTTCTGGGCGTTGTCATGATGATCCGGGACGCAATTATTTCGGGATGGCTGCTATTCCCATTTACAGCTTTCCCGTTGCCATTGGATTGGCGGACAGTGAATCCCAAGGGTGACAGTCTTGGGATTACTTGGTGGGGTCGAGCTCCTGGATCGAGTATTGATCAAGCACAAGCACAAGGATGGTTTGGACCCTGGCTCGATTCATTCGTTTTTGGTCGAGAAATGCGGTTCTTTGCGCTCGCAATCATTGCGAGTTTGCTTCCGATTCTTTGGTTAGCGGGGAGGCGAGCGTGGCGTCAGTCCTGGCCCGCGATTTCGCTGTCGCTTTTCCCTGCTCTAGTCACTAGCGTCGTGTGGTTTATAACGGCACCAGACATTCGCTTTGGCTGGGCAGGCCTATTTGCTCTCGCGGGGATCCCGATCGCATTCTTACTCGCAGCGCACGCCTACCCCCGCTGGCTGTATCAAGCAACTTTTTTTGTTTTTGTTGCCCTAGGGATTGCGACAAATTCGCGGGCAGGACACTTCGAACAGCGAGGAAATGAACCGAGTGCCTACTCTTTAAATATCTTGGGCCGCGAGCTTGAAATCTTCCTTGGGCCTCCCAATGCCGTCATCACGGTGCCGGGAACCTTGGGTGACGGCACGCCGATTGTTTATCCACGAGATAGCGAAAATTGTTACATGGTGTTTCCCCTGTGCCTGTTGCCAGGGTCGGGAACAAATATTGAAAAGCGCGGAGACACAATCACCGATGGTTTTAGGGTTATTCAGTGACCGTGGAAGTAAACCAAGAAATGCAGGTCCGTTATAAAAGGGATTGGCTCACGGTCGGACTCACTCTAGTCATTCTCACCTGGAGTTGGATTTCGATCACCCGGGACACCTGGCGGCCATCACCTGCCATCGATCGTTGGACGATCGCTGACTGGTTGATCAACTATCAGGGTGGTCCAATTCGGCGAGGACTTTTTGGAGAACTCGTCTTACGAGTTTCAGCGGACTCGCAGATGGCCGCTTACATTGTGCTGAGTTTTCAGCTACTCATGCTGGCCGTGCTTTACATCCTTGTATTCGTATTGTTCTTGCGTACTTCGCGCTCGCCAGCCTGGATGATGTTGGTGCTTTCACCCGCGTTTTTACTCTTTCCGCTACTTTCTTTTCAGGGCGGACTCAGAAAAGAGTTACTTGTACTTGTAGTTTTCGCCTTGGTTGCTTTGCTCTTGTCTTTGCGGGCGAACGCTTGGTGGTTCCTGCTGCCACTGGGTCTCTTTACCTTGGCAGCCTTTAGCCACGAGACAGCGGCGTTGAGCCTGCCTGCATTCCTCTTCTTATTGTGGCTAGGCAGAAAGAATGGAATTTTTTCACGTTCGCAAACAGTTGGTTTAGTGGTGGGCTGGTCTTTGGTGGGTGGCCTGGCACTTTTGATCGCATTTTTGTATCCGGGCACCCCAGATCAGGCCCAAGCAATTTGCCAGTCTTTGATCGATCTGGGGTCTAGCAGTGAGGCATGTGCAGGGGCGATCTCCGTTATCGGTCAGTCTCTCAGTGATGCAATGCAGGCCATGTCGACCCAGTATCCGGCCTATTTGGGATATCTACCGCTAGCAGCGCTTGCCTTGATTCCTTTCGCCGTGCTGAGGGCGCCTAGCGTGATCTGGCTTCTTCTTTTGGTTTCCTACCTAACTTTGGTCCCTTTGTTTATGACGGGGATTGATTACGGTCGTTGGATCTACTTGGCAACGGCTTTGGCTTCGATTGCATTGTTGGCATTTGGGGGAGAGTGGGTCGACAGGGAGTTCAAGGTGCCATTCATTGTTGCGATTGTCTACATCATTTCGTGGAGCCTTCCCTACACCGGTCCGCTCGTCCAAGAGCCCTTATTCCGGAGTTTTATGGTTGATCCCCTGAAAACCTTGTTTGGCTAATCGGGGTGTTTTCGATTGACTTGCCGCCTGCATGGCTTTTGATGCCCGTAGGCTGTCGGGGTGTCAGCCACGCAACGGATACCTGAAATGGATGCACCCAGACTTGCAATT
>Ga0209702_10004628_pt1 | contig 19718 bp, 17 predicted proteins | sample FRY01_FD_187210 | JGI IMG/M metagenome (GOLD analysis project Ga0209702, IMG submission 187210) | Freshwater microbial communities from Lake Fryxell liftoff mats and glacier meltwater in Antarctica - FRY-01 (SPAdes) (version 2) | ecosystem: Environmental > Aquatic > Freshwater > Ice > Glacier...
GTGCGGCAGGAAAACCCGCCAAAGTCGCCATCGTCACTCTCATGCGCAAACTTATCGAAATGGCAAATACTTTGGTCAAAGCTGATCGAAAGTGGACGCCAAAAACCGCTTGATCAAGACGGATACTCTCGGATTGCCTGTGCGCGGCACTATGCGCGCGCGCGACCGCCAAGGTCGATGCCTTTGACGGGCCCGTCAGGTTGAAAGACTTGCAGTCGGATTGACGCGGTCATCGGCACACCGGGCACCAGTTCAATCAGTCGCGCGCCGCTCTGTAAGGCTTCGGTCAGTCCGCGCCCCGGCCAGGTCGAGCAGGGTTCAAGACCGATCAGTCGGGCGCGCCCATGCCAAGGCGCCGAGGATGTGCCGCCAAGCTCGCACCAATACCACAGGCAATCGTACACTTCGCCCTGCCAGGAAAGGACTGCGCCGACCGCGCCGTCGATACGCCGGATTGCCACAAACTTTGAGGCGAAATCGGTCAGGTAAGCCAGCGAAGCGCAAGGGGCCTGCGGATGCGACAGATCCTGCGGGCCTGATTTTCCCGCAATGATTGGCCAAGCGCCGGTTGCCCCCGGCAGCCACCGATTGGCTGGCGGGTCATAGCTTTCATCAACCACGATCCGCTGTGCGCCGGTTTCGATGATGACCGGTGCCGCCACCAGATCAGAGCCAAAGGTAACGTGCTGGCCCCATATCACCCGCACGGGCGACGGCCCATCCGACAGGGCTGTTTCGTGCAAACACAGAACGTCGCCCGCCAACGTCAGTTCGCGGGTCATGCGGACGGGCACGCCGAAAAACCGCCGTGTCAGGCGGATGCGATCCGGCGTGACGCAAGCTTGCCAGGGCGAAACCGAAGCTTCGCCGTGAAAGCCGTGGAACAGGCCGTCTGATACGCAGGCATCGCCGGCATTGGGAAACATCAGCGGCCAGCCGCCGGTAAAGCGCGTCAGCCAGATTTGTTCATCGCGGGCCGCAAAGCCCGGTTCCGGCACGGCAACCGGGTCCCAGGGCACGCAGCCAAGGACCTGCGCCCCAAGGGACTTATGCAGGATCGACGTGATGTTGCCCCCGACCATCCCCGAAACTTCGACGCGCAGGATATCATTCTCCAGCACCGCCAGGCCAGCACCAGTCATTTGATCGCACCCGCCATCAAGCCGCGGATGAAATGGCGCTGAAAAGTGATATAAAGGATCACCATTGGGGCCGAGGCCACCACCATTCCGGCCATCGCAAGCGGGATCTGGTTGTTATAGCGGCCCTGAAACACCGAGATCCCGGCCATCAAGGTGCGCTTGCCATCCTCTTGCAGGAAAATCACCGCAATCAGCAGATCGTTCCAGACGAACAGTGCATTCACCACCACCAGCGTCAGCAATGCAGGCACGGACAGCGGTACCACGACATGGCGCAGAATCTGGTGATGATTGGCACCGTCGATCACGGCCGCATCGAACAATTCTTGCGGCACCGTGCGAAAAAACGTGGTCAGAAGATAGACCGAAAACGGCGTTATCAGCCCGGCATAGATCACGATTGCCCCCGAAAAGGTGCTGATCAGCCCAAGCTGGGTATAAAGCACAAACAGCGGCACGATCATCACCACCGGCGGCACAGCCATCAATGAGGTGCTGATCGCAAAGATCGTATCGCGGCCGCGAAACTCCATCCGGGCAATGGCATAGGCCCCGGTGCAAGAGACAAGGGTGCCGAGCACCACCGCACCGAACGCCAAAATTGCCGAATTGAGCATCCAGTGGAAAAACGGGCTGTCGGACAGGATAGCCCAGAAATGCGCACCGACCAGAGCGTCAGGCAGGCCGACCTTGTTGAATGTGTATTCTTCCTGGCTTTTCAGGGCGGTCAGGATCATGAACACCGAAGGTAGCAGCGCCACGATGCATGCAAGGATCAGAACGGCCTGTTTGAACGAATGGCCGGTTTTCATGCGCCTTCACCGCCAGCACGACGGCGGACCACGAACAGCAGATAGATCAGCGCCAGCGATACCACGAACAGCATGACCGAGACGGCCGAGGCAATGCCGGGCAGGCTGCTCCTCGTCAGCGCATTGTAGATGTAAAGCTCGGTGACCATGGTCGAAGTTCCGGGCCCACCGCGCCCACCGCCCATCATGTAGATATAGGCAAACACCGCCGACAGCATGGTGATCACACTGATCACGACGTAAAATTCAATCACCCCGCGCATCTGCGGGATCAGCACGTACCAGGCGCGTTGCCACCAATTCGCACCATCCAGCCGTGCGGCTTCGACCACTGATTCATCCAGGCTGAGCAGGCGCGACAGGAACAGGATCACCCCCAACGCAGATTCGCGCCAGATGATCAGCATCATCACCGTCCAGAGCGCCACATCGGTTGATCCGATCCAGTCCAGCGCCATGAAATCGAGGCTGAGCCAGCGCAGCACCTCGTTCACCGGGCCCGAGAACTGGAACATCTGCTTCATCACCACCGCGATGATCGGGATGGCAAGAATATACGGAAAGAACAGGATGGTGCGATAGATCTTCCAGCCACGCAGCCGGTCATAAAGCAAAAGCGAAAGCAGCAGCGCAATCGCAACCATCGCCGGAATGGCCAGCAGCAGGAGCAGGTTGTGCCTGACCGATTCCCAGAACAAAGGTTGCGACAACACCAGTCTGTAGTTGCGCAGCCCGATCCACGGCCCATCGATGCCGCGCACCATTTTAAAGCTGAATTCGAACACTCGCAGGATCGAAAAGCCGAAAACGAACGCCAACAATGCCAGCATCGGCGCCAGATACAGATAGGGGGTCAGCTTGCGGGAAAGCGTCATCGGGCCAATGTCCAAAGGCAGCGCCCGCACCCTTTTGGGGGGGTGCGGACAGATTTAAACTGCGCCCATGCCGGGTGCGGACTGGTCGAAACCGCGTCTACTTGGACAGATCGACCACCCACTGCTGATATTTCTCGACCAGATCGGGGTTGAAATCGCGCCATTCCTGCGCCACCCGCGCAGCCAGTTCGCCCGCCTGTTCGCCGGTCAAGGTTCCTTGCACCACCTGTTGCCCGGTCGGGATCGCCGCCTGTTCATAGAATTGCCCGGGCATCAGATTGGTGACATTGGTGATGTTTGGCGACTGGCCCCAGGCTTTCCACATCGCCTTGACCGAAGCATCCTCGATCAGGTCCGCATCAAAACGGCTGGAGGATGGCAGCCAGCCGGTCGCCTTGTGGAAGGCCTCCAGCCGCTCAGGCGTGTTCAGATACTCCAGAAACGCGGCAGCCGCCTCGGGGTTGGCAGAACCTTCGGCAATTCCCAGGCCCTGGGTATCGACAATCGGTTTGCCCGCCAGCTTGCCCTTGCCAAACACTGGCATCACCATCGACCCGATCCGGCCATTGGTGGCCTTGCTGTCGGCGGGCAACCGCGAACCGATCGACTGGCCCATGCCCAGCTTGCCCGCCACCACCAGATCAATGCCGGGATAAAGCTCAAGCGAGGGCATGTCCTTGTTCAGGAAACCCAGCGTGCGCAGCTCTTCCAGCCGCACCCAGTGTTCGTGGTAGCGCGGGTCGTTGAAATCCTTGTCACCGATGAAAAGCTCGACCGCTTCCCCCGCCGTATCGAGGGTTTGCACGAACGAATGGCTCATCCACCATTCGGCCCAATAGCCATCCTGCATCCCGCCGCCAAGCGGTTCGATTCCGGCAGTCTTCAGCTTGTCGCAGGCGTCCAGCAGCTCGGCCCAGGTCTTGGGCGGCGCGTCGGCGTCCAGGCCGGCCTTGTCGAACAGATCCTTGTTGTAATACCAGACCATCGGCAGCGGATACCAGCCGGCCCGGTAGGTGTTGCCGCCAAAGTTGCTGAGAACCGTTGGATTTGACGCGCGCAGCGTGTCTTCCGATAAAAGTCCGTTCAGCGGTTTCAAATAGCCGAACCAGACGCTTTCCATATGATAGATGCCGTTCCACAGATACTGGATATCCGGCGGCGTGCCCGCTGCCGCGGCGGTCTGGAACTGCGAGATTACCACGGCGGTATCTTGCAGCATCGGCTTGACGGTGGCAGCCGTATAGGCCGCAACCGATTCGTCAACATAGGCCTGCAGCCCGGGCAACTCCTGTTCGCCCCACCACCACATCGTCAGTTCCGGGGTCTGGGCGCGCGCGACAAGCGGGACGAACAGGCTGCCAAGCGCCATGCCGCCAACCCCGGCGGCGGTGGTCTGCAGAAACCTGCGCCGCCCGAACGGCTGTGCGGAATTCGGTTTGTTGGTCATGCTGGTGCCTTCCTTATGTGCGGATGAAGCTGGATTGCCTTGGTCGTTTCGCGGCCCGGTCATACCCTTACCGCTGCAAGCCTTTGGTTCAGAATGTGCTGGTCAACCCTCCGTCGACGACCAGCACCTGCCCGGTCATGTAACGGCAATAGCCCGAGGCAAGGAAAACGACCGTGCCCGCCACCTCCTGCGGCAAGGCGACGCGGCGCAGCGGAATGCGCCCGCGTGCCACATACCAATCCCGGAACTCAGGCGTGTCGGTTTCGTCAATCCCGTTCACCACCGACATTGGCGTGATCATGAATCCGGGTGCGACGGCGTTGACCAGAATGTTATGCGGCCCCAGTTCGACCGCCATCGATTTGGTCAGCGCAATGATGCCACCCTTGGCCGCATTGTAGGATCCGCAATTGCCACTGGACACATAACCCTGGACCGAGGCGATATGGATGATCCGCCCTGACCCTGCGGCAACCATATGCGGGGCCACGAGTTTCGAGCCGATAAAGACCGCTTCAAGGTTCACCGCGATTGTGCGGCGCCAATTTTCAAGCGTGTCGTCCATTATGCTTAATGTTGGCGGATTGATCGCGGCATTATTGACCAACACGTCGATCCGGCCATGGCTGGAGATCACGGATGCCACGACATCGGCGAACCTGGCGTAGTCAGTCAGCTCAAGCTGGTGCGAGACGGCCTGCCCCCCAGCCGCACCGATCGCGGCCTCGGTGGCGGCGAGTGTATCGGGATTGCGGTCCAGCAAAATGACCTGCGCGCCCTCGGCAGCCAGTTCCTGGGCCAAAGCTGCGCCAAGGCCCTGACCCGCCCCGGTAATCACGCAGACCTGATTGGCGACCAGTTGCTTGCCCAGCTTTTCACCCCATGCTTTGACCAGACGATTGCCCCGCAATATGGAGGCGCTGCCCCTGTTATCCCGATCAGCCTGGGCCACCATTAACGGTTCGACACGGCCTTCCGGTATTTCGGACCATATTCTGGTATTCTGGTATTCTGGTATTCTGGTATTCTGGTATTCTGGTATTTTTGGCTTGAATTCGAAAAGGAGTCAAGCAATGGTTTGCTTCCGGTCCCGCAGCAGAAACGCCGGGACCATTGGCCAAATGCCCGGAACCGACACGTCCCGTAGCATGTCCGGTAGCAATGAGAGAACCGCGCGATGACGGATGCAAAGCTTGATCTGCACAATGTCGGGCATCTGTTCGACCATCCCGAAGCGGTGGCCTGGGGGCCGGATGGCCATGCCTATGCCGGCGGCGAGGCAGGCCAGTTGTACCGGTTCGACCTGCAGGGCGGTCCTTGCCAAACTGTGGCGCAGATTGCGGGCGGGTTTCTGCTGGGGCTGGCGCATGACGCTGCCGGCAATACCTATGCCTGCGACGAGCGCCGGGCCTGTGTTCACCGGATCACTCCGCAGGGCACGGTGTCGACCTATTGCCGCGGCAGTTCCGATCAGGCGATGCGGGTGCCAAATTATCCGGTATTTGACGATGCCGGGAATCTCTATGTCTCGGACTCAGGCGGCTTCGGGCAGCGGGATGGCTGGATCTGGCGCATCCGCCCGGGGGGCGAGGCCGCGATCTGGGATCAAAGCGCCAATGGTTTTACCAATGGCATGTGCCTTTCGGCAGACGGGCGGGCGCTTTATGTGGCCGAGTCGTCACCGCCGCTCATCTCGCGGCTGGACATCAACGCCGATGGCAGTGCCGGGGCGCGGCGCGTTTTGGTCGAGCTGCCCCGCACGGTGCCCGATGGCCTGGCGCTGGATGTGGCGGGCAATCTTTACATCAGCCTTTATAATCCCAACATCATTTACCGGCTGTCCCCGGCGGGCGAGTTGCTGACACTGGTGGATGACTGGCAACAACTGCACCTGGTGGCCCCGACCAACATCGCCTTTGGCGGGGCGGACATGCAGACCCTGGTTATCGCCAGCCTGTGCGGTTGGTCGGTGCATACGGCTGTGATGCCTATCGCGGGACTTAGGCTGCGCTATCCGGATCTGGGGGCGCGGGCATGAGTGACCCCGACCGCCTGATCACGGGGATCGAGGTTATCCCGATCTATTCCCCGGAAACCTCGGCCGATGATCTGGACGGCACCGCCGATACGGTCATCGTCAAGGTGTTCGATGCCGCCGGGCGGTACGGCTTTGGCGAAACTGATGCGCCGCCTCAGGTGGTGAAAAGTTTCCTAAAAATGCCGACAGCCCATCTTTGGAGCCGCAATGCCACCGAAATTCTGAAGGGTCAGGACGCGGTAGAACTCGCCGCCCTTTGGCAAAAGCTGTATGAAGGGACGTTCTGGCCCGGTCGCCGGGGCCTGGGGATGCACGCGCTTTCCGCCATCGACATCGCCCTGCACGATCTGGCGGGCAAACAGCTTGGCCTGCCGGTCTACAAGCTGATGGGCGGCGCGCGTCGGGAAAAGTTGCGGCCTTATTGCACAATCTATCCTGGTCTCGCGCATGGCCGCCCGGTTGCAAGCCTGATGCAGGAAATCGGTCGGCAGTTCGAGGCAGCCCTGTCGGCCGGTTTTCGCGCGGTCAAGATGGAGGTTTTGTTCTACGATCTGGTCACTGACCGCGAGTTGGTCAGCCTGATCCATCAGGGTCGGCAGATGTTGGGTGACGATATTCTGATGGCGGTTGATTTCGGCTATCGCTGGCAGAACTGGCACGATGCACTTTCCGTGCTTGACCGGATCGGCGACGCCGATATCTTTTTCGCCGAGGCCACCCTGCAACACGATGATCTGGATGGCCATGCGAGGCTGGCCGAGAAAAGCCGGATCCGGATTTGCGGGGCCGAAGCAGCCGCCACAAGGTGGGAGGTGCGCGAGTGGCTGGCCCAAGGCAGGGTTGGTGTGGTGCAGCCAAATATCACGCGTGGCGGCGGGCTGACGGAAATCCGCCGCATCGCGGATCTGTGCGAGCTGCATGGTGCCGAGGTCATTCCGCATGGCTGGAAAACCGGCATAACCTCGGCCGTGGGGCGGCATTTTCAGGCGGCTTGTCCGGCGGCTCCGCTGTTCGAATATGTCTCGCCGGAGGTGTTCGACAGCCCGCTGCGGCGTGAACTGGTCTGGCCCGAGCCCCGGGTGGTGGATGGCCTGATGGATCTGCCCGAAGGGCCGGGGCTGGGCATCACCCTGAACGAAGATCTGGTTGCGCGCTGGCGGCGGGATTGAGCGGTGACCGAACGCTACGTGCAAAATGCCTGCCCCGGACCCTCGGAAAAAAGACCTAACCCAGCCGGTATTTCGCCACCGTCGCAAGGTTCAGGCTGACCCCTAATCCCGGCTCTTCCGGCACGGCAATGCGCCCGTCCGGTCCGATCGGGAAATCTTCGCGCGTCAGCTCCCAACGTAGCGGCGATGTGCTGGTGGAATATTCGCAGGGTTCATCGGCCCAGTTTTGCGCCAGAAACCCCAGATTGGCGGCAATCGTGATGTTGGACTTATAGCCATGCGGCACCACCCGTTTTCCGCGCGCCGATGCGAGCGCCGACAACCGCATCAGCTCGGTAATCCCGCCCACCATCGTCACATCGGGCTGGGCAATGTCGATCCTGCCGATATCGAACATCTGTTCATATTCGAACCGTGTGGTCAGGCCCAGATCGCCGCCACCGATAGGCACGCCGAACCCCTGAAACCTGGCATGACCGGCCATGTCGTCGAGCGGCAGCGGTGCCTCGACCCATTTGAAGCCGAAATCCCGAAAAATCGGCATCAAAGGCAGGCCCTCATCGGCATGCGCCCAAGCGGTTGCCGCATCGACCATCAGCTGGATGTCCGGCCCGCAATGATCCCGCGCGGCGCGGATCAGGCTTTCGGTCAGGGCCAGATCCTCGCGCCAGAACGGGTCAGCCACGATCTTGATCGCACGCAACCCCCGTGCCAGGCCGCGGTCGATGGCAAGGCGCACCGCATCCGGCGTTTCGCCCAATGGATAAACCGTGCCGTAAGCCAGCACCCGGTCGCGTTGCCGCCCGCCCAGCATCGCCGCCAGACTTTGCCCCAGCACCTTGCCGCGCAGATCCCACAGCGCGATATCCACCGCGCCAAGGGCATGGATCACCGCGCCGCGCCGCCCGTAATAGCTGGTCAAATCATACATCCGGTCCCACAAAGCCTCGGTCTGCAGCGGATCCTGCCCGACCACGGCCTCTTTCAGCCCCATCGCATGGGTATGCGAGCGGGGCGCGTCGATGATCGCGCGGATTACCGAAGGCACCGAGTCGACCTCGGCTATTCCGGTGATGCCTGCGTCGGTATGGACGAGGACGAGGCAATTGTCGTAAGAGCCATCAAATGTCATGCCGGTCCATCCCGGCACACGCAGCTCAATGACTTCGATATCGGTGATGATCATGGTTAAGCGACTCCTTGGCGAATCAATCGACCCAGTTTTGCAGCATTCTGGACTATCCTCCGGAATGCCAGAAAAATCCCATGTAGACCGATCTGCCCAGTCCGCCAAGCCCGCCAAGCCCGCACGATCCGCCAAGCCCGATCCCGACGACCAGAGCGGCTCGCCAAGCGTGCGCCGGGCATTGCGCATCTTCGAATATCTGCTTGAGACCGGCGAGCCGGTGTCGATGGTCAAGCTGATCGAGGCGCTGAACATACCGAAGTCGACCGCCTACGAACTGGTGCGGACCCTGACCGAGGCGGGTTATATCGAAGCATCGGGCACGGACGGCGGGCTGTTTCTGGGGCGCAAGCTGTTCCAGTTGGGCATGGCCTATCGCAACCAGGTCGATCTGCTGAAAGATGGCAGCCAGATCGTGCGCGCGTTGCGGGATCTGACCGGGGAAACCGTGCAGTTTTCGGTTCTAGTCGATGACTACATGCAGGTTCTAATGAAAGAAGAGGGAATCCGGCCGATCCGCATCATCAGCCATATCGGCAGCCGGGTTCCGGTGAACTGGGCTGCGGGCGGACGGCTGCTGGTGTCGGACCTTGGCGATGATGCGTTGGCAAAGCTGTTGCGCGCAACGATGGTGCAATCGCCCTCGGGTCGGGCCTGCATGGATGTTGATCTGATCATCGCACAGGTGCGGGCGTTCCGCCGTCAGGGTTTCGCCACCGAGTTGAATGAGGCCAACGAGCACGCCGGCTGCGTTGCTGCCCCGGTGATAGACGAATTTGGCCATTGCGTCGCGGCGATGAGCGTGGTGGCCCCTGAACAGCGGTGGACCTCGCCCAATCGCGAAGTGCTGATCGCGGCGGTCACCGAAGCTGCCGCCCGGCTGTCGCAGCGCATTAGCGGCCAATAACCCTTATTGCCTGTCGGCGCGCCCGCTGGCATCAAAGGCGCGCCGAATGCGGTCAAACAGCGCGGCCCCGGTCATTTCGCCGCGCAAATGCTGTTCGATCAGCGCGCCGGCTTCGGCCTGAAAATTCAGATAGCCGGGGTAGCGTGGCCGGGTCCAGGCTGCCTCCATCGTGCGCCGGGTGTCACGGAAGCAATCGCCAAACCGGGCGTTTATGGCGGGATCCCCCCAGCATTCGGCACGGGCGGGCTGGCCGTGGTGCTGCGCGAACGCCCGCTGCGTTGCGGCGCGCGACAGGTAGGCGGCATAGTCCAGTGCCGCGCCCGGATGTTCACAATGGGCTGAAACGCCAAGGCCGGTGCCGCCGATGGTCGAGCCTTGCGGCCCCAAAGGCCCGGGCAGATCGTGAAACCGCAACGGCCTTGGCTGATCGGCCTCGGCATAGGTGGCGTAGCAATAGACGGCGGGGCAGAACAGCAGATCATCCCGCGCGGCCATCGCGTCATGCAGCTCGATGCTGTTCCAGTCCAGACATTCGGGGGTGCCCAGCGCCAGCAAGCCGTGCAGCAGATCAAGTGCCGCAAGGAACGTGTCACGGCCCACTGGATCGCCCGAACCCGGCTGCTGGCTGAAGGGCTGCCCCAGGTTGGCGCAAAGTGTGAACACAGTCATCAGGCTGTGAACCCCGCGCAGCCCGATGGCCAGAAAAAGCCCCGAGGCCCGCGCTCGGTGGCCAAGCGCCAGCAGGCCCACCCAGTTTTGTGGAATGTCCGCCCCCAGCCGCGCCATCAGATCGGGGCGGGATACGGCGACCTGGCAGGCCGCATCCACCGGAACCGCCCAGATATGGCCCGAATGGGTGTAGGTCTGCAACGATGGCCCGACAAAACTGGCATCCGCGCCTTGCAGCAAGGCATCAAGCGGCAACAGGCAGCCCGTCGCCGCGATGGTTCCGGCAAACGGATGATCCAGGATGATCAGATCATGGCTGCGCGCCAGATCGCTGATCGGCGTGAACTCGAAGCCATGCAGGGCGCGTTTGTCCCACACCACATCGGTTCCGGGATGCGCCACGCGAAAACCCGGCAAAGTCTGCAAAAGCGGCTCTGTTGCCCGGCGGTGATCCCAGGTCATTCCGCGCAAAGTGATCATAGCCATGCCGTCAGCCTCCGCCATCTTCGATGTTGACAGACCGACACTATCAGACCTAAGTATAATTTCTACACAGTCGAACTAAAGTCCGATATTTCGGACGAGGCTTTCGGCAGACCAAAGCAGCCTGTCACAAGCTATGCAATTTGGGGGAATTTCATGACGATCAGAATTCTGCTTTCCGGTGTCGCGCTACCTCTGGTTTTCGCCTTCGGCTTGTCCGCACCGGCCTGGGCGGCGGCCGGCGACGAATGCGTGAAAGTCCTCGGCTACGAGTGGAGCGGCGAAAAACAATCGATGGACCCTGCCGACATGACGTCCGGCGATGATGCCTATCACATTTTCGCGGTCTACAACCGGCTGGTCGATGTCGATGACAGTTTCAACGTGTTGCCCGAGTTGGCAACCGAATGGTCCGTCTCGGCCGACGGGCTGACCTGGACGTTCAAACTCCGGGAAGGCGTCAAGTTTCACAGCGGCGCCGATTTCAGTTCGGCCGATGTGGTCTATACCTTCCAGCGCCTGCTGGACGAGGCGACCGGATCGGGCGCGCGCGCAGTGCTGGCGTTTCTTGATCCGGCTGGTATCGTTGCCGTCGATCCGCTGACGGTGACCATTACCACCAAACTGCCGGTGGTCGAACTGCCGGTGCTGATCACCAACAAGTTTACCAATATCGTGGCGGTCGGTGCCACGCACGACGCGCTCAGGCTGCACGGCGACGGCACCGGACCGTTCATGCAAGAACAGTTCGAGCCGAACGCGCCGGTTCGCATCCTGCGCAAGAACCCGAATTATTGGTCAGCGGGTCTGCCCAAGGCCGAGTGCCTGCGCATCACGGTGGCGCAAGAAGCGGTCGCCGCCGTCGCGGCGCTGAAGTCGGGCGAGGTTGATCTGATGCTGAACGTCGATCCGGCAGTGATCCCGGCGCTTCAGGATGACCCTTCGGTCAGTTTGCTTGAAACCGGGGCTTCGAATTCGATGACCATTTCGATGCAGGTCGACGTTCCGCCCTTCGACAACGTGAAGGTGCGCGAGGCGCTGAAACTGGTGGTCGACCGGCAGGCGATGATCGATACCGTGCTGCTGGGCTTTGGCGAACCGGGTGCTGATAACCCGGTGCCGGTCTCCAACCCGGCGTCATATGTGTCCGAGGCCCCCATGCCGGATATCGAGAAGGCCAAGGCCCTGCTTGCCGAGGCGGGCTTTGCCGACGGGCTGAAGTTCGATCTTTATACCGCTGAAGGCGTGCCGGGCATGGTCCGGATGGCGCAGGTTTATGCCGAAATGGCCCGCCCGGCCGGGATCGACGTCAACGTGGTGGTCACTCCGGCGGAAAGCTACTGGGATGATGTCTGGCTGAAAAAATCGATCGTCACTTCGGCCTGGTCAATGCGCCCGCCGGGCGAAGGGCTGGCGGTTGCCTATGTCCAGACTGCGAAATGGAAGGAAACCCACTGGGAACGGCCGGACTACGACGCCTTGCTGCAATCGGCCAACACCACAGTGGATGCCGCAGCCCGGATGGAGCTGTTCAAACAGACCGGCAAGTTGCTGGCCACCGAGGGCGGTCTGATCCTGCCGATGTTCGTGCATCAGGTTCTGGCGCTGCGCACCGGCTGCAACGGCTACACACCGCTGGCACAGAACTTCAACCTGAACTTTGAGAACCTGATCTGCGAGTGATCGCACTGCAAGTGGTGCGGGTCCGGCGGCGGGCCCGCAAACCCCATCAACCCGCCGTGCGATCACAAAAGGAATAAGCCGTGGCAATCCTGCGACTGCTGGCATGGCGAAGTATTCTGGCTGGCCTGACGCTGCTTCTGGTTTCATTGATTGTGTTTTTGATGCTCGAGGTGCTGCCCGGCGATGTCGCCACCCGCATTCTGGGTCGCGACGCTACGCCCGAAACCCTTGCCGTGCTGCGCGACGAACTGGGGCTGAACCAGCCTGCGGTGATGCGCTACTTTGGCTGGCTTGGCGGTCTGCTGACCGGCGATCTTGGAAATTCGTTGGTCTCGAACCGGCCGGTGCAAGAGATACTGGCACCAAAGGTGTTCAATACAATCCTGTTGTCGGCCTATGCCTTTGTGCTTTACCTGCCGCTGGCCGTGATCCCGGCGCTGATCCAGGCGATCCGACGCGACCGGTTTGCCGATCATCTGCTGTCGATGGTGACGCTGGTCTTGCTGTCGATGCCCGATTTCCTGCTGGCTACGCTGCTGTTGCTTTGCTTTGTGATCTACATTCCGGTGTTGCCTGCGATATCACTGGTGGATCAGTCATCCAGCGCGTGGGAGTATTTTCGCGCGATGACCCTGCCCGCCGTAACGCTTGCTGTCGTAATGGCGGTTTATGCCGTGCGGATGCTGCGCGACAGTCTGATCGAGGTGCTCGAGTCCGACTACGTGCGAATGGCCGAGTTGAAGGGGCTGTCGGCGCAGCATGTGCTGCTGCGCCATGCGCTGCCCAATGCGCTGGTGCCGACGCTGAACGTGACCGCGCTTAACCTTGCCTATCTGGTTGGCGGTGTGGTGGTGGTGGAAAAGGTGTTCAGCTACCCCGGTTTTGGCAGCCTGCTGGTCGATTCTCTGCAACTTCGGGATCTGCCGGTGATCGAGGTCACGGTGATGATCGCGGCGCTGGTCTATATCAGCGCCAATCTGTTTGCCGATATCACCGCAATCTTGCTGAACCCCCGGCTGTCGGACGGATAGGGGATGGTGCGGGCAGGCAGTATGGCAGCGGGCTACCGGTCGCTCTGGCGGCAGATGCCGCTCAGCTTTCGCATCGGCGCGTTGATGCTTCTGGCGCATCTGATCGTTGCCGTGACCGGCCCGTTCTGGGCGCCCTATGGCTATTCGCAGATGGGGGCCGGGATACCGCTGTCGGGGATCAGCTGGCACAATCCGCTTGGTGTCGACCAACTGGGCCGCGACGTTTTCAGCCGGGTGGTGCATGGCAGCCCCATCGTCATCGCGCTGTCGCTGTCGGCGACGTTTCTGGGGTTGGTGGTGGGGGCGACCATCGGGCTGTTTTCGGGCTATGTCGGTGGCTGGGTCGATCTGGTGATCCAGCGTCTGCTTGAAGCACTGATCAGCATTCCGTTTCTGGTGCTGGCCCTGATCGCGATTTCCGCGGCAGGGGTCGAGGCGTCTGGCAACCCGGTGCTGGTGGTGCTGGTGGTGGCGCTGGTCTACGCCCCCCGGATCGCCCGCATCGCGCGCGCTACCGCGATCGACATCGCCACCCGCGACCATGTGACGGTGGCCCGGCTGCGTGGCGAAACCGCGTGGTCGGTGATGCGGCGCGAATTGCTGCCGAATGCCAGCGGGGTGCTGCTGGTCGAATTTGCGCTGCGGGCGGGCTATGCGCCGGTGCTGATCGGCTCACTGGGATTTCTGGGGTTCGGCATGATGCCGCCCACGCCGGAATGGGGGCTGATGATTTCCGAGAATCGCGCGATGCTGCTGGTTTCGCCGGTGACGGTTCTTGGGCCGGGTTTGGCACTGGCCAGCCTGGTGGTCGGGCTGAACCTGTTCACCGAAGGGCTGGCGCGGGTGTTGGGGCGCACGGTCAGATTGGGCAGTTTATGAACGCGCCATTGTTGCAGGTTGCCGGCCTGACCGTCGCTTATCGGCGCGGCGAAGGCTGGGTCCGTGTGGTCGAAGATGTCTCGTTCAGCATTGGGGCCGGCGAAGTGCTTGGTCTGGTCGGCGAGTCCGGCTGCGGCAAATCGACGGTGGCGTTGCAGTTGCTGGGCTACCGCCACCCAGGTTTGCGGGTCGAGGCCGGACGCGTGACGCTGAACGACCTGAACCTGACGGGCCAAAACCTGACGGGCCAAAATCTCACGGATTTGCCGCGCGCTGAACTGGACCGGTTGCGCGGGCGCCACATCAGCTTTGTGCCGCAAAACCCGACCACCGCGCTCAATCCAGGAATGCGGGTGGGCGCACAGGTTGGCGAGAGTCCGCGCGCGCATGGTGACGCAGCCGATACCGATCCTGGCGCGTTGTTCGCTCAGGTCGGCCTGCCCGACGATCAGGCCTTTCGCCGCCGCTATCCGCACCAGCTTTCCGGTGGCCAGCAACAGCGGGTCTGCATCGCGATGGCGCTGGCCTGCGGCCCCGATCTTCTGGTGCTGGACGAGCCGACGACCGGGCTCGACGTCACCACACAGGCCCAGATCGTGGCGTTGCTGGCCGATCTGCGGGCGCGGCTTGGTATGTCGATGCTGTATGTCACCCATGACCTGACCTTGTTGTCGCAACTCGCGGACCGGGTGGGCGTGATGTACGCCGGGCGGCTGGTCGAAATCGCTGAAACCGGGTCGCTGTTTCGCACCCCCCGCCACCCCTATTCCAAGGGGCTGATCGCCTCGATCCCGCAGGCTCCGGGCAACGCGGGCTTTGGCACCCGCCCGCTGCGCGGTCTGTTGCAGCGCGGCGCCCTGCCGCCCGGTTGTCCGTTTACGCCGCGCTGTGATCACGCCCGCCCCGGCTGCGCCGAAACCGTACAGCGCCTGACGCCAGCGGGTGCCGCCCATCAGACAGCCTGCTGGCGCGCCTCGCAACTGGGGCATGAACCGCAGGTTGCAGCCCCCGAGCCGCCCCGCCGCGCCCCCGCACGGAATGAGACGCTGATCGAGGTCAAGGGTCTTTCTGTAGCCTATGGTACCGCTGCGCCGGTGGTGCGGGATGTCTCGTTTACATTGGGGATCGGCGAAACGCTGGCGCTGGTTGGCGAATCCGGTAGCGGGAAATCGACCATCGCGCGCGCGATTGCCGGTCTTCTGGCACCGGTGGCGGGCGAGGTTCTGCTGCGCAACGCGCCGCTTGCACCTTTGGTGCGGCTGCGCATCCGCGAAGTCCGGCGACGGATTCAACTGATCTTTCAAAATCCTGATGCGTCGTTGAACCCGCGCGCCCGGCTTGCCACGACCCTGCGCCGACCGGTCGACTATTTTTTTCCGGTCGAGTCCCACCACAGCCTGCAGCTTGCGCAAAAGGCACTGGATCAGGTTCGGCTGGAGACCGCCTTTGCCCGCCGCTTTCCCGACGAGCTATCGGGTGGCGAACGCCAGCGTGCCGCCATCGCCCGCGCGCTGCTGGCCCGGCCCGATGTGCTTTTATGCGATGAAGTGCTGTCGGCGCTGGATGTTTCGGTGCAAGCCAGCATTCTTCTGTTGCTGCAACGCCTGACCCGGGAAAGCGGCATTGCCATGCTGTTCATCTCGCATGATCTGGCGGTGGTGCGGCTGGTGGCCGACCGGATCGCGGTGCTGTTTCGCGGCGAGATCATGGAAATCGGCACGGCGGACCGGGTGTTTGCCGCCCCTTTCCACCCCTATACCCATGCGCTTTTGCAAGCGGTGCCAAAGCCGCTGGTCCGCCTTGCCGACCGGGCGCAAATGGCAAGCGCACCTGTCGGGGTGCCACCTGCCCCGGGTCGGGGCTGCGCCTATGCCGGGCGCTGCGGCTGGAAACCTGACAAAGTGCTGTGCGATACCACGATGCCACCCTGGCAAATTGCCCCGGGCGGTCTGCGCATCCGATGCCACCTTACGCCCGAGGCACTGTCTGCCCGGGCTGCCGAAACCTTGCCCGAGGAGATCCTTGCATGAAAATAGACGCCGTCGATTTTTTCTATCTGTCGATGCCGGTGGTGACCGATGCCGGTGACGGCAGCCAGGATGCGCTGGTGGTGCGGCTCTCGGCTGGTGGGCATATCGGCTGGGGCGAATGCGAAGCCTCGCCGCTGGTCTCAATTGCGGCCTATGTCTGCCCGATGTCGCATGGTGCCTGCCGCCCGGTGGCCGATAGTGTGCTGGGCCAATCGCTAGCCTCGCCCGCCGATATTGCCTTGATCGCGGCGGATCTTGAACTGAACAGCATGGATCTGCTGCAAGCCGCCCATACCTTTTCCGGCATCGAAATGGCGATGTGGGACGTGCTCGGCCGGGTGCGGGGGGAACCGGTCTGGCGGATGCTGGGCTATAAGCGTGCCTATCCCAAGACTCCCTATGCCTCGATGCTGTTCGGTGACAATCCAACTGACACCCTCGCTGCCGCGCGCGGTGCCGTTGCGTCGGGGTTCCGGGCAATCAAATGCGGCTGGGGGCCGTTCGGGCGCAGCACGCTTGCCGCCGATGCGGACCAGTTGCACGCCGCGCGCGAGGGCCTTGGCCCCGACGGAATCTTGCTGGTTGATGCCGGTCAGATCTGGCGCGACGATGTCGAGGCGGCGGCCTTGCGCCTGCCCATGCTCGCCGAGGTAAAGGCAACCTGGCTGGAAGAACCGTTCCTGGCCCATGCCTATGAGGAATATGGTGCCCTGTCCAAACGCGGGCCGATTGCGCTGGCGGGCGGCGAAGGCGCGCACAACGTCTTCATGGCCAGGCATCTGATCGACTACGGCCACCCCGGTTTTATCCAGATCGATTGCGGCCGGATCGGTGGCATCGGTCCGGCCAAACGGGTGGCCGATTATGCGGTGGCCAAAGGCGTGATCTATGTCAACCACACCTTCACTTCGCATCTGGCACTGTCTGCCTCGATCCAGCCCTTTGCCGGTTTGGCGGATCACAAGATCTGCGAATACCCGATCAGCCCCAAATCCGTGGCTGTCGATCTAGCGGACAGTCATATCCTGCCCGATGCCAATGGCGAGATTGTGCTGCCCGATGGCCCCGGCCTCGGCATCGCTGCCAGCCCGCAGGGGATGCGCCCCTATCTGGTCGACGTCGAGATCCGCGCCAAAGGCCGGACGCTTTACACCACGCCATCGTTGACTTGAGCCGGGAGCATCCGCCATGAAAATCACTGAAATTGAGGTCCATGTCGTGCTGGCGCCGAATATGGACCCAAGTCTGACGTCGTCAGCGCAGGACAGTCTGGTTGTGCTGCTCCATACCGATCAGGGCGTCACCGGTATCGGCGAATCCGATGTGAACCCCTGGATGGCGAAAGCCTGTATCCTGTCGCCCGGCACACACACCATGGGCCTGTGCATGCGTGATCTGCTGATCGGATCTGATCCGTTCGATATCGCGGGCATCTGGGACCGGATTTACAAGGGCACCGCGATGAACGGCCGCCGCGGGGTTGTCGTGCACGCGATGGGGGCCATCGACATGGCGCTCTGGGATCTCAAGGGCAAGGCGCTGGGTAAACCGGTGCACGAATTGCTGGGCGGTGCTGTCAAATCCGAAGTGGTGCCCTATGCGTCGTTGCTGCCCAAGGGCAACTCGTTTGAGGCTTACCGCGATGCGCTGGTCGAATCTGCGCTGCGGGCAAAAGCGCTCGGCTTCCGCGCCATGAAGGCCGAGGTCATCATGGGTGGCCCCTATGCGCATGACAAGGTACACGAAAGCTATGACAAGACCACCGAGGTTGTCGCTGCCGTGCGCAAGGCCATCGGGCCGGATGTGGTGCTGATGGTCGATGTGGGCTATCTCTGGCCCGATGCGGCCGCGTGCCTGCAAGTCGTCCGCGACTGGGGCGAGTTCGACCTGTTCTTTCTGGAAACCCCGGTCTGGTCGGATGATGTCGAGGAACTGCGCAAGGTCCGCGACGGCGCACCGATGCAGGTGGCGGCCGGCGAATGGCTGGCGACCCGTTACGAGTTCAAGGAACTGATGGATATCGGCGGGGTGCAGGTGGCGCAGCCCGATGTCGGTCGGGTCGGCGGGTTGTCGGAGGCGCGGATCGTGTGCGACATGGCGGCAGCACGCGGCGTGACCATTGTGCCGCATTGCTGGAAAACCGGCATCTCGATTTCGGCCACCGCGCATCTGGCCTTTGCCACCGCGCATTGCGCCTATATCGAATATCTGCCGCCGCAGCTTTGCCACGAAACACTGCGCCGCGAACTGGCGTTCGAAGAGTTGACGCTTATCAACGGCCGGATCCCGTTGCCGGTCAAGCCGGGGCTCGGGTTCGAACTGAATACCGACGCGCTTCGGGCCTATACGGTGGCCTGACCAACGGCGCGATACATCCAGGAGTTGCGCGAACATGAACAGCTACGATCTGCACGGAAAAGTGGCCGTGATTACCGGCGGCGCGCAAGGCATCGGGCTGGCGGTGGCGCAGCGCCTGCATGCTTCGGGGGCGACGGTCCTGCTGTGGGACCGCGACGGCGACATGGCCGCAGCCTCCGCGGCCGGTTTCGGGGGGCGGGCCCATGGCGCGGCGGTCGATGTCACCGACGCCGCAGCCATTCAGGCCCTGGCAGATCGGGCCGTCGCGGACCATGGCCGGATCGACATTTTGGTGGCAAGCGCCGGAATTGCAGGGTCAATCGGCACCGTCGTCACCTATTCGGTCGAAGAATGGCAGCAGGTCATCGCGGTCAACCTGCACGGCGTGTTCCATTGTTGCCGCGCAATCCTGCCGCAGATGATGGCGCAGGGCTATGGGCGCGTGGTCACCATCGCCTCGATCGCGGGCAAAGAGGGCAATGCGAACGCCGCCGCCTATTCCGCCTCCAAAGCCGGGGTGATCGCTTTGACCAAAAGCCTTGGCAAAGAACATGCCGGTCAGAATATCGCGGTCAACTGCGTGACACCCGCCGCCGCCCGCACCCGTATTTTCGATCAAATCTCACAGGCGCATATCGATTTCATGCTGTCCAAAATTCCGCGCGGCCGGTTTCTGGAGGTAGACGAGGCCGCTACGATGATTGCCTGGCTCTGCACCGAAGAAAACTCCTTCACGACCGGCGCGGTCTTTGATCTGAGCGGAGGTCGGGCCACTTACTGATGATCCATATGAAGCCGGACCGGGCCATCAAGGAAGGAAGCTGTCGCGGTTTCGTTCCGGTTTTTGCAAGCGATACTTGGCACAAACGAGACGGGAAATGCGGTTCTGTCGCAAACTTTTTTGACTTTCGCCGGGTCACGTGATGCGGCAGTAATTTTGTGGCAGAGGTGGCGGACGAGAGGGGCGGAGCGATGGTTGACTTCAAGGGCGTACATTTCCCAAAGGAAG
>Ga0209702_10004629_pt1 | contig 19714 bp, 13 predicted proteins | sample FRY01_FD_187210 | JGI IMG/M metagenome (GOLD analysis project Ga0209702, IMG submission 187210) | Freshwater microbial communities from Lake Fryxell liftoff mats and glacier meltwater in Antarctica - FRY-01 (SPAdes) (version 2) | ecosystem: Environmental > Aquatic > Freshwater > Ice > Glacier...
CATCGCCCGATAGACCGAACCCATCCCGCCCCGGCCCACCAGGTTAAGTATTTCGTAGCGTCCTTCAAATTGTCGTCCGATGTAGGCATCAGTAACCATAAAATCGTCCTGTCAACGGATGTGATTTTAGCCAAAACCCAGGCGGCTTTTTTCTGTAAATACTACTGGTTTTGTCTTATCGCCCTGGGCACCAGTGATCTGCACCGAGATCTGATGTTGTTTTGTAGCTCCAAACAAAGCCTGTTTTTTGAGAGAGACTTGAATCTCTGCTTGGGCCTGTTGGCCTGATTCAATCGTCAGGTTTGTGATCAGCGGTTCGTAGTTTAGCCCGTCGTCGAAGTCGCTCCGCGGGTATATCACAAATGTTTCCTGCCCATTCCCACGGTTGATGATCAATACGCTGATCGTCAACTCGCTGCCCACCTGTTCTCCTTCGACCGTGCAAACAAAATCTGTATAAGACTTTACTCGTATAGGAATACTACGGCTGGCCCTGGACTGGTTTTCCTCAGACGGTTTACCAATATCCGTCAGGCTTATTTTTAGCCTGTAGTTACCGGCTTTGCTCATGTGGTGAGCTTGCGGCTTCAGAACGACCTCCATTTCTCGTTGTTCACCCGAACGCAGGCTGAATTCCGGTTGGGAGATGGTGACCCAGGCAGGTGGAACATTGTCTGCTTTCAAGCTCAGATTGACAGGCACGCGGCCAAAATTGACGACATAGACTGGAATCGTCTCAACCGCACCCGGCTCTACGCTGTATGGGCTGTTTATGGGCACATAAAAGCCGATCAGTCGATTCTCCGGCAGCATGGTGAAGGCGGATATAGGAATCTCTTGGCCCAGTGCCATAATATGGACACTGCTTGGTATAGCCAGGCTTTCCGGGCTGTGTGCCTGCTGGCGAATTTCTGGCAGAGGCGCTACCACCGGCACCTGCAACACATCGGCCAAGCCTGATTGCAACAGCAGTTGAGTCCCCCCAATGCGAACCGCCTGTCCTGGGTTCCATGGGATATGAGTCTGTGCCGGAATGCGTTGGTTATCCAAAAATGTACCGTTCAAGCTGAGCAAATCGGTAACCATCACCTGAACACCCTGCGGTTCAATTTGCAAATGTTTGCGCGACGCCCTCGGATCAGCCAGGGTGATATCGCATTGTTCGGAACGACCCACAGTCATCGCCACTGTGCCAAGCGGATAGCTGGTGATCTGATTATCCAGACCGATCACCTGTATCTGCGCGGGTGACATCGGGGCTGGCTCGCCACCAGTTTCCGGTTCAACTGGTGTGGATACCGGAGGGTCAACCGGTTCTGGCGGTGGCGGGACCGGCTCAACCAGATATTCGTAGATTTCCCGCAGGGAGACTTGCTTCGGAGGCGTGTCCAAAGAACTGAATTGCTTCAATGCCAAGAGCACCTGTTCCATTGCGGCAGAAAAATCAGCCACCGGTTCCTGAACCCACTGTTGAACAAGTTGCCGCATACGGTCAGCCTGTGCAACAGGCCACTCCTCTGTTGCTTCCGTAAGCTTGTTGAAGTCAAGGGGCTGATCCGGGTGATAGCTGGTCAGATTGGTCAAGAGGGCGAAGATGAAAAAACCGAATTCGCGAATCATCTCACCAGATTGGGGCAAATGGCCCTGAAATCGCCCGCTCTGATTGGCAGTGATGCCAATATCCGTCAACACAGGCAGATAGCCTGATGGTGAAGTGCCTTCCGGGTCGGGTCGAAATTTGATGCCAGTCGGCTGCAAAGAGACGAATAGTCCCCCTTTCACATAAGCGTGTTCCATGGCCCGCGCCATACGATCAGACACGTCCAGCACGTCTGGGAGCGCCAAGTGGCGGCGGTTTCGTTCAACTCTCTCCAGCAGCTGCGCCAGCGTGGGATCTGGCAATAAATCTGTGGTAAAGTAGCTAACATCTTCCATGACACCTACATCATGCACCTTGACCAATCCCAAGTGGCTGTCCAGCCTGGCCGCCGCCTGCGCGTTCTGGGTCAATTCCGCCATATAGACATCGGGTGGTAACTCTCGGTCGGTATGTTGGATGAGATAGACCGCGCGTTCTCGCTTAAGGCCGGTGTGGACGCCTCGATAGGCCTGGACAGGGCCATCTTCAAAGAATAATTCCTCCAGCCGATAATTTTCAATCAGAGTACCGCTTAAGTTTTGCATCATTCCATCACTTCAAAAGATTCAGGGACGAATCGAAAATTTGATTTGGGTGCGGGTACCCAGTTGCACGGTATCGTTGGAGCCTACCTCTTCCCATTGACCCGGTGTTATCTCCCGTTTGCCCACAAAGGTGCCATTACTACTACGGCAATCCATAATCTTGAGCTTCTTCCCTTCGATACGGACTTTTACGTGTTCTGCGGATACGCGTCCATCCTTATCAATCGTCAGGTCATTCTTGAGGTCCCGTCCGATTGTGATCGGGGAAGTGTCAAATGTCCAACTTTTCTTCATCCTGCCATTTGGGGATTTGATGATTTCTACTTGAATTTTGGCTGTGCCCGGGAGCTTGTTCGATGGAATCGGACCTATCGTAACGTCAATGGGCGGACGGGTGATGATTGTCCTGCGTTTTTTGCCCCCGCCTTTGATCAACAACCAGCCGACTAGATTCAATAAAACAACCAGAATCCCGATAAAGAGGAGCGGTTGGGCGTTAATACCCGCCAATAGTCGTAACCACAGACCAGAAAGTTTCCCCCAAAAGGTGATTTTGGGGGCGGGTTGGATAGTAATCTCGAAAGGCACTTCCTCCGATGCAAGTCCTTCTACAGAGGTTATTTGCATTTTTAGGGTAAACTTTTGCGCCACCTGGGCCGGGAGCATTTGGGCTGGCAAGGGACGATCGATGGTCAGGCTATCAAGCCGATTTAGAGGAAAAGAGTCAATTACTTGATTATTGCTATCGAATACAATGCCCTCTACCAACTGAATCTTTTCGGCCTCATCGGAATCAATCCCACCCAGATCAATTCGTAGAAGCCCTTGATTCGGATAAGGCTGCATAGCCTTGATGGTGAAATCGATAGGTTCTGGCTCAACCACATTGTATTTGAACGGATACCTGGCCAACACTGTTTCTGGTCGTTCACCAGGACGATCTGTTGGTGCAGATATCATTTGGCCCAATACATCCTCCGCCCGGACGATAATTTCATATTCACCACCGGGCCGAAAGAGTTCTTTGGGGAAGGCGTCGCGTACGATAGGTCGCGGGTTTTCGTATTCTTTTCGGGGTGCCACCCGTTGGTTTTGTGACCACAGTTCCACGTAGAGTTTATGCACTCGTCGGACATCGGTCAGGGCGACCTGAAAGACAAACTGATCCTTCTGTTCGACAAAATCCTGTATCTCCACATAGACAGGGGGTGGCGTATTTTGGGCAAAGATCGGATAGGGAAAAAGGGCAAAACAAAATAGGAGCAGCAAGCTCCACAAAGAATACCATTTGGTGGGATACAAAAAATTTGGAAACATGTATGCTACCTATTCAACTTTATTGCTATTCGGCAGGGAGCAGAACGGCACAAGGGGGAGGCGTGTTGAATAATGCATAAAGGCAATTCCCGAGAATGTGCCTTTGGCGGGAATTGGGCCAAATGGTAGCGTTGGAGTGGTTGGTGTTGTGGCCCTATTCTATTTTTCTCTAATTTGCTCCCACAGCCAAAAAAGGCGATTATTTTGCTTATTAACCAGAGCAGCTCGCCAGCAGAGTATAGATCGAGTTCTTAAAAAGGTCAATCTGGAAAAAACCCAATGATTAATTTTGGCATTTTTCCGACTTGACAACAGGCACAGGCTGCTATATTCTGGTTAAAGTAGTAAGATAGTTGATATAGACGCTTTACCCTCATTTGGTTCGGATGCGAACATCGTCTTTTTACATTGCCTCTAACGCGTCTGGGCTGGGATATGTTTGATTTTTGTCATTGGCATCGCAATGCGTCACGCTGGTTGTGAAGCGTGTTTCTGGGCCATGACTTTCTGCGACACCTGTTTGAAGCCATTTTTCACTGATATGGTACACATCCCAATCGTTATGGGGATATGCCCAGAACTGGCTTATGCATATATTCAGACGATGGATGCTAACTTACAGTCTCAAGTATTTACTTGCTTCCACACGGATGTTAGCTTGTATTTCGACATCAAGAAAGAACGCCTATGTCAGAAAGTCGGCGGTTGGCATTCGGATTCCGTCTATGTCCCGTCATCAGATATTTCCAGGTACCCTTTCTCAGTAACCTTGTAGGGCAACGTTCAAATTCCTAGCGCCATTCCACAAAAGGAGATCAAGATGGCTGATGAAATCCGTGCAGACTACGACCAGCTACAAGCAGTGGCAGGTCAATTTGGCAACCAATCCGAAGCCGTTGGTGCATTGCTTCAACAAGTGCAGGCAAGCATGAATCCTCTCGAAGGAGGTGGCTGGATTGGGGATGCAGCGACTGCATTCTTTGCAGAGATGGAAAGTGATGTGCTTCCCGCTACGGTACGCTTACAGCAAGCGCTCGACGAAGCAAATCGTGTCGTGCAATCTATTGTGCAGACAGTCAAGCAGGCAGACGATGAAGCAAGCGCACCATTTAGGGCCTAAACTGTATTGTCTGCGTAGCTGGCATTATACCCTGCGTCGCGTTAACAGAAAAGATGATTGCTACAAACAGAATCCGGCACAAATCACCGACACAAATCAAACGAAAGGCAGGTAGGAGACCCTATGGCTGACAAGATTCGAGTCGTCCCTGAGTTGATGGATAACATGACCCAAACTTTTCTGCAGGGTGTGGAGCAACTTCAGGACACAATGCAGGAGATGCAGCGGATCGCCAACACCCTGGAAGACGGTGCTTTGCTGGGGCAGGGCGGTGAGGCATTTATAATGGCAATCCGGGGCAAACTTTGCCCGGCGATCAGCAAATTGACCGACAAATTCGAAGAACTTGCCAATGATGTGCGCACGGTCAAAGAGATTTTTGTCCAGGATACGGATCAGGGCACAGTTGCACCGAAGTTTGGGTAGAGACCGCAATAGCCTTGTATCTAATATCATCCCAGTTGATCTCTGTGAAGACTCACCAAATTTGTAAGGAGTATCAAAATGTTTACATCTCAACTTATCCGTCTGGCCAGGGCGATACTCAACAGCGTGATCACCCAATTGAATCAGCAGTTTAGCATTGTGCAGGATCAGGTCCTGGCACCCATGCGCAGTATTGTACAATCTGTGGTTGGCGGTATCTGGAAAGGGGCAGGAGCCGATGCCTTTGTCAATGAAGTTTCCAGTTTGATGATTCCGGGTGTGGGTGTCGTTGGCGAAAATATCACGTCAATCAACACCAATGTCAAACGGGCTATCGACATCATGGACCGGGCTGATGCCCAGGTCAACTCCATGGTGAATGGTTTAGGCGATGTTTTTAGCAATATCTATCGATAGATTGAACGATTCTCGTCGATCTGTGAGGCAGTGCAGGCATTGCCACCAAGAGTGATCGTTAGGAGATGAGAATGACACCACCACGAAAGGATCCCTGTTATGGATGAAGTTTATATGGATATCCCTGCAGTTCGCATTGTGGCGAAAAACTTTGGTGCGATCAGCGAGGTGTTGAATATGGTCAGCAAGGTGATGGAAGCGCTTATGCTCATCTTGAATACAACTGCCTTTATTGGTATGGTCGGTGGCGCAGCCGTTGCCCATTATATCGATATGGTGAAGCCTCACATTGATGAAATGGCGAAGAAGTGTGACGAGCTGATGACCGATCTGAACAGCTCTATTGATGCCTTTGAGCGGGGTGACACTTTAGGTGCTACCAAATTCTACTAAAATTGACAAAGAGCCGGACTATCTCCATCGGATAGTCCGGCTCTTTGTCAATTTTTAGTGCTTTTGCTTGCCAGTTGAGCGCCAAATCAACCGACAAGTAGATTGCCAATCGAAATTGCAAATGTGACTAAAAAGGCGAGTACAAGAATGGCCGCTATGGTCACGAGAATCGTGCTGGTTTTGGGCCAGGGACGCTTTTTTTTCTTTTCGGGAATCTTCCCAAAATAGCCGATTAACTGATGAGCAAGTGTGGCGACATCTGGCTGGCGTTGATGAAATTTGGGGTTGACGGCCTGTTGCGCGATGGCTGCAATGCTGGCCACATCTTCACTGCGGCTCATGATGTTGATACGCTGGCTCGCTCCAGCGACCATCCGCCGCACATCTTCTTCACTGCGGTACGCATAGGCAAAAGCCGGTTCACCTATTAGTAACTCATATAGAATTAGCCCAACGCCATATACATCTGTACCAAAACCGGGTTGAGCCTCTATCTGATCAGGACTCAGCAATTCAGGGGCTGTGTAAGCGGACGGGGCCACAAGTGGATACCAGTTACTACCCAGTTCTTGCCCTGTGCTAACGATGCCAAGATCGACCAACAGAATGCGTGGAGTGTTGACCTCGTCGTCATCAAACTCGATTAGAATGCCCTCCGGTGTCAAGCCGAAATGGTAGTATTTGTGCAGGTGGATACGGTTGACTACTTCGGCTAGACCGATGGTAATCCACCCTACATGATTGATCCAAAGTTGAGGGTTTTTTGAGAGGATATCCCGCAAGGGATATCCTGGCCAGAAGTCAAAAAGATAAAAATAGAGCAGATGCCCCCCCAGCATGGTCTTGCCATAGGGGTCTGTTTTGGTCGTAGTCCCTGCATACGCGGGACGCAGTTTGGGCAACATCTCATGGCTTTGACCGTGCAGGAAAAGAGCCTCGCGCTTGAGCCGTTCGGTGTGTTCTTGGCCCGGATGGGCAACTTTGAGATAGACCTTTTCGTTCGAATGCATGGCCTCATAAACAACAGCCGTATGCAGAACAGTCACCATCTTCACTATTTCAATATCTCCAATCCATTCGCCGAAATCCAGCAAAATCGGAGATTGTTCTGCCGGGCAGTAGGTCTCCTGGCAATAAAGATTTGGGTTATTAGAAGTCCGTTCACACTGCAAACATGTATATTTCACTGCTCGTCTCCTGAAAATGTGGCTTGTATGCCGTCGAACTGGACAGGGAATAAGAACGACACAATTGAATTAACAGTAAGCCCACTATCCAAAATCGTCAAGTAGTATTTATTTTGTTTTCTCCGTCCCATTTCCTGATTAATTCCGCCGGATATCTCTCATGACAGAGTCGTTGATCTTAGACCGCCCACCGCGGATACAGCCCGAACTTCCCTCGGACACGATTGAAATCCCGCCGCCGCCGACCAAGGATAGCTCGGGGATAGAACGCCTGATCCAGGTCGGTTTGCCTGTAATTACCATTCTTGGCTACCTTCTGATGTCCTCCCTGGGCGGAAGTGGTCGTAGCCCCTGGCTGATGATTCCTATGGCGTTGTCCGTGATCGCATCTACTATTTTTTCCCTCTACAGCTATCGGAAAGAGAAGCAGCGCCAGGCAGAAATCGAAAAGGCGTATTCGGAACGTCTGGTTGAACTGAACCGGGATATGCACGAATATCACGATCAGCAGCGCAGATTTTACAACTACAATTATCCAGACCGGGGCAAACTTTTTACAATTGTACTTGATGCGAAAGAGGACCTGCGTACCAAACAGCGTCGGCTGCGCAGTGAGGCCCGCATCTATGAGCGTCGTGTCGAAGACGCTGACTTTGCGGCCCTGCGCTTGGGCATGGGAACATTACCGTCTACTGTACTCTATGTGCTAAAGGATGCCGAAAATTTTGAAGATAAGCAAGTCCGCGAGGCGATGAAACTCCAGGAAGAGTCCAAGTTTGTTTCGAATATCCCAGTGATTGTCAATTTGCGTAACCCCCATCCAGATGCGCTGCCGGATGAGGAGAAAGAAGAAGATGTCACCCCATTTTCACACGCTGTGGGTGTTGCGGGGGAGAGAGCCTCTGTCCAGGAATTTGTGCGCTTCCTATTGGCCCAGTATGCGGTTTTTCATGCGCCGGGGGATGCTAAACTCTACGTTCTGGGCAATCAGCGGGAAGAATGGAAGTGGATCAAGAACTTACCCCACAGCCAGAATGACGAACACAACCAATACCTCTGTTTTGCGGAGGACTACGCGGGCAAGACGGGTGGCAGTATTTTTGATGAAAATGCAGGGAGTGGCGTTGATATTTTTCTTGAAGGGCTGCGCAGCACCCTTGCGCAACGCAAGATACGTCTGCAAGATCGGGAAGAGGAAGAGAAGAGCGGCGGCGGATATCCCCGTCAACCCTTCATGCTGGTCGTCGTCGATCTGCTGGACGCATTCGACGCGCTCAATTCGCCCTTGAAAGATTTGGAAGCAGATGCAGCCATTTCAATTCTGCTGGAAGAGGGGGCCAACTTGGGTGCGGCGATCCTCTTCCTGGTTCCGGAACGCAGTAAGGTTCCCGGCAAGTGTCGATCAATCATCGAAATTGAACGCACCACCCCCGCTACCAATAGCCGTAGTCAGAAATATCTGCGTCTCCACTTCCGCTATGCCGAGGTTGGTGTCAATTCCTATCGTTATGTGGGCAAAGCGGATCGCGTTGAGGATTGGAAGCACTGTGCCGCATTGGCAACCGAACTCAGCAGAATGGAAGTTAAACAGGGATATGGGGCGAATCTGATCAGCTCTCTCTCCTTTTTGGACCTTATGAATGTACCCACCCTTTCTGCATTACTGGAAGAGTCCCAAGATTGGTGGCAAGAGAGTATTGAACCAGAACATGCCAACTGGCTGCGTGTGAAATTCGCCCGCATGTCTGGCAACAAAGATCGAACGCTGGTCTTCTCAGCCAAGCAGGATGGCGTACATGGGATGATCGCGGGCAGCACCGGCTCTGGCAAATCGGAAATCCTGATCTCCATGATTACCGGCATGGCGGTGACTTATCACCCGAACATGCTCAATTTTGTTCTGGTGGATTACAAAGGTGGCGGCGCTTTTGCGGGTATTTTCAATGACGAATGGAAATTGCCCCATTGTGTGGACCTCATCACAAATCTGCAAGGCAACTCAGTTACACGGATGTTTACAGCTATCAATGCGGAGTTGCACCGGCGACAGAAACTACTGGTAGATCGTGGTACCAAGCACATTGTTGAATACTACGAACGCGGATTGCACAATGATTTGCCCCTTCCTTTTCTTTTTATCATTATTGACGAATTTGCTGAAATGATAGCTGATCGCAGCGAGTATAAGACCCAACTGGAAAGCATCACCCGTATTGGACGATCTTTAGGCGTTTCTTTGATCCTGGCGGCCCAGAACCCAAGCGGCGTCACCGATCAGATGCGATCCAACATTAAATTTCGCATCTGTCTGCGGGTGGAAACCTCAGCCCAGAGCCGGGAGCTACTGCGCAAGACCGATGCTGCCTTTCTCCCCAGTATACCTGGGCGTGGCTACCTACAGGTAGGCAATGATGAGATTGAGCTGATTCAAGTCGCCTATACGGGTGAAAAATTCCAGGAATCTGATGCTGAATCTGCTTTGCAGACCGTCCTGTGGCCCGATCACAATAAGAGTGATTATGAGACTGATGAACCGCTGGAACTCTACAAGGTTATTGCACAAAGGCTACAGGATCAAGCCATTTCCCAGCATGTTGCCCCTCAGCGCGCGCCGTGGCCGGATTTTCTGCCGGATCGTCTTGCCCTCAATCAGCCGTTGGCCTACACGGGCGGCAGGGCAATTGATCGAAAAGAAAACCAGGGGCTTATGATTACCAGCACCTCTTATCTGCAAAAAGTCGATCTGCTCTCACTGGACACGCCTCAAGACGATCTATTGACCCTGAATCCCTTCTTTACCAACTGGACGAACGAGCCGGAGAGCGCTGGTTGGAATGAACAGATTGACTGGATTACCTACGCCATGCGCCCGGTCGTGGGTCTAATCGATGATCCTTATGGAGCGCGCCAGATTCCTCTTTGTGTCGATTTGTACCAGGGGCACGCTGTATTGTACGGGGCTTCTGGTTGGGGCAAAAGCGCGTTTATCCGTACGCTGGCACTCAGCCTGGCCGCTACCCATTCGCCCAACCGCCTCCACATGTATATTCTAGACCTAGGTGGGCGTACTCTCTCCGCTTTGGCGGGTCTGCCCCATGTGGGTTCTGTCATCTCGCCGGATGAGGAAGGGTATGAGGAGCGGGTGGCCCAGCTTTTGCGGGTGCTTGATGAGACCATCAATGATCGAAAGGAAGTGATGAGTGCGGCCGAAGCAGCCAATATCTATGAATATAATGCCTGGTATCCGGAGCAATGCGAACCCTCCATTCTCGTTGCCATCGACAACTTCTTCGAATTCCGGGAGACCTTTGGCGGTGACGCCGACGATGAGAATAGCGTCTTAGCCAAACTTATCACCATCGCCCGGCAGGCCAGACCCTATGGCATCCATTTTGTCATCACAGCTAGCCAACCCGGTGTACTGAATAATCAATTGGCTTCTATTTTTACCGAAAAACTGACCCTGAAGCTCAACGATCCGGGAGAGTATCGGGCAATTGTGGGTGGAGCCATTGAAGATATCGAAGGTATTCCGGGCCGGGGCTATGTCCAGGTTGATCGAGTTCCCCTGGCTTTTCAGGTCGCACTGCCTTTTGATGCAAGCCAACAAGGCGAGGATGGGCAGTCGGATTCTGAGCGCACTCAGGAATTTATTCACAACATGGCCCTCTATGTGGACGAACGGGAAGGGATGTTTTCCCTGCCAAAGCCCATCAAGGCGCTTCCCCAATCGATTCTTTTCCGCCATCTCCTGGCCCGCCAACATGATTTGGGTAGTGGAGATGGTTTCCTGACAGAACTTGAGCGGCTAATTCAGACCCAGTGGAAAGAGAGTACGCAACCTGAACGTGCCGATTGGCTCTCAGTCACCCTTGGCGTGATTCTGGGTGATCGACCCAAAACCCTCGAATTTGAAGCCAAGAAAGACGGCGTGCATGGACTGATCGCCGGAGGCACTGGTGCTGGTAAATCGGAATTGCTCATGACCCTCATCGTGGGTCTGGCTTTCCGCTATGATCCATCTATCCTCAACTTCGTGCTAGTCGATTACAAAGGCGGTGGTGCGTTTCAGCCCTTTGCAGATTTGCCCCATTGTGTGGATATTGTGACCAATCTCAACAAGTCCGCTGTGGTGCGCATGTTTACGGCAATCAGGGCCGAAATGCAGCGTCGCCAAAAATTAAATAAAGATACTGACACCAAAGACATTATTGAGTATCGTCGCCAGGGATTGCACAGGAAGGGGGGAAGCCATTCGTATCCTCATCTCTTTGTTATTATCGACGAATACGCCGAGATGATTACGGACACCCCAGAGTTTCGGGACGAATTGGAGAGCATTACCCGGATTGGTCGTTCGATTGGCGTGAACCTGCTCTTAGCTTCTCAACGCCCCATCGGTGTGACCGATCAGATGCGGGCAAACATCAAATACCGTATCTGCCTGCGTGTGGAGCAGGCCGACACCAGCCGGGAGATGTTGCGCCGCGCCGACGCAGCCCTGCTGCCCAGCGGCATGCCCGGACGGGGTTATTTGCAAGTTGGCAACGAACATATCGAACTTCTGCAGGTTGCCTACACTGGTGACGATGTGGCTGAAGCGGCTGGCCCGGATGGAAAACCGCTCAAGTTCTATGAATATGCGGTTGACGTGAGCAACCGTATATGGGGTAGGCAACACGCTACCAAACTGGGCGCGCCCTGGCCTCCCATCCTTTCCAATGTTTTAACCTTTTCGACCCCTGTTCCGCGCCAATATGTAACCGATAGATCAGATGAAGAGCGCATGGATGACAACGGGCAGGGAGATTGGGTGCTTAATGCCCAAATTGAGCGCTGGACAGAGCCTGCTTCCAATGGCGCAGAGATAAGTGGCCCCGATGTGGGATGGAAGGGTGTCAACTGGCGAGAGATGGCCATGCAAGCCGTAGTTGGGTTGCTCGACGATCCATTTGAAAGCAGATTACGGCCACTGATCGTTGATCTAACCCAGGGCCACGGCATTATCTTTGGTGGCTCTGGTTGGGGCAAAACCACATTCTTGCGCTCTCTTATTCTGAGTTTGGCAGCTACCCACAGTCCAAAAGAGTTGCATATCCACATTCTCGATATGGGTGGACGAAGCTTGGAGGCGCTCAGTGCCTTGCCCCAGGTTGGGACAATTATTTTGCCGGACGAGCGCGGATACGAAGAGCGAATTCAGCAGATATTGCGCGAACTGCACGACCTGATCGACCAGCGCCGCCGACATTTTAGCGAAGCCGGGGTGGCCGATTTTTACGAATATAATCAGACAGCGACGCGAGATGCCAACCACACAATTGAGCCAGCCATTCTCTTTGTTCTAGACAATTTTACGGAATTCATCGAAACTTTTGGCAATCGCCCGGATCAAGACGACCGGGAGAGCATATTCGGCTCATTTATCGCCCTTGCCCGCCAAGGCAAGAGCTATGGGGTACATATCTTTGTGTCAGCCTCGCAGGTAAAGTCCATTTCCAGCAAACTCTACAGCCTCTTCACCGAACGGTATACCTTGCGCCTGTCTGATACTGGCGAGTATAGCGCCATTGTGGGTGGGCGTGTTGAAGAGGTTGATTCGATTCCTGGCCGTGGCTACACCCGAGTAGGGCGGCGACCGCTCGGCCTTCAGGTTGCGCTGCATCCTGGCAGCGTCGATCCGAAAGGCGAATATATCGGCGGTGACAGGCAACTCATTGTCCAGATGGGCGAACAAATGAAGCAGGCCATCGCACGGTCTGGTTTGTCTTATACGCCTCCGCTCAAGATTGATGCCCTGCCTCCCAGTTCGCTCTATCGAACACTGTTGGCAGAAGAGTACCACTTGCCTTTGGATGAGTACTGGTGGGATGGGCTGAAAGAGCATGTGCATGAACGTTGGGCCACCAACAGTCTGGCAGAAAAGGCCAACTGGCTGCAAGTACCCATCGGTGTCATCTCTGGCAACCGCAAACGCACCATACACTTTGAAGCACAGATGGATGGTGTACACGGGATGATCGCAGGTGGCACAGGATCGGGCAAATCAGAGTTGCTGATGACGCTGATTGTGGGTTTGGCCCTCAATTATTCGCCCGAAATCCTCAACTTTATTCTGGTAGATTTCAAAGGCGGGGGTGCTTTCAAGCCCTTTGAGAATCTCCCCCACTGTGTGGATATTGTCACTAATCTGAACGCATCTGCGGTTGATCGTATGTTCACGGCGATCAATGCCGAAATGAAGCGGCGGCAAGCACTTAATCGCGAGACTGACACCAAAGACATTATTGAGTATCGCCGCAAAGGTCTCCATAAAATCAACCCCTACCCCCATCTGTTTGTGATCATTGATGAATACGCCGAAATGATCGAAAATAATCCTGACTATCGGGCTGAATTGGAGAGTATTACCCGGGTGGGGCGTGCCCAGGGTGTCAATTTGATTCTGGCCTCCCAAAAACCAAAGGGAGTCTCTGACCAGATGCGTGCGAATATTAAGCTGCGCATCTGCCTGCGGGTCGAGGATCAGGATACCAGCCGGGAAATGTTGCGCAGACCCGATGCAGCGCTGCTCCCCAATGGAATGCCGGGACGGGGTTATTTACAAGTCGGGAACGAAAATATCGAACTGATTCAAGTTTCATGGACAGGGGATACTGTCGCCCGGACGGCGCAGCCGGGTATCGAGTGGCCGGATCGCATTCATGACGAGGCGGACACCCCGGAAGCGTCACCCCAGGCAGAAGAGAAAATTCCATTTTTTGAACACACAGTGCGCCTGGTCAATGAACTCTGGCAAGAACAATTCGTGCCTAAGCCCTGGCCCGGTTTTCTGCCCAATCTGCTCAGCCTGCAGAACGAAATCATCGATTCAAAGACAGGAGAGAAAGCAGTACTCAATCGGAACGTTTCCAATTGGCTCAACGGTGAACCACCAGCTACCCTTTGGCCCGGTATCAATTGGCACAAAACAGCATTCAGTGCCGATGTCGGGCTGGTGGACGATCCAGCCTTGGCCAGACAGCTTCCGCTATCTGTGGATTTCAAGAGCAATCATCTGGTGATTATGGGCGACGGGGGCTATGGCAAGACGGGGCTAATGCGTACAGTGTTGATTGGACTGGGGGTCACTCACTCACCCCAGGAATTCCATAGCTATATTGTGGACATGAGCGGGCGCAATTATAGCAGCGTAGAAAGCTTGCCCCATGTAGGCTCTGTGATCTATGGGGATGAAGAGCGCTTTGACGAACGTCTCAACCGGCTGTTGGCATTGCTGGAAAAGACCCAGCGGACGCGCCAGCAACTTCTGGGCGGTTCCGACGCACCTTCCATTTATGCCTACAACCAACAGCACCCGGAAAACGTCCAGCCGCTTATTCTGGTGATGATCGACAATTTCGCCGCGCTGCAAAGCGATTATGAGTTTCTCGTTGACACCACACTCCTGCCTCTGGTGCGCACCTCTGCGGCTGTGGGAATCGCTTTTGTCGTGTCGGCCAATCAGCCAAACGATCTACCCAGCAAACTCTACAATCTTTTTGGTCAGCGGCTAACCTTTCACCAGACCAACCGGGATCGCTACCCGGAAATTGCGGGGCGTGGAGCGTTGGATTTAGACGACATTCCTGGGCGAGGGTATATTCGCTTGGGAAATCGTCCGCTACAGTTCCAGGCGGCCATGCCTGTAGGGTTGCCTGTTTCGCCTGATGAAAATGCTTTGAACGAATCCCAGGAGTTGCGGTGGATGGCAGAATGTATGCAGCGTTGGGTCGTCGAAGCGCAAATACCCGCCACACAATTGCCGACCCCAATTCAAACTCTGGAGGAGCATATTCAGTTGGCAGAACTGTTAGCCGATGTGGGAACGCATAAGAGCAGCAGAATCCAGGCTGTTTTGGGTAAAAATGATGATCTGCTGCCGGCTTTGATCGACCTGGAACGGATGGGTCCCCATTTTGCCGTCTTGGGCCAACCACTTTCGGGCAAAACCACTACATTATATAGTTGGGTACTCTCTCTGGCACACCGCTATGACCCGTCCCAGGTTGCCTTCGTATTGGTGGATATGCGGAGTAAATTCGCGGATTACGGCGGTGATCGCACATTAGCGGAGTTGCCCCATGTGCTTCGCTATGTTTCCGATAGCGATGAAATTACCGAGTTGACGGAGCAATTGCTCGCAGAAGCAATAGCTCTACAGATGAAGAAGGACGGTCATCACGTCTTTGTCATTATCGATAATTTTGATGATTTCAGCCATGAACTCGAACGTAGTCAAGACGCGGCGCGGGATCTGGCTGGGATTGCTCGTCGCTATGGGCAGGCAGGCATCCACTTTGTCGCCGCTGGTGCTATGAGTAATCGTATAGAGCTTCTCCGACAGATTACAGCCTCCAATTATGGCGTTGTATTGCGCACAGCGGATTTGCTCAGCAACCTGCGTGTACTGAAAATGCCACGCAATGCGCCTGGACAACTACCCATCGGACGGGGATACTTCGTCCGATCCGGGCAGCCCGGATTGATTCAGATTGCATCTCCCTACCCAGCCATGGACGCTGACGAATTGGACGATGTAATCGATGAAAATAGATGTGAGAGCCTGGATGAATGGGTTGAGAAAATCTGTAATCAATACCCGAATCAACGTTCAGCCTGGTCTACCACCGGAGATGGGCAAACGACAGACTCAACACCAACTGAGCTGAGTCCCCAGCACGCTCGTATGCTGGGTTTGGTCAATCGCATCATGCAAGCTGAGTTGCAACAACTGGCAAACGGGGACAGTAAGCAGCGATTGATTACTTCCCAAATTCTATCTAATGGCATCGGAAACATTCCTGATGAAGATACGCTTGTTGATCTGATTAGGCAAAAGCTTCTGGCAAATCAGGCGGCAAAAGATATACCTGTAACGGTGACATCCATGCTATTTGATAGCTACAAGACGGAAGATTTACTGGTAGAGGCAGAAAGAACTTTCCCAAACATGTCTATCGACGAACAACTAAAATCCGATTAAAGCCTTTAGCGCCTATTGTACAAATAAATTCAAGACGATGCATCTGTAGAGGTGACGTATGGCAGCATTAGACGAGAGAATTGAATGCTTTATCGACGTCTTAGACAGCCATCCAAAGCAACGGGCTTTGGCGCGCAATGGGATTACACCTGTCGAATTGATTGAAGCTGTCATTGCAGAATTCAGCGAAGAGATTCCCTATCTCGGCAAGAACGCTGCATCCTACAAGGTTTGCCGTCGGGATAATGGGCGCGTTTTGGATTTGGATGTGGCCATCCCACTGGAAAAGCAAGTTGGAGCAGGTTCACATCTCGCATTGATGGAAGTAGAAAGAAAACAGCCACCCAAGACAAAACTGCTTTCTACCCCTTTCTACTTGCGAGAGACAAAACATGGATATGTCTACAAAATTCAATGGTTACCTGCCTTCATCGGGCGCACCGATCCAAGTATGAGCGACAACGAGGTGGTTGCGGTTGACCTGCACAATTTGACAACTGGAATGGCGGTTTCTCGCCGCCATGTGCGTTTCTTCGAACGGGATGGCATAATCTATTTGGAATTATGCTCCCGTAACCCGGTAACTTTAGTCCGGTCCGACGGGAGCAAGGAAGAACTCGGAGAGCGACCATTGGTGTTAAAGCAGGGCGACGCTTTGAAACTGGAACGCAGCAGAATCTCTTTGCAAGCCTTATTTCAACCTGCGTTGGCAGATAGTTAGCGTGGCTCGAAATCACCCGGTTCCCCATTTGATAGAGGAGGAAGCATGGCAGACTTAATACAGGCGAATTATGAGACTTTGAAAGATGTCGCTTCGCGATTCCAGGCCCAATCTGAGGCTACCGTACAGATGCAGGCCAGGGTGGGGCAAGTGATTGAGAAATTGAAAAGTGGGGGTTGGATTGGAAGTGCGGCAGATGCTTTCTTCGCCGAGATGGATGCTGATGTGATTCCGGCAGTCCATCGCCTGGAGGAGGCACTGCGAGAATCATCTTCTGTGACCAACCAAATCGTCAATCTGCTGAACAGCGCAGATCAGGAAGCATCTGCCCCGTTTCGTGCTGAAAGTAATGGAGGTTCTGCGTCCAATCCAGGCGCTGGCGGGGCGCTGGGTGGCGGGATGGGTGGAGCGGGCACGGGAGCAGGCGGTACGAATGATGGCTCATTTGGGACAAATACCCCCTTTGGAACACCACCAAACGGGACCGTTGGCGTCAATCCAGCGGATAACGACTTCGGAATTCCCAGAGATTGGCTATCGGGGGTAACGGACAGCTTGCTCGGAGGTGACGGCCAACTTAACAGTAATTGGCTGAATAGCGTAAAGGATTCTTTCGGATTGTCGGACCTAAATAGTGGCGGCGGTTCATCTGGTGGAAGCTCGCAAGGCGGAACGATGGCCGGAAATTCAAACCGCGCAGCAGATTTGGATGGCGAAACTGCCGGAGGTGGCTCTATAGGAGGTGGTTCCGGCAGCGGTTCAACGGGTAGTGGTTTAGGCAGTGGATCCACGGGTGGCGGTTCTGGTAGTGGTTTAGGCAGTGGATCCATAGGCGGAGGTTCAGCGGGCGGCTCTATGGGAAGTGGCTCTGGCGGCGGTTCCATGGTTGGTGGTACAGGCGGTGGTTCTATGGGCAGTGGCTCAGGGAGCGGCAGCCCAGGAGGAATGGGAAGTGGTAGCGGCATTCCTTCTTCTGGCCCATCTTTCTATCAGACACCTGGTCAAGCTGGCTTTCAAGCCGGGGTTAGTGACTTTGTCAGCGGAAGCGGCTCTGGTGGTGGGGCAAGCTTTTCATCTGGAGCCACAGGAGGAGCTGGCAGCACAGCCACTGGTGGTTCTCTCCTGAATCGGGCCAATGCCCTCGCTGGAAGTGTTGCCGCTGGAGAAAGCTCTCTGCAATCCATGGGCGTCCCCATCGGTATTGCTGCGGCCAGCCCTTTTCTGGCCCTCTTGGGTAAGGCGCTCAAAGACAAAGAAGATGACAAGTGACCCGAGCATAGGCACAAGGAATAGGATTTTCACCGTGCCCCTATAACCATATGTCAATTCAACAGGAATAAACAGCAATGAGCGAACAAACTGCGCCGATAGAAATTTTGCTATCACGTGAAGAGCTGCTTTTCGTACTCAGTCTATTGCAGGCTCAATTCCTGCCAGGTCTGGATGAAGACCCTGAGGGAGAGATAGATAGTGAGCAGCGGGCGCTTGCGTTGCGTTTTGCCCGCCGAGCACTCCAGGCCAGAGAATTGCTCAGACCCCGCGCCAATGGAGAATATGCATTACACAACAGCCTCCTTCGGGCTGTTGGCGTATGTGCCTATGCACAAAGCACTATTTTTGCTTATCACTGGGCTTCGGATAGTAGTACACCAATCCGAACTTTTTTCCATATTCGCGGTACTGACGGCGTGATGCATACCCGCCCCGATCCTGCCCTGCACCGATTTACGCTTATCCCTGCCACTCAGATTCCAATCCAGATCGTTGAGGTCTGCCAACTGTCTCCCAAGGATAATCAACCTGAAGTTGAAATTTTGGTGTCAAACCAGGCTTTCTTGCAAGCTCGACAGCAGGCAAGCAACGGGGATTTCCAAGGGGCGCAACAATCTTTAGAGATTGGAGGTGCGTCACGGGAGACGGCGCCTATATTCGCCAAATCCCTGGCTAGCTCCGCAGCAGTTTCCATCCTGCAAATTATTAAACAGAATGGCTCCTCGATTCTGAAGCAGGACATCACGCTTGTTCAAAATGGTGATGTAGAATGGATTGTAGAGCCGATCAGCATTGGTGACGAAAGACCTCTGCGGATTCGCTCCCTCAAGATCGAATCACTTATGGAAGCGGTAGCGCTGTAGTGCCAGTTTGGTAACTGTTCAAATATAACTCCGCTAGTTACCATACAGGTGTGAAAGAGGAGCGGAGGATATCGCCGGAAAAGAGGGAAGCCAAAGCGGACCAAACACTGATGCCTTGTTTGCGCATGGTAGAGATAAAACTGCGAAGCAGGCAGAATTCGTAGGCCCCTGCGAGACTGCGAAAACAACCGGATATTTTTGCTGAACTTTGAGCGTACGGATGTCGCGCTCAGCCAGATTATTGTCAAAAGGTACGGAGAAATCGTAGACAAAAGCCATGACATGAGCTTTGCGCTTGTATTAACTTTTGCTTAAATTTAGCGGTTTGATCTTTTTCAACAGACCTCGTTTGCTCTTGGGCCAGCCACCAGTTGGGGTGGATTGGCCCACAAACCCGCTTGTATCAGTTGGGCATAGATTTTCACCGCTTTACACACTACCCACTATGTCGGGTAATCAGTCTCCAGAATACAAAAAGGCCAGGAAAGAGTGTAAATCCTCTCCCTGGCCTTTTTTGTTAGAGTAGTAAAACTCCGTTCATTTTGCTGGCTTGGAATCATAACCCGGATTCTGTATCAGCAGGGCAATCCAACCATAGACAAATAGTGAACCGGTTTTCAACTCTTCTATGAAGTCTTTGGCAAACATTCCGCAAATTGAAGGTGGGCGAAGAGGGACTCTAACCAACTGAGCTATTCGCCCGCAACTAAAGAATACGCATAACTATACCTGCGGTGGGGGTGGTTGTCAAAGAATTGGGCAGGTCTTCGAGTGTTGGCGCGTAAGCCG
>Ga0209702_10004631_pt1 | contig 19711 bp, 11 predicted proteins | sample FRY01_FD_187210 | JGI IMG/M metagenome (GOLD analysis project Ga0209702, IMG submission 187210) | Freshwater microbial communities from Lake Fryxell liftoff mats and glacier meltwater in Antarctica - FRY-01 (SPAdes) (version 2) | ecosystem: Environmental > Aquatic > Freshwater > Ice > Glacier...
CTATCTTTCTGTGCTTGGTTGAGTTTTGCAAATTCAGGGTTGGTCGCAAGCACTCATTCAAACGCTTCACGTTGCAGTTTATTAAACTTATTTTCATAATCTTGTCTGAGTCTTGTTTGGAGGTATTGTTCTGAGAGATTTTGTTCTACGGTATTGACTGTTCCATGACGTCGTGCGATGTCTCTATTGGGTTCGTTGAGAGTAAGATCAAAATTTTTATATGCATCGACATTGATTCATGTAGAGCCTTCTTGCATTCTTCATCTTATACTCAAACGGAGATTAACCGGAAATTCAATCCCTTGTGTTGGACTTATCGATATATGTCTGGTTGGATCAATAACAATTTGATTTCATACAATACTCACTCATGAGACCTCAACAGATGCTCATGATTCAGTTTTACATTTTATTTTGCCATTATCTACTGGTAGAGGGCTTCCTGTCTCAGCATCAGACAACGTATAAGTAACAGGGCTGCCTGGCGGCGTTGTTCCAAAAAATATATTCTCCAGATTGACCGGATATACTGGAGTTGTAGGGGCATTTCAAAGTTGAGAAATCGTACGATCTATGTTGTTTGTAAAGACATATTTATTAGCAAGAATAATGATTTTATTGATTCTATCAGTTAGAGTACCGGGAGTTGTTCATCATGAATTCCCTATCAATGTTTGATAAACATTCATAAAATCAATCACATTATCCTTCTGTTCAGTAATTTGTTTAGCTTCTTCTTGATATTTCATTTGCAATGATTTAAGATTGGATATACGAGTTCTGACTGATCCTATTTCGGATTGAAATCTCTGCATCTCTCTACTAGCATTATTTCTATCATCTTTTGATCTCGAGCTATCATTAACTATTGTTGATTGAGTCAGTATATTGGCTTCCAGTGATATAATTGATCCTTCTAATGAAGTTACCCCTGTCTGGATAATAGATATCTTTAGGTTTAACCCTTTCGGAAGATACGTTCTTCACGCTATTGATGGATCTGGGCTTGGACTAGCTGTATCATCAGCTGGTTCTATAAGTTTTTTATTTAATTCATCTTTCTTAGCTGTAAGATCTAATCAATTTCTTAATTGTGTTAAAAGATTAACTGTGACAGGATCAATGACAAATCTATATTGTAAAGCACGGTCTAAGTTTAGTATTGATTGAGGAACAATATCTTTCATGTATTGCAAATCAGGAGCTTTTACTTTCTCCAAAGCTTCATTGAGTTCTGCTTTCCCATGAGACAATACGTTAGACATAATGACAGTAGCATATAAAAACTACTTCAATTATACCCCCCAAAGCCAAAAAAAGCAAATTTTTGATGATTTTTGGGTGTTTTTTTGTTACAAAAAAATCCCCTCTTTGGGGATTTTTGTTGATCATTTGATAATACTAGTCTGTATCCATCATTTCCTTGTATTGTTCGACAAATTCATCCAATATTTGTTGATTAACTAACTCAATATTATCGATACTTGCATCCATAAATTCATAAAATTGTTCAGGCGTAGCTCCTGCTTCAAGTTTTTCGGTGACGATTTCTTGGTCTTCATCACTGAGTTTAGAAACCAACATCGTCGTCCATCTATCCAAAAATGCTTGTTCCAATTCAAAATAGGTTTCTTGAACGATAGTTTCTTCTCCAATACCGAGGTCCTGGACCAGATTGTAGAGTGTTTCTTGATATACTAACATGCCAATAGATAAGTGCTAAAATTATGCTTGTCTGATAAATGGATAAGCCTTGAGTATATCAGCTTTTAATGATCCATCTGGATTTATCAATGATGGATGAAACTTTTTGCTATCAGTTTTTTTGATAACCAGATTTTTTTCTTGGATAAACTTCTCTGCCAATGGTAATCATCCATCTGTATATTTCATATGTTCGCTATCCATCAGTTCCATAAGAAGTGTTATATAACCTGGTCTTTCATACGATATTTGGTTGTCTGTATCTTGCTTTTTCCCATATACTTTTCTAATAATATCGCCACCAAATTTACGATGGATAAGGAACTTATATAGGTCAGTTTTTGCAAGCCCAAACTTCTCCGATAACATATCAACAATCTTTCTTTCTCAAGAATAGCCATTTATCGCGGCTTGCATACCAAGTTTTTCTTGGAGGATGTAGAGGTTGAGTGATTCGGTGAGTCATTCGTTGAGTGCTCTTCATCTTTCTTTGAGATTTCATACTTTATCTGTTCTTCTGACCAATTGTGTCCCCATACGACGCAAAAATACATAGTCTTCACTACCAGCTTGTACTTTACCATTTTTTTCTTTTCGTGTTTTATGGTAGTTAGTCGTCGTCGCTCCATGGATGGTTTCATGTGTTATAGCATGGACAAGTACTGCTTTCTGTTCTTCAGGAGATCTATTCCCATTGGGTCCATGTAAGAGTGCTTCATAGTTTATGAAAACATGACCATCCATAAACTGAATAAATCATAAGGTATTTTTTTTATATCTTCCACTCTGTGCATGGAAAAGGTATGACGGGATGATATGGATATGATCTTTGTCTGGAAGCTCACTTCTGTCGTTGTCTAAGACACCTAGTTCATCAAACACTTCATCAACAGCAGTGAGTGATCTTTGTATAGTTGTATCAAATCAGAGCTCTTGTGATTGTTCATCAATATATGCTTGTTCTTTACTGATGTTTTCAGCTAATAAAGTGATAGCTCTCTGATAATCTTTTTGAAGTAAAGCTTCTTGTATTTTGACAGTATACTCTCCCATAAGATATTTTGGATCACCAATAAATGGCATATCACTCAAGGGTCTGTTATAATACTTCGCTGCAATAATCGTTTCTGCAGCCTCTTGCGCATCCAAGATCATAGGAGTATTGGGATAGTCTTTTTCAAAGAAACGAGGGACGTCAGTGCCCGTACGAGATCATTCTCTTCCTCTTGGCGATACTCATCGTTTACTGTCAGGATCTCCATAAGGGTGATCTTGTGGCGTTTCCCCTCCCTCACCAGGATCAAATGGTTTATCTTTGTTGTCTTTCCATTTTTCTCTTCGATCTTCATCCTTATCCGATACAGGGGGAACTGGTACATATGTTGGTTCTTCTCCTGGTAGTCCATGTTTGTTTTCAAAGTCATCATTATAATCATCACGTTCTTGGTCTTCTATTTTCTTCTTTTTTGCATCTTCTTTATCTTTTTTTGCTAGATCGCCTGTTCTTTTACTCCAGCTATCATCATGTTTACTCGCATCACCAGGTTTTGCATAGGTATTGGAAAATCATGGCCATACAACCCAGAGTGGAAATCCTGGATTCCAAGTTCCTGTTGTTCCATCAATAGTCGCTTGAAATGCTACAGATCTATCAACAATATCCTGCATACCGACACCAGATCCTGCTGCAGCACTTGCTTGGATATCGATAGGATTGAATGTACTAGGATCAAATTTAATGTCCTCTATAGTAACTCCAGTTTTTCCAGCTGCATGAAGTTTATTCACTATCTCTTCGACACCATCGACCCAACGTTGTTGTGTGAGTGCTATATTTCACGCGTCTGCTCCAGCAGCAATAGCCTCAGCTTTTACTTTAGTGAGTTCGGTCGTTAATGCTTCTTTAACAGCATCTTGTGTTGTGCTATCAAATGATCATGCCAATTTTGTTACTTCGGCTATTTCCTTGTTGATATCACCAAAACTTCATCTAGATGCGTTAACGGCATCTACAGCAGCTTCTCATTGGAAAGATATTTTATCTCCATTATTGAAAGCAGTTTCTCGTCATGATGCTTTGTCAGTAGCGGCAGCTTCATACTGTCCAAGCGCATATTCATTATGTGGTCAACTGACTGTACTTGCATCGACGCCAGCACTTCATCATTGTAATGCATGTACTCCAGCACTCACACCAGCAACCACTCCAGCTACAGTAGCAGAAGTAAGTAGATTGCTTCCAGCGTCTCTTCGTGCCATCTTTTTTCTTCACTTGCTGATATCATCTTTCATTCATGCAAAATTCTTTTTGAGTTCAGTATATTTTTTTTGATATATCCCACCTATGTTGTTTTGTGGTATAGCAATCAGACGATCCCAAAACATTCTCCATTTTTCTTCGTTTGCATTTCTTGGTGGAACCAGATGTCAGTATCCAACAGTAGTTGCTCGTTGTGCAGCAGATTCTCTCATTTGGATGAGTAGAGACTTTCTCTCTTGTTCAGTGAGTGATCTATTGGTCCCACTGATAAAGTTGGTATCCAACTCTCTTCCTGCTTTGAGACGAGCGAGCGTTTCAGCTATGGCAAGTGCTTGTTTCTCTCTATTTGCATCTTGCATAGCAGTGATCAATTCGATCGCTGGTTTTATCGCACCAGTCTTGTGCATTTTATCGTTGACTGCTTTAAGGATATTGAGTTGTTTGTTTCTGATTGCATGTTTACCAAATCCTCGCCATGCGAGTGTCCTTTGCATTGTGCTATGTTTTTTGATCTGTTCTTCAATTTCTTTGATACGGTTATCGAGTTCTTTGGTTCCCATGGTAATAGCATCTTCATGAGTTTTTTGTGCTTCAGTAAGATAGTCACGATAGGTTTTCATCCATTGCAAGACAGCAGCAAGTCCTGCTACTCATCCCACAACACCGAGAGCGCCAAGTCATCCTGCTGCAAGTCATACACCTGCACCGACTTTGAGAGCGGCATTTCCTATAGTAGATCATGCAAGTCAAAAGGTAGCTGTATTTGCAACGCTATATACTTTGTCCACCCAGGTTCTGTTATGTTCTCTGAGTTTGGATTGCGTCAATTCAACTGTATCTTTTTCTACTTTATAGAGTTTAACATTGGCAGTAATATTACTGAGTTGTTTTACCGCAGATTTACTCTTGTAGGCGATAATATGATCACAGAGTCTATCCATTTCAGCTTTACTAGCGACATTGGGATTACTAAAATGAACTCCATGGAGTTGTGCAGTCGGGTGGTCGCCAAATAATTTATAAATTTCTTCTTGAATCTCTTTGTAATCATCATCAGTCCTTTCTCATTTTTTTTTAACATTATTTCTGATAGCAACCATAAATCTAATATCATCCAGTTGCTCCATGATATCACTTCCGGTCATACCCGTTTGATAGTCTTTGTTGTTCGTAAAAAAGTCATTAAACTGAGCGATAGCATCTTCTCTGGATATACCACCTTTATCTACTCACTTGATATATGAGTTAGCAATAGTATTCACGGCATCATTGCTTCCTAGTGAAGTTTTTTTGACTTTTCCTGCATCCAGTCCTAGATCATATTCAGAAGCAAAGTTTCCAATTGACGATGCTATTCTTTGTTGACGGGTGATGTCGGTTTCGATAGCCTCATTATGCTTTTTGGATATACTGAGACGATTATTGATACGATTGTCTTGTCTCCAACGAGCAAATGTATACATCGCCAATCTTTTTGGTCGTCGTCTTTTTTCATACTTGTGTTGATATTCTTCCAAAACATCTTGTTCGATAGATTTTTTGACAAGAGATTCTTTGTCCATAACATGAGCGGATATTTCTAGTTTTTCTGCTGGTCAGTTATCTGTTGGAGGTTCGTCTATTGGAGGCGTATCTACTGGAGGTGTAACTACTGGAGTTTGTTCAGTCGGTATGCGGGGTGGAAGCTCTTTGGGTGTTCTTTTGTATATTCTTGTAAAGAGGTCTTTGTATATCGTTGCAAAATCATCTTCGATAGCTTTATACTTAGCTTTAATATCTTCAAGCTCTTGTTCCAGTTGTTTGACTTTTGCAAGATCTGCAATACCACTATTTTTCACAAGATCAATTTTGTCTTGTGTATCCATGATAGCATTGACGAGCTGTTTCTTGAACTCATTGATCTCGTGTTCAAGCGCAGGGAAGATAGACCTAAACAGTGGAGTATCTGCATTGATGTTTTGATTTTTATCAAAATCCTGCATATGCATCTTCAGTGTGTCCCATCTTACCTTAAGATTAGTATATTGCATACGCATATCAGCCATATTTACCAACTTCAGCAACTGTTCCATTTTCTGATCAATGGTATCGACAGGACTTTCTGGTGTATGTGGTGGGAGTTCAAGCGGTTTTGGTTTTTCTACAGGAGTTGCGACAACTTTCTTTTTAGGAGTTGGAGAAGTCTCTTTTTCGATAACCACTTCAGGCTGATCTTCATTAGTTTTTTCTTCAGTAGTTGAGATAACTTCTTTTTCAGTAGTCGGAGCAGTATTTATTTTTTGTAGTTGTTCAAGATTAATTTTCCATCTCTTAGTCTTCTCAACAAAATTTTTATTTACTATAGAGGTATCAGGATCAATAAGATCTATGCTCTTTCTAATATTAAATGGAATTTGTAGTTCTTTTATTCCAAGATTTTGTATTGTTTGTATTTGTCATGGATGAAATGTAGTTATCCATCAGTCATTTTTTTTGGTAATATGTCCCAAGACAACTTCATCTGGGGTTGTTATTCGTCGAGTATTTTTATCAACACCTACAGGAAGTATTTTGATGCTATTTCTATCTTTATCATGTTTTGAGCATGATCATTTTTCTGCCATATCAATACGCACGTCTGTATTATTTTGCACAATGTCTTGCGAGAATAGTTTAGCCTCGGGTTGTTTGAGTGATATAAATGATGGAGCTATCGTAGCTGGTTCGTTGATTTGATTGATAGTCTCTTTTATATTTGTGATAACATCTATCTGAGCAGAAATTTTTTTAATATGGTTTTTAGCTTTTTGTACATCAATTCAATTGACACTATCTTTATTGCTTTGACTGTGAGTTTTGATTGATTTATTCATACGATCCCTACTATCAATAAGTCATTTCTCAAGTTTTATAATTTGCTTCTTGTCACTTGCTCTAACCGTAGGTTCTTTAAAAAGATCAAAAATATCTTTCTGTATAGAAACAACAGCTTTTTGCATTCATTTTTGCACTTCTAGACTATTGATATTGTCATGGAGTGACTGGACTTTGTTTTGATTAAGAGCCATGAAATAGGGCAAAATAAGTAAATAGTATCCTTAGTATAGCCTAGAAGACAACAATATGCCAAAAAACACTATCAGTTATGGTTCAATAGGTTGACAAAATATTGTTTATATATAAAGATATGTTATATTTTCTATCATCCTTCGTATTATTTTTTGCAATTGTCTAAGAAATCACTACAAGAATAGCAGATTTATTCATTGATTATGGTATCCATGCATCTCAAGAACGAACTCGAACAACGTTGATTTCTCTATCAGGTTACTGACGAGAAAGTGTTTGATCTGTTTGAAAAATGATGACAAGCATTTTATTTTGGCTGTGATCCAACTGCGAATAGTCTCCATCTAGGAAATTTTGTCGTCTTTATGCAGGCGGTCAATTATATGAAAAAAGGGAATAAGCTCTATTTGATCATCGGAGGAGCGACAGGTATGATCGGTGATCCAGGAGGAAAAGAGAGTGAAAGATCGTTTCTGGATGAAGATGCACTCAAATATAATGTTGACAGTATCACGACACAAGTGACCACTGTCCTCAAAAATCTTAAAGAGCTATCAGGATATGATTTTGATTTTGAAGTAGTTAATAATGACCAGTTTTACACTGATATGTCATATACAAGATTTTTGCGTGATGTTGGAAAATATATAACCGTCAATAGTATGATGAACAAAGAAACTGTCAAAAAAAGAATCCAAGACCCAGATCAGTCGATTTCTTATACGGAGTTTAGTTATATGTTGATGCAGGCATATGATTACTTGAAACTTTATGAAGATCATAACGTATCTCTCCAAATATCAGGTTCAGATCAACGATGAAATATAGTCACCGGAGTAGAACTTATCCGTAAGAAGCTAGATAAGCAAGTCTATGGAGCAACAGGACCACTGGTGCTAGATTCAACAGGAAAGAAATTTGGAAAATCTGAAGGTAATGCTATATGGCTAGATCCAAACAAATCCACACCATTTTCTGTCTACCAATATTTTATGAATACCTCAGATGAAGATGTTGAGAGGTATTTGAAATTATTTACTTTGCTAGATTTCGATGCAATAGAAGGTATTGTAGTCAAACATTCTCAAGATCCAGCTGCAAGGTACGGACAGCAAGATTTGGCAAAATATGTTGTGACTACAATATTCGGTACGCAAGCGGCTGAGCAAGCAGTTACAATCACACAGTTATTGTTTGATGCTGATGATAAACTTGTAGCCATACAACACTTAGACAAAGCAACGATTACTGCATTAGTATCTGCAACAGAAGGCGTTGTTGTATCCGGAGAACAAAGAATCCTTGACTTATGTACTCAATCATGATTGACACAATCCAACGGTGAAGCAAAAAAACAAATCCAAGCATGAGCAATATATTGTAACGAACAGAAGATAGATGATCTACAAAAAATCATCACTCCACAAGACGCTATCAATGGACTTCTGCTTCTAAGAAAAGGAAAAAAAGTATACAAAGCTATAAAAATTTCCTAGTCTATAAATTTGACAAAATCGGTGATCTCTCGTATACTTATACTCGACCGCCAATGGATTTTGTTTCAAAATCTATGGATGCGAGAGCCTGCTTGCCGTTAGGCAGGGTATATAACTACTCGGTCTGAGGAAACATAACGTTCAAACACAATGAAAAAGTTTATGATTTCCAAAGCGGTTCAGTATAGGTATTTATATACCAAATAAATATGCGTATCGCCAGATATTTATCTATCATTACCCTAAGCAGCTTCGCAGTTGCGCAAGCATTTGTACTACAAGTTTTGGATATAGAAACTATTGATCCTATACATATTTCTGAAGTACATTTTTTTGCTGCTGGCAATAATTTTGGTGGTGCTGTTATTCGATTGACGCCTATAGCATTGGATATTCCACAGGAGATAGCTGCTAATGGACAGTTAGTTTCATGCCAGCAGCAATTGAGATGATTATATTATAACAACCAAAGAGGACAAAGGTTATATCCATTAGATTTCCAGACATCACAGTATTTAGAAACGATAGACAATAGTTATGAAGATTTGGATATAGTCGGATGATTATATTCTCAATGTACTTGAACAGGCGTGGATACTGAAAGTATCATCGGACAGATTGTCTATGATTATAATGGAATACAGACAGAGATTTTTGCATGACTAGAGTATATATATAACACCAATAGCCGACAATATCCACTACGCAATAGTTTACAGTATTTTGATAGTTCTCCATTATGATATATATATGATAGCGCCGGAGGGATTGGATTTATCGGTGGACTGTTCGATGAGCATGAAGCAGTGCTGTGATTTATACAAGACGATCAATCAATCCAAACAATATTCACCCAAAGTGGTGATATTATCTATGGATATAATTCTCCAGTGATTGTTGCTGACAATACAACAACAGGATGAACAACCTGATGACAGATCGCAATACAAGGGATCATTGCAGCAACGACAAGTATTGCTGCATCGCAGACAGACACACTCATAGAGGAATATAGTTCTATGGTTGTCTCTACAAAAACATTTACCGCAGCAGATATTATCAATAAAAAAAGAAAACTCATGTATCAACAATGCCAGTGACATAGTCAAGCTCTAAGTATAGATGAAGATAATCTAATAATATGTGTAACATATCCAGAACATAGTTCAACGCAGCAATTCTCAATCAATCTAAATACATCATCCTACGCAGATAAAACTATTTTTGTTAAAAATGCTAATATACATCTGTACGGAACCATGGACAATATGAGTGATCCACTCAATATATTTATTGATAATGGCAATATAGTTTGGCATACGGATGGTGTTTCTGTTGTTGATTTTGATAATAAAGGAAACCCCATAGCAGAGCCAGGGGTTTCTCAATGATTGTTTTTGAAATGAAATTTCTTTGTGGATGGATTATTTGTTTCTCCGACAGGATCATTTACTCATAAGACGTATATACATGGTAAGGTAGTATCCCTCCACACGCCCGATACACCTACCCCAGCAAAACAAAATCATATTGCCACCAAATTTTGACCAGGCTTTGAAACATCTATTTCTTTACAAGATGTCTTTGCTTGGCGTTGTAATTCAGGTACAAATACAGCTTCTGATGGCACTACATGTTCTTCTGTAGCCGATCCCTACGCACTTGCGCCATTGGTATTCATTGATCGTTATTTTCCTTCAGTAGTATTGCAGTAGTATTTATTCTGCGGTGAGCGTAATATTTTGTTCTGAGGTATTACCATAAAAGTCGACTGCTTGTATGACAAATTCACCTAAGGTGGCAGTCTTAAAGCTGACAATGCTATTTTTTATAGAATACACTACTGTGCCATTTTTCTTAATAGTACCAGACGTGACATATGATTCATCATCAACAATAAACAATCTTACTTCATAGCTACCATCATCTTGGGTTATAACTCTTTGACTTTCGATGCGAGGAGGTTTTGTGTCTTGATTGATAAGCTTCATTGTCTGTGATGCGTTATTGGAAAATCAAACAATATCTGCAGCAACTACTTTGATAACAACATCTCATGCAGCAACACTACTTGGTATGGTAATAGTCGTAGCATCAACAATATTATTTTTTGCTGGGCTATATCTATTTCTTCCAACCACTTCATCATTGACAAAAATAGTAACTTCCCTAATCATCTTTGGAGAGCTGATATTATAGGTCACGGATGATGTACGAGCGATATTCGCCGCAGATTTTGGCAATACTATCTCTACAGCAATACGTTGATCTTCTTTTGGTATTCTATCAGCACACGCTTCTGTTGGAGTGAAGACAAAGATATTATTGAAATTATATTTTGTAGCTAATGCACGAGCTCTTTGGCTTTGAGGAATCTCCTCTATCCATCCAGTTCCTACTTGTGTTGACCTGCTCCATCGATCTTTGATTTCATCCAAATCCATATTGTTTGGCATAAAGCTGTATGGCTGGATAATATATCCATTACGAATGTCTTGTAGAGGAGTATATGGACTAGTAAGACCATTACACATAGCATCAAACTCAAAAGCAGTAGCTCACATATCGCTTGTTCCTGGTTGATTGTTTGTTGATCATCTTGTACTTACAACAAACTCGCTTGGTGTAGCATCACTGATTGGCAATCCAGTAAGTTTAGATACTTGCATATCGATTGTCTCTACTGGAGTGAGAGATTCGTTGATGATAAGATTATTACTCAATAACCATCCATAAAATGATCTCATATTAGATCATAATATAGTTCCTCAAAAAGCATTTCTATTCATTGGAGCTCCATCAGTATTTCCTACCCAGAAGATAGCAACCTTTGATGGTGTATAGGTAGCAAGCCATCCATCTCTTGGACGAGTTCAATTTGGTGTTTTGACATCAGATGTTCAACTCTTAGCAGCCAACTTTAGACCACGAATAGAAAACATACTTACCCAACTACTTGGCATATTTGCAGTGTTTGATAATATTTCTCGTATTAGGGAGGCTGCTCCAGGAGTAATAACAGATACTTCAGTCACAACTTCTTTTTCATACAAGATCGATCCGTCGCTTGATCTTATTTCCAAGATCGGATTCGTGGCTACTCTTTCTCCTTGTCTACTAAGCTGTGTGTAGGCATCTGCTAATTCTAACATCGTCACTTCACCTGCTCCTAGAGCCATAGGATACCCATATTCAACAGTGTCAGATAGTGATGATAACCCAATTTTTTGTAACCAAGGTTTAGCAACTTCTTCTCCTCATAGAGCAAAAAACATCTTAATCGCAGGAATATTCCTACTAAATGCTAATGCTTGTCTCAATGGCAACATTCAGAAGAAATCTCCATCAGCATTGCTTGGTTCATCTCATCATACATTGAAAGGAATATCGAATATTGGAGTGTCAAGAGTAATAGGGAGTGTTTGAAATCATAACGCATAAATCAAGGGTTTTATTGATGAACCTATTTGTCTTTTTCTTCTAATGATATCATTTTTTCCTTCAATCTCTTCATTGAAATAGTCAGTAGATCAGACATATGCAAGCACATCGCCATTGGTCGAGTCAAGATATATCATTGCTTTATTGTTTGCTCCATGGGAAGTAAGTTCTCCTTGTGTTTCTCTAAATGTCTTTTCTATCTGTTGTTGAATATCTCGATCGAGTGATGTCTTTACAACTAAACCTCATTCTTGTATGAGTTCTTTGTCATATTCTTTTTCAAGTAATTCAGTAACCCAGTGAACAAAATGTGGAGCATTGATAGCAAAGGCACTAGATTGAAACACATAGTCCAATCCATCAATAAGAGCTTTTTTTAGTTCAATATCAGAAATATAGTCATCTTCAAGCATTCTAGTAAGAGCAAGATCTTTTCTTCCACTAACATACTGCACATCAAAATTTCTTCCTTCGTATGAAAGAGAAAATGAAGTAGTATTTTCTAAAGATTTAAGAACATCATTGCTGCTTACATTACTACTTATCTTTATGCCATTAATAGCATTAGCGACACGAGAGTATGCTTCTGTTTGCATACCTGTTGATACTTCTATGATATTTCATTGAGGATCGCTAATACGGATCTGTCACATAAGGCGAGATCTGTTTCTGTATGGTTCGTAGATACTTGGTCACTTAGGGATAGATGCAATGATTGCAGATTCCAATACCCCAAGATTATTAGCAGAAGTTCCAAAATACGTATGTGACGCTGCTTCTATTCAGTATGCATTATTTCCTAGGAATATATAATTTAAGTATAATTCAAGTGTTGTTTCCTTCATTTTTCTACGTAGTTCAGTATTGTTTAATCATTTGTTTTCTTTACGGATTTGTGACTCAAGAGTTCTGTCTAATCTCTTGGTAAGTACCATTTCTTTCAGTTTTCTGACGACTTTTTCAGAGAATGTTTTTCCTCTATACAACAAAAGATTCATTACGAGCTGTTGTGGTATCGTAGATGCTCCTTGTGTACTTCCACCCAGTGTTTTAATCCCAGCTCTCAATATTCCCACAGCATCTAATCAGCTATGTTCTCGATAACGTTGATCTTCCATTGCTACAATAGCATCGATCATTGTTGGAGATATCGCTTGGTACGGAACATATTGTCTATTTTGTTCAAACAGTTTATAGAGTTCAATTCCATTTCTATCAGTGATAACTGTCGCTTGAGAGAAAATCATATCCTTGACTGTAGATACATCAGGTAAGTCTTTATAGACAGTAGACCATATCCAAGACATGAATATAGCTAAGAACACAATTAATCCTCATCCTCATCGTTTTATGATGTTTTGTTTATCCCAAGAACGAGGAAATGATGGTAAAGAAAAATTTGATCACACAGATGTTCTTCATGATCTTTGGTTAAATCAACTATTTGGATTGATAGGTTTCATCATCGGAGAATAATAACAAAATAAGGGCATAAAACGAGAAGAAGACTACAAGAATTTCAAGCATAAGCCAGTAATTGGATTGTTGCATGAAGGGTCTATGTAGTCTTCTTATATATTTTTATACAGTATATGCAAATCACTTCATTTATGGGTAGATATATCATATAATACCATCACGATCAATATCTTCTCGACGTTTGGTAACAATAAACTTACCTGCGTAATTCATATCTTCAACAATCATTTTGCCATCATCTTTATGTACTTCTCTTACAACTGCAACGTGTCCAGCACTAGATCTTAATCTGCTATAAACAACAACCGCTCATACTCTTGGCGATTGTCACACAGAGTATCAAGCAGCCTTAGCATTAGCATACCATTGGTTCCCGTTTCCTCCAAATTTTCTCTCTTGCTTTCCATCAACAACTGCACCGAATATACCTGGGCTTATAATAGCAGCATACCATGTACATTGTCAAGCATAGAAGCTATTTGATATTTTTTGATTATACGTCCATTTGGATATAATACCATCTTTCCCATTAGATGAACTAGATGAATTTCCTCATGAAGCGCGAGATGTGCTAGGGTTAGATGCTGTCGTAGCTCTCACTGATCTGTTTGTCGATGATCTTGTAATTGTAGGTTTTTTCGCAACGACTGGTCTAGGTACATAAATAGGATCAGGTTCCTGGAGTCATTTGTTTTTAGCGTCCCTATCTGATATATTGATAAATATTTCTTGTCATTCTTGAAGAATCTCCGTATCGTCTTGTATGTAGTTCAATGTCATAAGATCTTCAAGATTCAGATCGTACAACTCAGCAAAAACACGGATAGTTGTTTTATTTTTCATTCCATAGACAAATCCTTCTTGCTCATCAGTAACGATCAATTTTTGACCAGGACGGATAGAAGCACTTCCTATGTTGTTTATTTTTTTCAAATGAGATATCGTTGTACCAAACTTTGTAGCAATACCTCAAAGGTTATCACCAGCTTGTACAACATATTGTAAAACTCATACTTCATTACCCTCAACCGCAACGATTTCAACTGTACGTAAGTCGATGGTTGCCAAATCGCTAACATTTTCCTGTGTAAACAATGGATTGATAATTGCGACGGGTTCTTCTGTCACAAACTTATCAGCATATACCATCATATATGCAAACAAAACAATAACTATAAGCGAAAGAATAAACTTTGCTCCATTAAGTCCTTTGTGAATCGGCATATAATAATAAGATGTATAAATGGCGGAGAGAGAGGGATTCGAACCCACGGTACCGTTGCCGGTACAACTGCTTTCAAGGCAGTCGCATTCAACCGCTCTGCCATCTCTCCGTGCATATATGCAATACGAAAAATCGCATTACTTCGATAAATAATAGTCTTTTTCTATTGCATTGCAAGTTCTAAATCGTAGTATGGATTGTAGCTGTATTTACCTATACTATAACCGTATATGACGAAGTTTTTAAAGCAAAATTATCCTCTACAACTATGAGCAAACAACCCTATCTTGAGAGTGTCCGCAGATAATATTCAAGACATTACTCCAGAGATACGTACCTTTGCTTATGACTTATTGGAGTTGATGCGATTATACGAATGAGTATGACTCGCAGCACCACAAGTAGGAAAATCTCGAAAAATCATCGCGACAACACAGCGAAAAAGTGGAAAAAGATGAGAAAAAAATACGGGAGAAATTGTGATGATCAACCCTGAAATTACTGAAAAATCAACGCAGATGATTCTATCAGAAGAAGCATGTTTATCCTTACCTGGAGAACAGGGAGCAGTAAGAAGATATAGAAGTATTTCCGTATCATATCTTGATCCAGAATGAAGAAAACATACGAGGAAGTTTGAAGATTTCAACGCTGCAATTATCCAACACGAGATAGATCATGTCAATGGAGTGCTTTTTATCGACAAATTGGTCGAACCCAAAAAACTCTAATCATAGATTGCAAAAATATTGTTTTTCTCTATAGTCTTGATTACGTCCACTTATTATGATCCGCTTTGTGGGTTAGAGTGGTCTAATAGACGACCCGCACAGCGGGTTTGGTTCGCGGGTTTATCGTTTCCCCCATCCATGTATTATGTCTATATACTTCAAGGACTTAGGTATTACGTTGGGTATACAAGCAATCTTATGCTAAGATTTTCCCAACATGTATCGTGAAAAACTATATCTACCTCTAAGTATGGAGAATTAAAAATTGTATGATATTTCGCTTGTGAAACAAAAGAAGAAGCGATGAGATTAGAGAGGATTATTAAGAAAAGTAAAAACATTAAAAAACGAATAGGCGTAGAATGATTTATATGGCACCCTGCTAGAGTGGTCTAATAGACGGGTCTGCAAAACCTTGGTTCGCGGGTTCAAATCCCGCGGGTGCCTTAGTCTCTAGCTTAGAACCAAGAGAAAAAACAACTCTGTTCCGTCGAAAATTAGACCCTAAAAAAGGGTCTTTTTTTATTATAACAAAGAAAAGGATTGCTAGAATGATCTAATAGACGACCCGCAGAGCGGGTTTGGTTCGCGGGTTCAAATCCCGCGGGTGCCTTAGTCTCTAGCTTAGAACCAAGAGAAAAAAACTCTGTTCCGTCAACGGACCTCATCTGAGGTCTTTTTTTATTGTTGAAGAGATTTTCTCACTCTATTCATAATAGCATATCATAGACCGTTACTTTCAGGAAGCGCTTCCACATAAAGATCTTGTATTCCATCCATATCTGCCTGATGATAGAGTTGATAGAGCCTTTGCGCACATTCCAAGAGATTATCATGAGATCACCAACGATATATGCGATAAATGTATTTTTCTGTAGCACATTGATGCTGAGAGATCCACTCATCAGTAACGATAAAACCAGTTTTTAAAGAATTTTTGGGAAGTGGCGATCCTGGTTCAATAATATGAATACGAGCTTTTGGTGCATAATGTTTGTATTTTATCCCTGGCGAAATATTTGATTGTGTGTTGCTATACTGGACAATGATATCTGGTCATACAACCGACGATATGTCCTCAGGAGTAATAAATCCAGGTCTGTGTATGAGTATAGTGTTGTCTACTACTTGGATTACCGTTGATTCGATACCTACAGTACAAGCTCATCCATCAACAATAGGCACAGCATTGCCAAAATTTCTCTCTACCATTGCAGCGGTAGTTGGACTAGGAGTTCAAGACATATTTGCACTAGGCGCAGCGAGAGCAAGTCATGACTCTTGGAGGATAGCACGTGTGATGGTGTGATCTGGTATTCTTATCGCAACAAGATCACTACCAGCCGTCGTTTCACTAGGAATAATATCTTTTTTTAGCAGCAAAATAGTAAGTGGTCATGGCATGAGCTTGTCTATCAGGAGTTGTTCTATAGGAGAATCAATGATTGCGTACTTCTGGATATCTTCTTTGTATCATACATGGACGATGAGAGGATTATCCTGCGGTCTATTCTTGATTCTAAAAATTTTTTGTATAGCAGCTGGATTGGTTGCGTCAGCAGCCAATCCATACACAGTTTCAGTCGGAATAGCAACAACATTACCTTGTTTTAATTCCTTGATTGCTTGCTGTATTTGCATATACTACAAAACAGTTATAAATAACATAACTATAACGATTTACCTACAAAAGTATAGATATTTCATGATTCAAACACAAGCAACAGTCGTCGATATAGAATATTCACCAAACAAGGAAGTAGCTTTCATCTATTTTAAGCCAGAAGAAACCTTTGCTTTTCAGGAAGGACAATTTATCTTTTTAGAAAGATTGTGATTTGTTTATCCTGATGGAAAAATGATGAAAAATGCCTACAGTATAGGTACAACGAACGCATTATTCCAAGAGAAATGAATTATTGGAACGATTGTTAAAAAGTCATCAACAGGAGGAATGTCAGAATACTTAACACAAGATGTCGCTATTGGGGATAGTATAAAAATCACTGGTCCACTATGACATTTCGTTGATAAGAAGTTATCTCGTAATTATGTTTTTGTGTCTATAGGAAGTGGGATTACGCCAGTATATTCTTTATATAATGCACTAATCCAGACGAAAGATTTTGATAATATTATCAATGTATTTGGAGAAAGACATAAAGAGAATATTATTCCTGTAGTCATGCAGTCATATACAAGTAGTAATCCTCGCATACAGCATATGTTATATTTATCACAAGAAAAAGATCTGCCAACAGGATGGCAGGCATGATATGTCCAACAGGCATTGGAATATATATTTGAGGCATTTTTAGATCAAAAATTTCAAATTTTTCTCTGTGGAAAACCAGTTATGGTTGATGATGTCGTCGCAATACTCCTTGATAGAGGGATAGAAAAGGAATATATCCACTTTGAAAAATATTAGTTTGTTTCCTCTTGGCCTATAACTTGAATTCTTACAACGGCGGATTGTGTTGGCCTTCCTCATTGGATAGTGATTTCTTTCATATTTTCTCGATTTTTTTGTCTTATTTTAAGGATGTTTGTTTTGACTATCTCTTGTTGAAATGATATGCTTGTACGTTCTTGCATAGCCTGTCTAAGGAAATATCCACGCGTTGAAGATAAACTTACAAAATACAAATAAACAAACGCGAAAAAAACCAATAGAACAACAAGTCCACCTACCTTTATCAAATCCCACATTTGATCGTTATGTTTGATTTGTCTAAGAATGTATGCGTATTGTTTCTCAAATTTTTCTTTAGGATTGAACGCAAATGTATTCATAGATACAATACTAGTAAATTTTCTCAATAATCCTCAAAACCGCACTTCTCGAGGCTCTATTTTTTTGCACTTCTTGTCGAGACGGTTTGATTGCTTTCTTGTGTATAGCAATATATTGTCCAGATTCTACTCTATTTTTAAATGATTGCTTGACGATTCTATCTTCAATGCTATGGTAGCTCATAATAGCACATCTTCATCAGGTATTAAGTATAGCATCAAAGTTCTCGAGAAAATCTTCCAACTGTTTGAGTTCTTGGTTGACGGCTATTCTGATAGCTTGAAAAATAACAATAGAGGCACTTTTTCCCAGTCCACACGATCCCAAAATATCTCTGAAATCTCCCGTAGTTTGGATTGGTTTTTCTTTTCTCGTTTTAGCAATTACCATACCAAGTTCATCGGCCTTCATTGGTGTAAAGTCTGCATAACGCTGAAAAGTATCACTTAGCGATTGTATTGTTTCTGTATTGATAAATATTTGTGCAGTCATTTCCTGCATCGTATCAAATCTCATGTCCAATACAGCATCTTCATGCACCGAAAATCCACGCGACCCATCTTTAAAATGGTCCATATTGACTCCAATATCCAAGAGTATATAGTCGACTCATGCTATATTATTTTCTTTACATAGCGATACAATATTTGCATAATTTCCATGGAGAATATCGATGTTACTATGCAGTCACAATCTCTCTTTTGCTTTTGTGATCATAGCCATATCTCTATCTATCCCAAAAATTTTTGCATCAGGAAACTGAGTAGCGATTGCCATACTGTGTCATCCGTGCCCAAATGTTCCATCGATAACCACTTGTGCATTTGCTGGTATAGAGTCTAATACCTCTTTAAGAAGGACAGGTTGGTGATACATATATTTTTAGTAGATAAATATCTTTTGTAGAATAGTCATTTGTTATTATAATACAAAGAAATCATACGTATATATGCAATGTAAGTTTATATCAGTAAAAGATTGTTGATTTTTATCACGGTATATGTACTATCAATCCAATGACTTTACTTGTATTTAGATATCGCAAATGCAATACAAAAAACTTATGCTCAAGCTCTCGGGTGAAGCACTCAAAAACTGATCTGATGATCTCTTTGATTACAATTTTATGCGTACACTTGCGGGGAAGATACAAACATTGATCACCAATGGACATCATATAGCTATTGTTCTTGGCGCAGGAAATATCTACAGAGGAGCTAGACAAGAAGATATTGATCGTGTACAGGGTGATTATGTTGGTATGATGGCTACAGTTATCAATGCAACAGTTTTTGCTCAGGTGTTGGAACAATCAGGAATTAAAACAAAAGTATTCTCATCATTGTCGGTGCCAAAGATAGCAGATGATTTTGTTGCCAAAAAAGCCCAACAAGCACTAGCTGATGGCTATGTGGTATTTTGCGCAGGAGGAATAGGACATCCGTTCTTTAGTACCGATACAGCGGCAGCGCAGAAAGCGTTGGAATTGGGCTGTGATGTTGTCGTTAAAGCGACCAAAGTCGATGGAGT
>Ga0209702_10004632_pt1 | contig 19710 bp, 19 predicted proteins | sample FRY01_FD_187210 | JGI IMG/M metagenome (GOLD analysis project Ga0209702, IMG submission 187210) | Freshwater microbial communities from Lake Fryxell liftoff mats and glacier meltwater in Antarctica - FRY-01 (SPAdes) (version 2) | ecosystem: Environmental > Aquatic > Freshwater > Ice > Glacier...
CAACGATCAGATCGATTTGAGTGTGCAACGACTGGCACGGATTCAGGTCCGCCAATCGGCCTTGTGAAGTCAGTACGTTCACCAATTCATCGACGCCGCGTTTGCCTTCATCTAGTTGGTCGGCCAGCCATTTTCTGGCCAATTCATCACTTTCGCGACGGTACCCTTTCTCCAAATAACCACTAAAACCCGGAATGTATCGAAGAATAGATTCAATCCACCCACGGCTATCAGCATGTTGGTGCGGATCGGGCATCGTCGTGTCTCCTGCTAACGAATAATTCAAATGAACGCAAATCCAATCGTTGGAACTACACAAATCCAATCGTTGGATTTACTAGGCGAATGTCAATGAGCAACGTCTGAATGTGAACCAAATTTCTGCACCCAAACCAACGCCAACCATGATTTTTAGGCGACCTGATCCGAACGAAACTTCCCCAAACATGAAATGCCGATGGTTCAAAAACTATGCCGGTTGGGACGGTCTGGCGTTTCCTATACGATACCTATTTCCAGCAGTCCCAACCACGGGGCAATGGTAATCTTGGGCCGACGGAAGTGTTTTGGATTCCTAAACAAACACCAAATATTTCGTTGAAATGTGGCGGATTTATCAACAAAAAAAGGAATGCATGGCCGATCGCCATGAATTCCTTATCTAGGATTGATTTATCGGCCCTGTGTCCAAAAACGGAGCGTTCTAGGCGGTTCAGGTTTGATCTTTAGTGCACGTGCGGCTTGATGAAAATCTTCATCGAACCGTCGGCGGTCTCTAAAGTCAAATCGACGCCCAAATTCAACGCCACTAACAAAGCTTTGTCAGTCCGTTCGAATGTAGCGGCTTTTCCATCAACAGCATCGGTTGCGGTCAATTCGAACTCTTTCGATTTATCACCACTCTTTGATGTGAAATAGGCTTTGGTAACGGCGGCTGGTTGTAGACTCTTTTTAGTTTCGTCCAACAGGTAAACCGTTACTTTGTCTTCGTTGTCATTATGAGTCCATTCGGCGAAGCCTTTTGAATCATCAAAAGCAATCACGTGGCCGCCTTTGGGGCCAAATTCTTCAGCATGGGCAGCATGGTCGTGTCCATCATCATCGTGGCTATGACTGCCGTCTTCTTCATGATCATGCCCATGATCGGCGGTTTTGTTGGCAGTCGTGCTGTCGGTGTTTTCACAGCCGGCCGACGTGGCGATCCCAAATAGGCCACATACGGCAAGCAGAAGCGTTAGGTTGGTATTATTTTTCATCTCTTGGTTCTCATTGGTTTTCGAGTGAAGTTGGACGAAGTTCGAAGCATCGATTGAATCTATGTCGGTCACAGCCAGTAGATTGCAGCCCATGAATTTAAAAGATCTGCTCCGCCGCGACAAGCAACCTATCGTTAGCTTTGTCACTAGCGATCTGGCTGCCATGGAAGAAAAGCGTTCTCACGATAGCTTCACAATTCAAAATTGGGTCGGCAATAATCAGAGGGCATGCCAAACGTTTACTTTCACCTCCTAGCACGAATGCAATGGAAGCAAGTCTACCGATCGGCAATCCAACTAGTTGGTGTTGCCTGAAGTCTACCGCACGCCGGTTGCCAGTTTCTAAGTGACGACCAGTTCGCGAACATTGTAAGACAATTCAAGTCAGCGGAAAATCCGTGGAGGGTAACAAATTGGAATCGCCGTTACAACTTGGTCTGCTGCGCGAATGAGGGCGAATTACTGGTTTTGCCTTGTCCAAAGACTGAATATGTTTCAGGCTGGTTCTCGCTTGGTCGTTTGGTGACCAAACTATGGCTCAGCACGACTAGGTTCTAGTGGGCGATCGCAACACAAATGTTGCAAGAGCCTGCGTTCTGGAAACGGCTATTAGCGTCTAACGGATTCTCAAAACGATAAAGTGTCTCAAATTGAGGTAAACGGTTGGTGGAAACCGCGGGGATGGAATCGCAAGGTTCGGTAATCCAGAGGAAGTGAAGTCGATTGGGCCAAAGTTTTTCCCCGAAGTGCTGGCATCCCCATTGGATTAGTTTGGCGGTAAGTGGGTGCCACGAAACGCCACCCTTTTTGAATATTTGTTCTTGCTATCAGTGCAATTTTTGAAAATTTCTAAAGTCATATTTGCCACAGGTTCCCTACTCTAGCTATGCAATTGTTACACACTTGGCGGTCGAAAAGGCACCAGAATTACGATCCGAATGCTAGCGTTCGTAAGTGAGTTCTATGCAGGAAATCGAGGAAATTCTACATAATTCCCCAATTTCCTGTCATTCTTTCGTGACTTACGGGGAAGTGGCACTCAAGTTGCAACACTAATCTCCCGTCGGTCAAACTGTCATTTGTTGATCGGAATTGTAGGGCTTGCTTGATTTGAAAACGGAATTTTCTAGTTGTATGACGTGTTGTTCTTCGGGAAAGCTGTTAGGGCGTCGGGCGACATTGAGTTAAGTCCGCCGGAGGGAGAATCGCAAGGATTTGCTTCAAGATGGTTCTCAACTCCACGAATGTCAGTATTTCGTTGCAAGAGATTGGTGGAGCTTCGCCACTTAAGTGAAGGAGAAGTTTTTCGGGCAGCCAACGGTTTTCCAAAGCCAGGCTTAAACAGCGAAACGAAACTGAATCAGCGTTAGGCCGAATTGGGTAATGAAAAGTGGATGTCACGGTCGAGCAAGCGATTCAATTGGGTGGCAGGTATTTTGCCACGCCACCTACCGACGAAATAACTTGATCGAATGTAAATAGCAAAGGAATGTGAAAATGTTAGTATTGTCTCGAAAGACTGGTCAAGCCATTCAAATTGGTGAAAACGTCACCGTCACTGTTTTAAAGGTGAAGGGAAACACGATACGAATAGGAATATCGGCTCCATCGGATGTTCGAGTGGTCAGGGGAGAGCTAATCGAACTGGAGATTGAGGCGTCCGAAGACCCAAGTTCTGCGGGCTTGCAATACCCGTCGGGCAATCTCGTTGCTGTGGGCAAAGGTGAAGTTCTACCCGCGGTCGCCCAGGAATCGGTAGTGCGTGATGCTGTGGTGGCCTTCAATTCGACCCCATCTAAGGGCGTTCAGTTCAGTATCGAAGGTAAGCAAAACGGGACAGGAGATCGAGTGTCGCCATTGGGTAGTCGCGTCAAAGGTGAGGTCGCCAAAGGTGAGGTCGCCAAAGTTAGGGCTTCGAATGCCTGCGACAATCAGGACGCTGATTCGCAGAATGACCAGCCGAAATATTTGCCGGTCAATCGGATCGCTGATGGGAACTATGAGGCCAAGGCGACCTATCAAGTTCAGCAGTACCGCTTCAAGACTGAATCGCCTGTGAACGAAAAGTTGGGTTCGTAAAACGGAGTTTCGGGATGCGAAGTTGCGTGGAAATCGTTGCTTGATTGACTGGCGTGAAATCGCAGTTTTAAGTGGCCTCGCATCCCAAATTTCGAATTTTCGCTTGGGCGCGAAATTTAGTGAGTCCAAGCGTAATCTCTCTGTAGGTAAGCCTGACAGAGAACGGAAAACGTATTACTGGAAATGAAATTCGTTAGCCTTCGTCAACTTAAGGTCGACTAGACGTTGGTTCCAGCGACCCAACCAGTGCTGAAGGCAGCCTGGAAATTGAATCCGCCGATTCGGCCATCTAGGTCTAAGATTTCTCCGGCTAAGAAAAGTCCAGGACAAATCTTACTCTGCATCGTCTTAGGATCGACCTCCGCAAGCACGACTCCGCCGGTGGTGACTTCGGCTTTTTCGTATCCAAGCGTTTGAGTGACCGGAATCGTCAGCATTTTTAAGTTTTGGACAATTCTGATTCGGTCAACTTTGCTTACCTCGGCCGCTTTTCTACTTTTATCAACATTTGCCAGCGATAGAAAAGTATCCGCCAGCCGTTCTGGAATATCGGTGTCTAGCAGTAGATCATGGGACAAGATTCGACCGATGGTTCGATTTCCGTTGGCTTGAATTGCGTTTTGTAGTTTCTGGGCAAGTATGTGGATGTCTGTTGCGGGCAGTGAATCGACAACACAGTTAAGTGACCGGGGTTCGGGGTGTGACGAAATGGCCTTGGAAACATCCATGGCTGCGGGGCCAGACAACCCAAAGTGTGTAAAAAGCAAAGGTGCCTGCCGCTGAATTAAACTCCGTTTGCGAACCATCGCCCAGCGGGAATCAATATCCGTCGTTTTGTCTAGCCAAGCATTTTCCAGCACACTGACATTGGCGGCGGGCAAAGCAATGCCTTTAAGTTGGTGCACCCAATCGGCTTCCGAGCGAAGTGGAACCAAGGCCGGATACGTATGGGTGACCGTATGCCCAAGGGCTCGCATCCACGGGTACCCATCGCCGGTTGTGCCGCAACCTGGATAGGACAAACCGCCAGTGGTGACGATCACTTTTTGGCAGTCGAAAGCTTGATCAACAGTTGTCACTTGAAAACCATGATCGATTGGTTGAACGTTGGTCACGGTTTGCTGATTGGCCAATTGGCAGCCACTGCGTTGCATTCGGCGAAGCAGTGCCTGTTGGACATCGAAGGCTTTGTCGCTGCCGGGAAATATCTTTCCGTTGGGTTCCACTTTGGTTTCAACGCCTTCGGCCAGCAGCATCGCAACCACATCTTGCGGGCCGAACTGAGTCAGCGCCGAATGTAGGAACTTACCGTTCTTACCGAACCCTTCGATGATGCCTTTTCGATCGGTATTGTGAGTGACATTGCATCGCGACCCACCTGAGATCAAAATCTTGACGCCAACTTTGCGATTTTTTTCAATCAACAGCGTCGACTTTCCTAGCTCTGCCGACCGAATAGCCGCCAGCAGACCAGCGGCGCCGGCCCCGATCACAATCACCTCAAAGTCGTGTGGCGTGGTCATGTTATCGATGGTGAACCTGAGAAGAAATGAACGGACCGGGGCGAACTGGAAACCAAGCGATATTATCGGTGCGAGTGAAGAAATGAATAGGCATGATCGCGCGATCAGCTCGAAAAATACACTTGTCCGGGCAAGTATATCGGAATTTCAACCGGACTGGACTGTCGCTGGGCCAAGTTGAACAAGGATCTATCGTAACCGTTCACGGCTTGAGCCTAGAGGGCGGCTTGATTGCCTGCAATTTGGCTTCGCTCGCCTGATTTAGAAAGTCGAAGAAGCCTCTGCTTTGTTTTCTGCTCGTGGCTGTTGTTTTGTTGTCGAGATGCTTCAGGAGAAAGCGAATGTCTGGGATCAAACGAGCCCAGCAATACTGCGCCTTACGGTCAAAGTTCCAGGCAAATGAACAATTCGCCGAGAATTCATCAAAGTACACAAAACCTTCCTAGTCTTCGGTGATGAGTTCTTCCTGCACGCTGCGAGATCGAGTTGCTGCGATGTGAAACCAAGTATACAGTGGTGCGGTAATGCACCAAATCCAATGTTTCGTGCCGTTGTTTTTGAGACTCGATTCGTCGCGGCCCTGCTGCGGTTGCTAAGTAATTGCTTGCCTGAGTTCTTCGTGAGCCTCGGCCAGCGAAGCAGAAATCGTGCCGTTGTACAGCTTGGCCAGATAGCTACGCGAAACCGGAGCTTGCAACCCATCGCTCATCCACAACGCACCGGTTGAATAGCTACGCACCGGTTGAATAGCTACGCACCGGTTGAATAGCTGCAATGTGCCCGCGACTTCAGCGAGCCAATCATCGGCAGCATGGGTGGGCTGAAAATGGGCCTTTAAGTTTCGGAACATCTGGCAAAACGGTGTTGCCGTCGCGTTCGACGTACTTTCGCAGTTGATACTCGGTGACATGCACTGGCAAATCCAGCAATTCAATGTGTTGAATGATCTTGAACTGGTCGGTCGCTGTGAGTCCCTGAGCACGAACTTCAGCATCGTCGATTTCATAAACAAACGATTCGTAGACACGCGCCGGTGGAAGCCGCTCGCGGAGTTTGCGCTTGTAACCTTGCTGGCCGCCGGGTTTGGATTTCCTGTGGCGGTCGGTTTACTTTTTCAGGGGCTTGACGATGTCGCTCGAAGGAGACTTTGACGACGTCGAAGGGTCTTTCTTCGCCTTGGCAAGCTCAAGCTTCAGTGACTTGAGTTCAGCAGTCAGCGATGATTCGATCCTTCTGGTCCATTCACGGACGGTAACGAATCTGTTCGGATTGCGAACTACCCATTTGTAACCGTGAACGGTTACGACATATCTTGGATCAACGCTCGATCTTGGGGCGAAATTATCGACCTTTAAGGGGAAGCAATTGGGACGGTGTTTGGATCGGCAGCAGCGGTTGGAAGCGTGTGCTGGAACGCAAGATCATTGAAAACGGCAGTTCATCTCGTCCTGAGGTTGACGCTTCGGGAACAATCGTTCCATCAATCGAAGCTTGTTCGACGGGTCCCAAATTGATTGGGTTATTGTCGGGATTTGACGCTGCGAAACCAGAGGCTAAGAACCCAATCCGCTGGATACTTTTTGAATCGGGGACGTTGTTTTGTCCAGCTTCAGAATGCAGTGTTTGCCTTGCCAAAGGGTTCGACGGGTTTTGGTCGCGGATGTACGCATTGATTTTCGAGTCGAAGGGTGGACCGTCGCCAAGCCCGTAATGAACGGGGGTTGTGACTGCAGAATCGACCAGGTGTTGAAGCAGAACTTGGCGAACGATCCAAATTGCTTTGGGATTTTGGTGGATCAGCATGTGGCGACTATCAACTTCATCCACACTACTGGCGTGGGCAAATTGAGCGTCAGCAATTTCGACCACTCCATCGCCTTCGCCAAATAGTTTCTGTTTGATACTTTCGCTCCAAGTCATTGTTTCTAGGTGTCCAACCACATTGTGGTAGCGAGTCCAGGGAGCGGTTCGCACCTTTGCTAAGGCTTCGAAGAACGGGGAATCGGGGGCTAATGAATCGATACTGGTTTCGATGGTTAACAAATCTTTGCGCTTGAAAATGCCCGGATTTTCATTGATCAGCGATTGATTTTTTTGCACCAACCACTCGGGCAAGGTCAAAAGTTTTCGTCCAAGCCAGCGGGTGGTCGGATTGGCGAAGTCGCTTCCCTTGTAAGGTGTTCCCAGTGTGATGACTCGTTTGACGTGCGGGTTGGGCTTGAAGAATAGTGTCTTCCGTAAATTTTCGATGGCAACGGGATCGCCTTTTAATTCCTCAAACGAACGATCACTCACCAGACGCCAAAAATGATCGTCGCTTTCAACCGTTTGCAACAAAGAAATCAGGCCACCCATGCTGTGTCCGACCAGCATCATTTCATCTAAAGCCAATGCTTGGTTGTCGGGGTCAAGTCGGAGTCGGGCTTCGTCTAGATCTTCGCGCATTTGTTTGGCGCTGGCCCAGAACGGTTGCCCTGTTGGATACATGTAAAACCAAAATTGATACCGCTTATTCAGCGTCGGGTTGGCTCGTAGGTCGTTGAACATTTCTGTCCAAGTAATCGCACTGGACCAGAAGCCGTGAACCATAACGACCGGGATCTTCGACGGATCGTAGGGTTCCAACATGTACAGACCCCGCACCTCTTTCCCTAGGTCTGCGTTTAACAACGAAGCGGTTGCCAATAAGTTGGATCGATACAGCGGATCATTCAAATAGTAGGCCAAAGGTGCGGTAATGTCCGTCGCCAGTGGCGTTTCCTTGGCGGCGACTCGGACGGTTGACTGACGAAGTGGATCAATCATTTCCAACTTGCCGGTGTAGACGTACTTGCCATTGGTCGAGTTCTTGGAATCCGAGACCAGACGCAAGAATGCGGTGACAGGCAATGTTAAATTGGGAGGATAATATTTTTCGCTGGGGGCGGGGTTGGCTTGTTGCTTTGCGCGAACAGCAATCAAAGGCACACCCAAACCGTATTGTCGATGGTGATTGGATAACCCATTAATATCAAAATCGGAAACGAATTCGAACTTCTCAAATTCTTCCGTTTGCCAATTGCCTAATATCTGGCACGACAGATCCAATTGAATTAGCGTTGAATCCAAAGTCACGGGACGATGGCCATTGAATTCATGCTGAGTTCTTAAGTGTCGAAGGATAGCCTGCAAGGATTGGTTGTAAGCTGATGTGACCTCGGCAAAATTGGGATCATAGGGATTGCGAGTCCGTTCAAATCGCGTCGACCAGAGGTAGTCGTAAGCCGAAACCACTGACATCAAGTGCCAATCGATTGCCGTTTTTTTGCGACCGTACTCGGATTCAAATTCAGCCTCGGCAAGTGATAACAAAGAGACGCACGCAGTCAAGTCGGCATTGTTTTCTAATTGGGAAAGTTTCCAAAGTTGATCAATTGCCTGGATTCGATCGTTTGTGAACGATTGCAGCAATGCGTAGCGGCGTAAGATTTGTTGATTCCGCTCGGAGGGTTCGGGCGGTGTTGGTCGCACGATCATGCGCCGCATTTGTTCCAGCGTCGAAGGCTTCACTCGCTTCATCACGACGGTCTCGGTACTTCCAATACTAGCAACCTTTGCCAACCGCTGAATACTGGAAGGATTGTCCAGCGATGCACATCCGGCGCATAACAGACCAATGGCAAAGCAGATTGCTCCGAATTGCAGTTTGATGTGCGAGTTACCGATTAGCAAGCGAATCATCTTTAATTATAAAGCCAGCATCGTAGCGGAATCTTGAAGCAAAATATGGGTCTGCCGATGTAATCCTAAACGTGATTGATCAGCGGAAGAGAACGAAATCAAATTTGGCACAGACCCAAAAGGTCGTTCTTCACTAAACACCTTTTGAGCGAAGTGAATGCGATTGGGCGAACTTCCGAGTGCTTATTTTGAAATTCGACTGCCACCCCGGTCAAATGAGACCGCGGACTGAAGTTTAATTAGCAGTTTTTTTCATTTTGGACAATGCATTTTTAGGCGATTTCGTCCTATCGCTGCGAGAATCCGAAATGAGCATCCGGTTCAGATTCGCCTCCAGGCTTCAATGAAATGGCTGGATCTAAGAAACGGTCGTTTGAAGTGTCATTTCAAGCGATTTAGTGGCGATCTGGCGTTAGGCAACTGCTAGCGATGCTCAGCACTGACTGCTTTTGAGAATGGCGATGTCAGCTATGGAACCGTTCGGTAAGCGACCGACTGCATTTAAGTTTGGCCGTTCGCTCAGACATTGATTTGGTACCGGATAGGTTGGCTCTGGTTTTGGGAAACGGGCTGTCTGGATCGTTTTGGCAGTCATCGTGACAATGTCCAGCGATGAACCTTAGAATGAACCCTCTGCGGAAGCCTTGGTTTTATGGCGAAAGGTTGGGACGCAGGAGATTGGGTCGCAGGAGGTTGGGACGCAGGAGGTTGGGACGCAGGAGAGCCAAAGAGACTTTGAGGCAGCGGAAACTGGTTACGATAGTTTTGCTTTTTGACAAATGAACGGTTGGGCCTTGCTACGTGAATATTTTTGCGAAAATTGAATCGCTGGCCAAACAGCAGGTGCAGATTGCTTTGGATCAGGGTTGGTGGCGTGATTATGAGGGGCCGGCAACTGAACAACTTGTTGAAAAATTGTGCGCCGTGTTTGAGCAAGCGTTTGCTCATCTTTGTTGCTCGGGAACAATGGCGGTTGAACTGGCTTTGCGTGGAGTCGGGGTAAGACCTGGCGATAATGTACTGCTGGCGGGCTACGATTTCGCGGGGAACTTTCGAGCGATCGAAAGCTTGGGGGCGCGTCCGGTTCTGATTGACAATTCTGCCGATGCTTGGGTGATCGACCATCAATGGTTACCCAACGACGATTCCGAAAAATATGCTGCGATTATTGTTTCGCCATTGCATGGTTCGTTGGTTGATTTAACGCCCATAAAAAATTGGTGTCACGCCAGGGGCTGTGCTTTGATTTTGGACGAGTGCCAAGTGCCTGCAGCGATGATTGGCGGTCGATTACTGGGAAGCCAGGCCGATGCGACTTGCCTTAGTTTTGGCGGCAGCAAACTGTTAACTTCAGGCCGAGGCGGTGCGGTTCTGACACCACACGAGCAAGTTTTACAGCGAATCAGAATCGCCAGCGACCGAGGCAATGATGCAACGGCACTAAGTCAATTGCAGGCCGCAAGCTTGCTGCCGCAGGTTGACCATTTGGTGGCGGCAAACCATTATCGAGCATCACTATTTGAGCCGATATGGAAAATTGCGGCTGAATTTGATTGGTTGTTGGACCCGTTTGCCATGGCAAACCCCGGTCAATTGGATGGCAGTGTCCCTGTTTCGGATGGCGAGAATCTACGAGTTTTTTATAAGATCGGCTGGCGTTTGAAAGGGCAAGTTAATCGAAATGGCATTATGCATAAGGCAGCAGAGCACGGAATTCCCTTAGGTGAAGGTTTTCGCGGGTTCCATCTGCGAAGTGTTCGTCGTTGTGGACGGGTTGGTGAATTGCCCAATGCGAAAGCCGCTGCCGAGCAAACTATCTTGTTAAGTCACACATACTTGACGGGTAATGTGGATTTGGATGAAGTCAAGTTGCAAAAATGGCACAGCTTCCTGAATGACTGTATCGATGCCCGAAAAATCGATTAATCCAAAGAATATTGTTCAGGAAAGTAGGCAAAAACCGAACAAAAGTGACGTAGGCGGGAATTAAGATCATTGTAAAGATTCGCTCAAGTAGCCAACCTGACCGCCTGACAAGTTATGCTGGGAAGATTATCCTTAGTACTGGGGATGACAACCGAGCCGAAATGCTTGTTTGATCGACACGAATTGTGTTGGTTAGCCAGCATGGAGACGGTCGTCGCAGAACCGCTAAATCAAGTTTTTTGGGTCAAGTTCACGGCTTCCCAATCGTCGGCAGGTGATCTTATTGGGTAGCCGTTTAGGATTCATTTGGCGGCAGCCCGATCTTGATGTACCATCGCTGACCCTGGCTTACTTTGACCCGAACCCACAATCCCCATCGCTGAATTCCCTCCTGATGACTCCTTAGGCCCATTCCCAAATGTTGCAGTGATTTTTGCTTAGAAAGCCGCTTCCATCGCCCACAGGCATGCAAGATAAGGACTTTGGGTGAAATTCGATCGATTTGATTTGATTTTGAGTTTACGACTCCGGATCAACGGTTAGAAGGCGTGATGTTGCGAGTTGTTAATGATGCCATTGAAGACGTTTGAATGTCAAAAAGTTTAAACCTAAAGAATCAGCCAAAGACCCAATCGGGAAAATTGGTAATCGAATCTTTCGAGCGATTTGAGCGTCGATTGTGGGAACGTAATCCCTTGATTTGGTTTGGTTCTCTTTTGGCACCCTTACTTTTGACCGCCCTGGCGATCTTGGGTGTCTACCTGTTTAGTGGCATGATTGCGGTCAATCGATTGATCGTTGCTACCCTGGCTACTGCAATGGTGTTTGGCCGATTTGTGATTTTGTTTGGCCAATCGTCTGAAATTGCTCCGGATTCGATTGAAGCGAGTTCGATGTGGTTTGGTTCCTTGCAAGAGTTAGCCAATATTAGCTCGCTGGAATTGTTCGGTTTGGTGATGTATTTAGATCTGATCGTCGCCGCGTTTTTGGCGTTTCATTTGGGTTTTATCTTTAAGGTCCCTTTTATTGGACCTCGAGTTGCCGACTTGATCGGCGATAGTCAAACGCTGTTAAACAGTCACCCAAGAATCAAACGTATTTCGTTTGTAGGGCTGGTTTTGTTCGTAATGTTTCCCACATCCACCACAGGAAGTGTTGGCGGTTCGATCTTTGGGCGTTTGATGGGTTTATCGCGTTCGACAACATTCGGGGCGATCGCCATTGGCAGTTTGTTTGGGAACGGTTTGATGTACCTGTTGGCTGGGCAGGTCAACAAGTACGTGGACAAGGATGATTGGTGGTTGAAATTAATCGGCGTACTTTTTTGCTTGATCATTATGGTCTTCTTGGAACGTCGTTACCGACACATGCAGAAAACGGCTCGCGAAGAACAGGCAAAATTGGTTGCCGATACGCTTGACCAGGGCGAGCAATCGGGCGAGCAATCGGGCGAGCAATCGGGCGAGCAATCGGGCGCGACACCACATAGTGTTAGTGACGCGACTGAGGGTCCGCAATCGCGACCCAAGAGAGTGGCAGCCGCTGGCGAACAGAGCGAATCGCGTGGTAGCACCAAATCACTTTCCACAGAATCACTTTCCACAGAAGTCCTATCCGAAGAAAATTCTGAAACAAGTTAAGGGATCGTCCGCATATGAGTTTCGCTATTTTTGAATGCGGGATGTTAGTACGGGACAATTCCTGAGTTCCGGTGGATCGATCAGGCCAGTTCCAGCCAGCCCAATGCCTGGGAAAACACTGTGGTTGTGTGCAACGGAGCGTGGATCGAGCTAAAATTGTCGGCTGGAACCCAACGGGCAACGGCCCAAGTGCGAATCTAGATTCGGTGCCAGTTTGCAGCTTATGTTTTGGTTCCATTTGACAAAAGAAACCTCATGGCCATTGCCCAACAAGTGTTAATCGATGCGGCTCTTGCGGTCCGAAACAATGCCTACGCGCCCTACTCTAAATTTCGTGTAGGTGCCGCCTTGGAAGTAGAAGGTCAGCAGCAGCCTATTGTGGGGTGCAATGTCGAAAACGCCTCGTATGGATTGGCGATATGTGCTGAACGAATGGCAGTCGGTAGCGCGGTTGCCAAAGGGATGGTCGACAAGCGATCGATCAAGACTGTGGTGGTTGCAGCAAGTCCGCTGGCGACTCCCTGCGGTGCGTGCCGCCAGTTCCTGTCCGAGTTTAATCTTGATATGGAAGTGATTTGCGTAGATGCAAACAACCCATCTCTAATCAAGAGATGGCGACTAAATGAATTGTTGCCAGAGAGTTTTCAATTCTAATCTTTTTGTGCATTGGTTTGACCTTTCGCCACCGTTTGCGAAATGGTGTTGTGCAAACACGCACGGTTTCGAGTCGTTTTTGGAAGTCCGAATTCGGCGGCTTGTTGGGTTTTTAGATCGGCAGTTACGTCTGTCATTCATTGGAATGTGACCAGCGGGGGTTGGTCTTGTTAGATAACACAACAAAGGTTAACACAACAAAGGTTAACACAACAAAGGTTAACACAACAAAGGTTAACACAACAAAGGTTAACACAACAAAGGTTAGTGATTGGATTTGTTCGACCTGGCATGCCTAGTCCGTCTTAATAAAGAGACTTTGAATTCGAATGCCAGCCAATTCCCAACGGGGTACGGCGACTGAGGATGCTGGGGTTTGGTGGCGGGATTTCATCAAGGATGAATTCGCGGATTACCGATGCTGTGCACGATTGAAGGCTACAATCGTTCCAAATTTTTTCGAGTGTGTTCACTTTCCGAGGCATCGCCCGTATTGAGAGTCGTCGCAGGTTCGAACAACAGCACATGAACTTCGTTGTCGGCCACTGGGCGATGTGACACGCCTTTGGGGATCACGATTAGTTCCCCCGGTTGGACAGTTACGCTGTGGTCGATGAATTCCATCTTTAAGATTCCGCTGAGCACCAAGAATGCTTCGTCTTCGTTTTCATGTTGATGCCAAACGAATTCGCCCTTAAGTTTTGCCAATTTGATGTGTTGGCCATTCAATTCGGCCAGGATTCCGGGTGACCAGTAGTCATTAATTTTTGCTAATTTTTGCTGAATATTGATCGAATGCATCAGCCGCGACTCGTGTGGGTTTTGTAATTCAACATCAACGCAAAAGTTTAACCGTGCGATCGTGATCGTTGAACGGGTGTCTGTGGGGGATGTTCAAATAGTGTAGTCGGCAACATTCGGTCATGCCGTCCGCCAGCGTCTGTCCAGCAACATCATGAAGTACCACCTTGTTGTAAAGTACCCGCTGCACTGAACCATGACCCGCCCCACCGTACGCAACACCACCGTACGCAACACCACCGTACGCAACACCACCGTACGCAGTCCCAGGGTGCGCAACGAAGACCTTGATTGCTGCTTTGGATTTGAAGCTTGGCTCCTAGTATACATCGACATCGAACGGCGTGGTTTTGCAGGTGAAACTTCGTGTTTGAGTGAGAAGTCCGAGTTCAGTTTGTCTGGTTGGATTTCAATAGAGCGAGTTTGGGTAATTTCTAGCGGGACGGTTGTTCAATGGATCGCCAAAGGTGGTCCTAGCAGGAAAGTGCCACAGCTTACGTGTTGATTTGTACTAGCAACGATTGCTACCCGATCCAAAGTTGGCCAAACCAGCTATAATCTAATTTTGTGACACGACGAAATACGATTGGGTCCTTAATCGAGGATGGTTCAGTGAAAGTTAGCGTGAAGCTGTTTGCCATGATCCGTGAAATTGTTGGCTACGATGAAATCACGATCCGTCTGGAGAATCAAGCCCCGACGGTGGGGGACTTGCGCACTCAGTTGTTATTCGATTACCCAACACTGCTGCCGCTGCTTCCGTTTTCTCAGGTTGCTGTGAATCAGGAAGTTGTTGGCGATGATGTCGCGTTAAATGCGGAAGATGAAATTGCGATTCTTCCACCGGTAAGTGGTGGTTAAGTAACAGGTTCGGGATGCAGCCGGCCCTCATGCTCCCCAAGTGTATTAGTGAATAGAAAGTGTTTTGCGTGTCCGATCAAGATCTTTCAAGAAGTCCGTTGTTGCTTTCGACCAAGACTTCATCGTTACTAGTTGTTGACCTTCAAGAGAAACTCTTGCCCTTGATTCCGCACCAGCAACGTCTATTGGCAAACGCTGAATTGTTGGTCAAGGCTGCGAATCTATTCCAATTGCCAGTGTCCTGTACCCAGCAGTATCCCAAAGGGTTGGGGCCGACGGTTTCGTCGTTGGCCGAACTGCTTCCAGAACCGGCTGAATCCAAGTTGATGTTTAGCTGTCGCGAGTGTAGCGGAATTTTTGAACGGCTACATCAGCAAGGTAGGAATCAAATTCTGATCGTTGGAATCGAGGCTCATGTTTGCGTGCAGCAAACGGCTTTAGACTTATTAGCGATGGGGTTTGAATGTTATTTAGCGGTCGATGCGATTGGGTCCCGTCATGCGGTGGATCGCGATATCGCTTTAAGTCGAATGGAAATTGCAGGCGTGACGTTGACCACGACCGAATCGGTTTTGTTTGAATGGTGTCGCGACTGCAAGGATCCAAACTTCAAACAGATTAGCACATGGATAAAGCAGCGAGATGCAAATTAGCGTTGCTGGTCTAAAGGCTGGCGGTAATTTTGCGGCAGTCGTTGCAGTCCCAGTTCCGTAACGCAGATACTTCCAAGTGCTTGCTAGTCAACGTCGGCAGACAGTGCGAGGATGCATGGATGCGAGGCTGCATGGATGCGAGGCTGCATGGATGCGAGGCTGGGAGGATGCATGGCTGCTAAGTTACCGCGGGCTCGTTGGCCAATGACTAATGGTAGGATAGGCAGGAAAATGGCTGCAACCGCCCAAAGTGCCGCTTGGCAGTGTGATTTCAACCGGTGCCAGTAAAGTTGATTCGCTAACTATCCACTGGTCTTTCTCCGGGGTACTGGCAGCGTCAGATCGCTCCAATGCGGTTTTGGTCAACTCAACTGATCAGCCGCTACTGCCTTTGCCGATTTGCATTGCATAAAAATCAGCGACCTGAAGTTTGCCGAAAGATTGTTTCAGGCTATTCAAAGGGGGCGGCATTGAACTTTTTTCTTGCTGGATTGTGCGGGCTGGATTGTGCCAGCTGGGACCGCGAGCAAGGCTGATTTATCCGCTTTTTCTAACTTTCATTATCATCTTTGGATTCAAGTCAGGGCGCACGCCACGTGTCTTCACTTACGGCAGTAGTTTCTCAATCGCTTGCCGGAAACATGTCGGGCGTTAGTCAAAGGATTGCAGCCGATCAAAATCAGCCTCAGGCTGCGATAGACGCTGCGTTACCCACGATGATTGCTGCGATGATTGCTGCGATGATTGCTGCGATGATTGCTGCGATGATTGCTGCGATGTCGCGGAAGGCTGAAAGTGATGGTGGCAATAGTCTGCTTAGCATGTTGGACTGCGATGGCGACGGAAGTGTTCTAAATGATTTTGTGGGCTACTTGGGCAAAGGGAATCACCAGTCGAGTGGCGGTTCGATGTTGGATGGATTTTTTGGCAATCGACGCAGCTGAGTGACTCAGGCGTTGGGGCCGTATCAGGGTTAAGTAGCTCGCAAACGGGCATGTGGTTAAAGTTACTTGGTCCGATGTCCCTGAGCGCATTGGCAAAGAAATCCAGCCCTGGCACCACCTCAGGTTTTGATCCTGGGTCGTTGTTGGATTTGATGAAGGGCGAAAAGGCAAGTTTGGAAAAGGAGCCCAAGAGTTCTTCGTTGATCGGTAGGTTGGTGGAACCAGAGGGCGACGGAGATTTCGATTGCTCGGATATGTCCAAAATGGCAAGTAACTACTGGGGCAAGATGTTTCGCAAGTAATATTGGCAGTAGGTGGTCGCTGCCGATTGTTCACGTGATCGGTCAACCTGGCGGCGGGTCCGTCCAGTCATGCGATGCATTTCCCGAAATGAAGTGCGAGTTATCGTGGTTCAGGTTAATTTAGTGCGGGCTTTCGGACAGTCGAGTGAAGGCTGCATGGTGTGGGTGGCCTGCGGAAAAGTTGAATTTTGGGTCGATCGAGTGATAAATTGACTTAAGAAATCATAGAAAAGCAGAAAATTGACGGGCAAGTTCGGTAAAATTCCTTAACTGGCATCACCTTGCTTGACATGCAGGCGGTCTCGTGATAATTTTTGATTTCGAGGAACCCACCTCGCCAAAACGGGGGATTAGCTCAGTTGGGAGAGCGATTGCATGGCATGCAATAGGTCATCGGTTCAAGTCCGTTATCCTCCACTCGTTAAATCTGTCGTCGCATCGCGCGGCAGGCTGCCTGTTTTCTTAGGTTGCCTGTTATAAGCGGAACCGTGCGACGTTTTCTTAGAGCACAAAGCATTAAAAATCGTTGCTGTGTGGGTACGTCCAAAGTTCCTAGATATCGAATTCACAGCAAACAGACAGCAAGCAAATAGGGCGTAGTGTCGTTGTGCCTCTCCTGGGAGGAGGCGATCAGCATCTGAGTCAGTTTGGCAGACAAGCCAGCTATCTACTTTAAGAAATGTTGCTTGCCACATGATTGCTTGCCACATGATTGATAGCCACATGGTTGATAGCGACATGGTTGATAGCGACATGGTTGATAGCCTGGCGAACCGCTTGGAGAAAGCCGGAACAAATTTCAGTCTCCCGAATCTTGCCGGATTATGTCAGGTACGCGAAAACCTAGTTTAGAGGAAGCGGAAACCTTGGACAGTCAAAAGCGACAATCAAAGCTTTTGGGTTAATCTACAGCGATTTGCCAGCTTGCCAATTCTCTCTGCTTAGACTCACTCGAAGCCTTTTGAATCGAAAGTTCTAAAACGCGGATTGTGGCACGAGGTTCCCACGTGGAATTCAAACATCTTGCCAACCGATCGGGCATTAGTTGCATTAGTTGCAATGTTGCAGTGTTGCAATGTTGCAGTGTTGCAGTGTTGCAGTGTTGCAGTGTTGCAGTGTTGCAGTGTTGCAGTGTTGGATTGGTCAAGGCAATATTTTGTTCGGCGTTTTCGAAGCAAGAGATCCCAGTTGAACTCGCAACCGCTTTCGATACCGTTGCCGGACTAAAATAGAGCCGGACCGATCGCCCTGGAGATACTTTGAGTCGTCGAATATCGCAGCTTGGTTTGCACAGGTCGATCACGAAAAAGCGTATATCAAATTGTTAGGGCGAAAGTCGTTTTGCGAACCATTTAAGGACTCTTGAATCATAGATTCTCCAATCATCTGCATGTGAGTCTTCAAACTTCGGATGTCGAACTCAACTTGCCACCGTCGAGCATCTCGATCTTAAAGAGCCTCCGCGTATTAGTCAATAGTCAGGTCGAATGCTTCAGAAGGCCCAGAGAATCTTATGGAGAAGGCTGCACAACAGCCATCGCTTGCCCTTGCGAGTCCGCCTGAAATGAGATACCCAAGTGCCGGGTGTTTGGTGCCGGGTGTTAATCGCAGAGTGTTGAGCGCGGGTGCCCGGCAGGGTTTTCTTGCAGGAAGGTCAATTTCCTAGTACGATATCTGTAGATCCTGGCGGGTTGGGCATCGACTAATAGAACGCGTTTGACAGAGTCGTTGTTGACAGACCGAAATCGTTTGGGGTGAACTGAGTGGTTACATTTTCTAAAACCTGTACGGTCAAAAGATTCAGGGTTGCAGTAATCGTTCCAAATCGTAAGTGGAGAGCTTGAGTGATGAAACCGACGGTGAACGATACCGCGACTGCGATGGTCTGGCTTGGCTTCCCGGTCCAGCGAGTGGCCGCGGGTCTGGGCCTGGTATGCGGACGGAAGTTACTGGCTGGGCTTGCGATATTTGGGTTCGTGATTTCCAGTACGTTGTGTTTACAGACGCAAGCCGACGATGTTGTTGGGACTTCGGATCAGTTGGAGTTTTTTGAAAAAGAGATTCGCCCACTTTTTGCTACGCACTGTTATGGTTGCCACAGCGTTGACGCCGAAAAGATCCAAGCTGGACTGTTGATGGACAGTCGCGACGGTTTGTTGAAGGGTGGCGATTCGGGAGAAGCCATTGTTCCAGGTGATGCCAACGGCAGTCTGTTGGTTGAAGCGGTGCGATATGAATCTTACGAGATGCCTCCAAGCGGGAAGCTTCCGCAGAAAGACATTCAGGCGATTGAACGTTGGGTGCAGATGGGTGCGCCGTGGCCCAAGGAGACGGAGCCCACGGCGGAGGTGGTTCGGCCTGAATTTAATCTGCAACAACGAAAAGTCGACCATTGGGTTTGGCAACCGATTCGCCAGCCGAGTATTCCAGATGTGATGGATACGGCGTGGCCACGTGATCCATTGGATCGATTCGTATTAGCGAAGCTTGAAGAAGCTAAATTGAAACCTGCTGGTGACACGGATCGGGCCGCGTTGATGCGGCGTCTGTATTTTGATCTTATCGGTCTGCCGCCAACCGTGGATCAGTCCACCGAATTTCTTAGTGATACCACCGAAGGGGCGACTGAACGTTTGGTCGATCAGCTTTTAGATTCGCCTCACTTTGGTGAACGATGGGGGCGACATTGGCTGGACTTGGTGCGCTACGCCGAATCACGTGGGCATGAATTCGATAATGATGCCCCCAATGCTTTTCAGTATCGCGACTATGTGATTCGCGCCTTCAATAAAGATGTTCCTTATGACCAACTTGTACGCGAGCACATTGCTGGTGATCTACTTGCGGAACCCCGTTTGCATTCTGCAGAAGGTTTCAACGAATCGATCCTTGGGACTGGTTTTTGGTTTTTGGGTGAGTGGGTGCATTCGCCGGTGGACATTCGGAAAGACGAAGCGGATCGTTTCGATAACATGATCGACGTGATGTCGAAAACATTTTTGGGTGTTACCGTTTCGTGTGCCCGTTGCCATGACCATAAGTTCGATGCGATTTCGACCGCGGACTACTATTCGTTGTCGGGCTTCCTGCAAAGTAGCGATTATCGCCAGGTACGTTTTGAATCGATTGAACATAATCAACGTATTGCAAAGCAGTTGGCACAACTTGATCAGGGTTACCAGCGTCAGCTGAAACAGTTGTTGACCCACTCGGGTGATTCCTTGTCAGCGTCTGACCCCTTAAGTGCTGGCGAATTAAAGCTTGAGGCACTAAAGCTTGAGGCAATGAAGCTTGAGGCAATGAAGCTTGAGGCAATGAAGCTTGAGGCAATGAAGCTTGAGGCAATGAAGC
>Ga0209702_10004636_pt1 | contig 19690 bp, 17 predicted proteins | sample FRY01_FD_187210 | JGI IMG/M metagenome (GOLD analysis project Ga0209702, IMG submission 187210) | Freshwater microbial communities from Lake Fryxell liftoff mats and glacier meltwater in Antarctica - FRY-01 (SPAdes) (version 2) | ecosystem: Environmental > Aquatic > Freshwater > Ice > Glacier...
GCCGTTGACGATGAGCTGGGTGGTGAAGAGCCTGAAAGAAGCGACATCATTGGCGGCAGGTGAAAACACCGGCAGTTGACCATTGAAGTAAAACACCTGCCCATCGCGACACTCAAAGGCGAGATCCGCAGTGATGGAAGTGCCTCCAGCAGGAAAGATGGGCAGTTGGATCTGGGGCATGCAGTGAAGATGCGCAAAAATCCAAATCGCGCGAGGTTCGACTCAAGGGTTTTCCAACAGCCGCCGCATCATCCCTGGCTCCTTCGGCCCGAGCTCAGGATGTCTGAGCCTAGTGCGCAGTCTCATGCAAACGAGCATCAACCTACGCCCCAATCCCGCAGGCAAAGAACTGGTAGTAGAAATCCACGGCCAAGCCAACGCCGCGCAAGATCGAATCATCGAGAAGTTGTGCGAAGAACTCAACGCCACCGAGACGGTTTATCCCGGCACCGATTTGGTGCTCAAATACATGCCCTTGAGGTCATCACCTTTCCACCGAGATCAGGATGTCTGAGTCTTGTGACGCACTTGGGTCTGAGCATTCATGGCACAATCGGGACGGCGCAACGAGTGCATGCTACAACTGCGAGGAGGTAAGAGAAGGTCGTTTGTGGGAGACGGATGCCGAAACCAAACCGGCGAAATAATAACGTCGATCCTAACGCCTGACCCGCCGCGAGTTCAAACCGCCACGACCATTCAACCATCAAACCAGAAGATGCGCCGCCGGTTGCCAGTGCCAGACCTCAAACGCTCTCAATCCACATACAGCAGCGCGTTGCTGCTCATCAGCGCATGGCACAACGCGGTGAGGCCGAGCAGCGCGGGATCGGCGGCCGTTTTGGATGCTGCGCCGAGCTGGACTTCGAGTGGCACGGGGTTGGCCTTATAATACTCTGTCTGTGCCTGCACAAACTCGACACTCTGCTGCACGTCGGACTCGGACGGCGCCCGGCCATGCACCAGTTTCCACGCGAGGCGCACTTGGTCGGCGGTTTCCTTGCCGCCCTCGGCTGTCACACGCTGGGCGAACTGCTGCGCATGCACGCGCATGATGGCGCTGTTCATCAAGAGCAAGCTCTGCGGGCTGACGGTGGTGACGGAGCGGGCATCGCAGCTCGGCTCCATGATCGGCGCGTCAAACGTGGCGAACATTTCCAGCGGGCGCGAGCGGCGAGCCTGCACATAGATGCTGCGGCGAAATTCATCACCGTTGAGCGGCACCACCTTGCCACTGGGACGGCCAGCGGTGTCGGTGGTGTCGATGCCGATGACCACCTGCCCTTCCTCATTGAACATGACCGGCACGGGAGCGCCGCCGACCATCGGATTGAGCTTGCCGCTGATGGCGAGCAGCGAATCACGCAGCGTTTCGGCCTCCAAACGACGCACGTTCATGCGGCTGAGGAAATGATTATCGGGATCAATGGTGTCACGCGTGTCATCGCGGGTCGAGGCCTGCCGGTAGGTGCGGGAGGTCATGATCTGGCGGTGCAGTTGCTTCACGCTCCAGCCGCGTGCCATGAAATCAGTGGCGAGCCAGTCGAGCAGTGCCGCATGCGTGGGCTGGCTGCCGAGCAGGCCGAAATCTCCTGGCGTGGCGACGATGCCTTTGCCGAAATGATGCATCCACACGCGGTTCACCATCACGCGGGCCAGCAGCGGGTGTTTGCCATCAGTCAAAGCGTTCGCCAGAGCCAGACGGCGGCCGGTGGTGGGCAGCGCGGCGTTTTTCTCCGGCAGCTCGACCTGTCGATGCGCGGCGAGGACGCTCAGCTCGCCGGGCGTCACCTGCTCCTTCGGTTGGTCGTGCTGACCACGGTTGAAAATGAAGGTCGCAGGAACGGCCGCGGGTTTCTTCGGCAGCTCGGTGAAGGCATGCAGGAATTCCTCGACCGGCTTGGTGGCACGCACCGCAGCGGCCTCGGCGGCCATCTGTTTGATCGTGTCGGCATGCTTGGTCTTGTTGGTCGTATCGTAGAGATAGAGCGAGTTGGCGCTGAGCTGGTTGATGCGCGGCCAGGCTTTGAGCAGCTGCGTTTGCTCAGCGCTGCGCTTTTTCACCTCGGCACGATAAGCGGTGCGCAGCGCCTCACGATCCTGCTCGGGCGCTTTGGCGAGTTCTTTGACCAATACTTCGGTGATGAACTCCTCGCCCTTCGCCAGCCGTGCGGCGTCGAGTTTTTTGGCCTCGACCTCAATCTTGGCCGATGCGGCGGTCTGCGCCTCAGTGTACAGCGACACGAGCCGCCCAGCGGGTGAGCGCCAGCTTTTCGTGTCAAAGGCCGGCTCAAACACCGCGCGCAGCCGGTAGTAGTCCGCCTGTGAGATCGGGTCGTAACGATGATCGTGGCACTGTGCGCAGCCGATGGTGAGGCCGTAGAGCGAGGTGCCGACCATCTTGATCGTGTCGGCGATGTTCGCGTTCTGCGTCTCCGCGTCGTTCTTCTCGCCGGTGCCGTTGGGCGGCATGCGCAGAAAACCGGTGGCGGCGATTTTTTCGATGGCGTCTGCCGGGAGGTTCTTAAACGGCTGCGGCACCATTTCATCGCCCGCAAGCTGCTCGCGCACGAACTGGTCGAAGGGCTTGTCCTGATTGAAGGCGCTGCTGACGTAGTCGCGGAACTTCCACGCCCATTTGCGCTCCAGATCCTTCTCACCAAAACCCTCGCTGTCCGAATAACCCGCCGCGTCCAGCCAGTGACGGCCCCAGCGCTCCCCGTAATGCGGTGAGGCAAGCAGGCGGTCCACGAGTTGCTCGATACTGATGGCTGGATGCTTGATGTAGGCCGCCACAAAGGCATCGACTTCGGCCGGAGTCGGCGGTAGACCGATCAGATCGAAAGTGGCACGCCTGATGAAGGTGACGGGGTCAGCTTCGGCCGAGAACGTGAGTTTGTTTTCAGCAAGCTTGGCGGCGATGAAGGCGTCAATACTGGAGGCCGTTTTTTGCGCGGGTGGTTTCACGTCTTGAATCGGCTGCAAGGACCACCACGCACGCTCCTCATCCGTAAACGCATGCTCAGGGCCAAGCTGCTCCGGCTCAGGACGTGCGGTCGGCGCACCTTGGGCGATCCAGGCTTCGAGCGTGGCGATGTCGCGGTCCTTGAGTTTCGCCTTGTCCTTGGGCATCTCGCCAGCCTTCACCAGTTCGAGCAGATGACTTTCGTCCGCCTTTCCCGGCACGATGGCCGGGCCTTCCTTGCCGCCTTTGCGAATGAACCGCGCCAGCCGCACATCCAGCCCGCCTTTCGTCACGCCTTCCTCGCCATGACATTGAAAGCAGTGCGCCTTCAAAATCGGGCGCACGTCTTTTTCAAATGTCAGCGGCGCGGCCGGAAGGGACACGGCAGCTAGCATCGCACAGGCGATGATTAAATGGGAGGAACGAAACATGGCCGTGGCATACGCGCTGGAGCGCGAGGCTCTTGCAGCAGCGATGCCGGGTAAGGTTTCGAATGCGGAGCGACTACTTCGACTTCTGACACCCCATCAACATGCCCCGAATGCGTATGGCACGCGCTGTTGTAGCTCGGTATTCTGATAGCGAGTCGCTCACGCTGCATGGCATTCACTTCCCCGCCACCGCGTCATCCATGGCCGTGTCGAGCACGTCACAGGCTTCGCGGAGGGCGTCTTCGGTAACGGTGAGCGGCGGGCAAATTTTGACAGTCTGGCCCCAGGCACCGACGGGGGCGAAGAGCAGGACGCCGCGCTGGTAGCAGAGTTCGATGATGCGGTGGGCGAGGTCGTGATCCGGGGCCTTCTCGCCCGCCTTGACCATCTGGATGCCGGCGACGAGACCGGCGCAGGTGACGTTGCCGACGACGCGCGGATGCCGCGCCTGGATGGCCTTGCAGCGTTCGTGCAAAATCGGGCCGAGGCGAGCGGCGTTGCCGGTGAGGTCTTCGGCGAGGAGTTTTTTGATGTTGGCGACGGCGGCGGCGCAGCAGATGGGATTCCCGGTGTGCGTGCTGGTCATGCTGCCGGGCGGGAACTGGTCCATGAGGTCCGCTCGACCGATCACGGCGCTCAAGGGCATGCCGCTGCTGATGCCTTTGCCGCAGCAGATGAGGTCCGGCGTAACGCCGTAGTGCTCGAAGGCCCAGAACTTGCCGGTGCGGCCAAAACCGGCCTGCACTTCGTCAAAGGTGAGCACGACCTGGTGTTCGTCGCACCAAGCGCGGAGCTTTTGAATGTATTCGACGGGAGCGAAGTCGGGGCCGACGCCCTGATAGCTCTCCATCATCACGCCGGCGATGTTTTCGGGCTTCATACCGCTCTGCTTGATGGCTTTGAGGAAGCCCTCGAAGGTGCTGTCGCTCTCCCAGTAGCCATCCGGGAACGGGACGTTGATGATGGCCTTGTCGAGATTCACGATCCAGGTCTTCTGCCCGCTCATGCCGCCGGCCTGCTGGCTAGCGAGCGTGCGGCCATGATAGCCACGATCAAAGCCGATGATGCCGATCTTCGACGTGCCGCCAACCTTGATGCCATGCGCGCGGCTGAGCTTGATGGCGCACTCCGTCGCCTCGCTGCCACTGCTGAGCAGGAAGACTTTGTTCAATTCCTTGGGAGCGACCGAGGCGATGATCTCCGCCGCTTCGAGACGCTCTTCACTCGGGAAAACGTAGTTGTGAATGAGGCCGCTGTTGATCTGGTCGATCATGGCCTTGCAGATTTCCGGCGCGGCGTGGCCGGCGTTGGTGACGAGCACGCCGCTGCTCCAGTCGAGCCACTGGTTGCCGTACTTGTCGAAGACGTAGATGTCCTGCGCCTTCTCCCACACGATGGGCGGCATGCCGCGCATGGAGAGCGGTTCGACCTCGCGCATGCGCTCCAGCATCGGCACGCTGTCCGGGTGCGGCACGGCCGAGACGATGCGGCGGTGCTTGGTGGCGACGAGTGGAACGGTTTGCGGAGTGGTGCTGAATTCTTTGCCCATGCCACGATGATGCATGCCCAGCGATCACGCGGCTACGCGCTTTGCAGCCACTCGCGGTATTTTTGTGCGCTCAAGGATTCTCGGCGCTCTTCTGCGCTTTCAAGTTGCCGCTTGCATCTGTTGGCCAATAGGCACCGTCTTCAATCCATTCGCGCAGCATGCCGATCTGGTCGTCGGTGAGGCTGACCTCCGTGCGCGGCATCATTTTGGAGTGCGTGCCGCCGCGCTGGATGGCGCTGACGAGCAGGCTGCAGTCAGGGTCCGCCGGCAAGATGTAGTCGCGACCGGTGGCGCTGCGGATAAAAGCAGTGGCGTTACTACTGAGATTGAGTGCTGGCGATGGCAGCGTGCCGTTGTGACAGCGCAGACAGTGCTCTTGCAGCACGGGTTTGACCTGCGTAAGGAAATAATGCTCACGTCCGGATTTGGAACGTGATGCGAGCGAGCAGCCAACGAAGAGCAGCGGAATGATCATGAAAAGAACACGGTACATGCAATGAGTTTATCAGAACCTCCTTGCCGGGCTATGCGGGGATTGCGCAAAGCTGCGCGAGGACTTGATGAGCAACCGAAGTGCCGAGTCCCATCATTCGTCACGCTTCCTTTTCGGCACCTCGGGTAGCGGCTGGCCTTTCTGCCGCGCCTCCCACTCGGCGTAGCCTTTTTTGCTGCGGTTGCCGAGGTATTTGTAGGTGTCAAAGATGGCCGCATTCCCGAGCATGCGGGGATCTTTTTCGTCTTTGAGGATGCCTTCCATTTTCGCGCGCAGATCTTTCTTGATGGAGGCAAACTGAGGATCGGCGGCGAGGTTGTTTAGGCACTCGGGGTCTTTGACGATGTCGAACAATTCCTCTTCGGCGCGGTAGGCGAAGGCGAGGTCGTAGAACAGGCCCTTGTTCTCGATGATCCAGGTTTTCGTGGGGCTGTCATCGCAGTTGCCGTAGCCGGTCACCGGATCGCAGGCAGGCCAGCGCTCGGGATGGTAGTTGTGGCTGTAAAAGAAGTCGGTGGTACGGATGGCACGCACTGGATAGCCCCAGTCGTTCGGCCGACCCATGTCATGCCGCTCCTTGCCAGCGAGCATGGTTTTTCGATCCTCGATGAAGCCGCTTTTGTCACTCTTCAAGATGTTCACGAGGCTGCTGCCGCTCATCTGCTCGTGGTTCGGCAAACCGGCGAGTTCGAGGTAGGTCGGGGCGAAATCACGCACATTGATGAAATCTTCGACGACGCGGCCTGGCTTAATGCCTTTGCCCCAGCGCATCGCCAGCGGCAGATGATAGCCATCCTCATAAATCTGCCCCTTCACGCGGGGAAACGGCATGCCGTGGTCGGAGGTGACGATGACAAGTGTGTCTTCCAAGATGCCCTGCTTCTCCAGCAGGTCGAGCGCTCGGCCAATGTGCGAATCAGCCCACTCGACCTCAATGGCGTAGTCAGCCAGATCACCGCGCACGACAGCGTTGTCGGGGAAGTAGCCCGGCACTTTCACTTCCTCGAGTTTTTTGCCCAAACGCACGCCCGAATCCAGTTCGTAGGAGCGGTGCGGCTCCTGGAAGCCCATCCAGAAACAGAACGGCTTCTGCGCATCACGCTGCTGAAGGAAGCTGTCGAAATTGGTGGCGTAATCGTTCTTGCCGATGCCTTTGGCAGGCGGGTCCGACTTGGCGTCATCGAAGCTCGGCCCGGCAGGATTGCGCGTGCGGCCATTGAGTTTGAAATCGCCCGGACCCCAGCCCTTGCCGGTCAAACCGACGCTGTAGCCGGAGGCTTCGAGCAGGTCGGGATACACCGCGAATTTCGGTGGGAAGATGCCACCATGGTTGACGGCCTCCTCAAGCTGCCAGGAGTTGCGCCCGGTCAAAATGGTGGCGCGGCAGGGGCTGCATTTGGGATTCGAGGTGAAGGCATGCTTGAACAGCACGCCCTCCTTCGCCACGCGGTCAAAATTCGGCGTCTTCACCCAGTCACAGCCATACGCGCCCGCATGCTGCCAGCCCCAGTCGTCGAAAATGATGAATAGGATGTTCGGCCGTGGCGCATCGGCGGCCTGAACGGTGGAAAAGAATGCGAGTGTGGCGACGAGGCAAAGGAGCAGTTTCATCTGCGTTGAAACGCATCTCATGTCCGGTTGTTTCCAGGAAAGCTGCCGCTACACTCCGCCTATGACGATGCGCAATTATTACGACTGGCAGACCGCCGGAGGAGCTGGCGATGTGATGCGTCTGGTCGAGGCGCTGGAGCGACTGGAGATTCCGTGGTGCATGATCGGCGGACTCGCGGTGAACCATTGGGCAGAAGAGCCGATGGCGACTGCTAATGTCGATATTGTCATCGCCACCGACCGGGTCGTGGAGGCGGTGCAGTCACTGACAGAAGCAGGCTTCAAAGCCAACCGCTTCGACTGGTCCATCAATCTGACCGGCACCTCCAAAGTGAGCGTGCAGATCAGTACGGAGGATTTTTACCGCGAATTCACCGGCCGTTCGGTGCCTGCGGATGTGCATGGCATTCTCATGCGCGTCGCAAACCTTGCGGACACGCTCGCTGGCAAGATCAAAGCGTACAGCACGCCTGAACGCCGTGCGAGCAAACGACAGAAGGATCTGGCTGACATCGCACGACTGCTGGACGCGCATCCACAGTTGCGGGCGAAAGTGCCGGAAAACGTGCTTGCCAAACTGGAAGTTTGATCAACTTGCAGCCGCTTCCTCGACGCTGATGCAACTGCAAATGAGGTGGCGGTCGCCGTGGACGTTGTCCACGCGGGCCACGGGCGGCCAGTATTTGGCCTCCTGCACCCAGGGCAACGGGAAGGCAGCGGCCGCGCGGGTGTAGGCGTGCGGCCAGTCGCTTTTCATCACGAAGGCGGCGGTGTGCGGGGCTTGTTTCAGCGTGTTGTCGGTGGAGTGATACTGGCCGCTCTCGACGCCGATCATCTCGGCATGGATGCACTGCATGGCGGCGCAGAAGCGGTCGATCTCGGCTTTGCTCTCGCTCTCGGTGGGTTCGATCATGAGCGTGCCGCCGACGGGCCAACTCATCGTTGGCGCATGGTAGCCGAAGTCCATGAGGCGCTTCGCCACGTCTTCGACGGTGACTTTATGGAAGTGGCTGAAGTCGAGGATGCACTCGTGCGCGACGAGGCCGTGCGCGCCTTTGTAGAGCGTGGGGAAATTCGCCTCTAGCTTCTTCGCGACGTAGTTCGCGTTCAGGATGGCGATCTTCGTCGCATCCGTGAGGCGCGGCCCCATCATGGCGATGTACATCCAGGAGATGGTGCAGATGCTGGCGCTGCCCCACGGCGCGGAGCACACCGCGCCTTCACGCTGGTCCACGCGCCAGGTTTGATGACCGGGCAGATGCGGGCGCAGATGCGCGGCGACGGCAATCGGTCCGACGCCGGGGCCACCGCCACCGTGCGGGATGCAGAAGGTCTTGTGCAGGTTCAAATGACACACGTCCGCGCCGATGCGGCCCGGCGAGGTCAGACCGACCTGCGCGTTCATGTTTGCGCCATCCATGTACACTTGGCCGCCCTGCTCATGCGTGAGCTGACAGATTTCGACGATGGACTCCTCGAACACACCGTGCGTCGAAGGATAGGTGATCATCAGCGCGGCCACCTTGCCCTGATGCGTGGCCAGCTTGGCCTTGAGGTCGTCGAGGGCCACGTTGCCCTGGTTGTCACAGGTGACGGGCACGACCTTGAAACCGCACATCACGGCGCTAGCGGGATTGGTGCCATGCGCGGAGGTGGGGATCAGACAGACATCGCGATGCCCCTCCTGATTGCCCTCGTGGAAGCGTTTGATCGCCAGCAGGCCGGCATATTCGCCCTGGGAGCCCGCATTGGGCTGCAACGAGACCGCATCGAAGCCGGTGCATTCGGCCAGCCATGTTTCGAGCTCGCTGAGCATGGTGCGGTAGCCCTCGGATTGATCATGCGGGACAAACGGGTGCAGCCCGTTCACCTCCGCCCAGCTCAGCGGCATCATCTCCGCCGCCGCGTTCAGCTTCATCGTGCAGGAGCCGAGCGGGATCATGCTGCGGTTCAGCGCGATGTCTTTGGATTCCAGACGATGCAGGTAACGCATCATCTCCGTCTCCGAATGATACGAGTTGAACACCGGATGCGTCAGAAACGCCGAGCTGCGGTGATGCAGCGCGGAACAGTGCAGCGGATGCGCGTCATCCAGCACAGGAGTCTGCTGCGCCTTGGCGATGCCGAAAGCGGTGAGCAGATTCCGCAGATCCTCCTCACGCACACGCTCATCCAAGGCCACGCCTACGGTGGTGGCGTCGATCTTGCGCAGGTTGAGGCCAAAGAGCAGCGCGCCCTTCACCACCTCGTCGGCGTTGGACACCCGCACGCTGATGGTGTCAAAGAAGTCATCGCTGAGCACGTCGAGTCCGCCGCGCATCAGCTCACCGGCCAGCCAGACCGCTGCGCCATGCACCCGCTGGGCGATGGCCTGCAATCCCTTGGGCCCATGATACACCGCATACATCGACGCCATGACGGCCAGCAGCACCTGCGCGGTGCAGATGTTGCTGGTGGCCTTCTCGCGGCGGATGTGCTGCTCGCGGGTTTGTAGTGAAAGGCGATACGCGGGCCTGCCAGCGGCGTCTTTGGACACCCCGATCAAGCGGCCGGGCAAACGACGCTTCAGCGCGTCCTTCACCGCCATGAAGGCCGCATGCGGACCACCGAAGCCGAGCGGCACGCCAAAACGCTGACTGTTGCCGACGCAGATGTCCGCGCCGAACTCGCCCGGTGGCCGCAGCACGGTGAGCGCGAGCAGATCCGCGCTGACCACGAATAAAGCACCCGCCTCATGCACGGCATCGGCCAGTGCGGCATGATCATGAATGATGCCCTGCGTGTCAGGATACTGCACCAGCACGGCAGCGAGGCCCTTGGTGCCATCATGCTTCCAATCGAGCACGTTGCCCACTTCCACGCGGATGCCGAGCGCGTCCATCCGCGTGCGCACGACGTCGATGCAATGCGGGTGACATTGATCCGACACAAGCACCCGCGAAGCACCCGCCACCTGCGCCACCGCGAGGCCCAGCGCCTCCGCACAGGCGGTGCCTTCGTCGAGCAATGAAGCATTGGCGACATCCAGCGCAGTGAGGTCGGTGATCATCGTCTGGAAGTTGATCAGCGCCTCCAGCCGTCCCTGCGCGATCTCCGCCTGATACGGTGTGTAGGCCGTGTACCAGCCGGGGTTTTCGAGAATGTTCCGCTGGATGACCGGCGGCGTGAAGGTGTCGTGATAACCGAGGCCGATGAAGGAGCGCAGCACCTTGTTGCGGCTCATCACCTGGCGCATGCGCCGCAGCGCCTGCTCCTCGCTCAGCGGCGACGGCAGATTCAGCACTTCCCGCACGCGGATGCCCTCCGGCACTACCTTGTCGATCAAGTCATCGAGTGTTTTGAAGCCGAGTGTTTGCAGCATGCTCTCCACCTCGACGGCGGAGGGTCCAATGTGACGGCGGGAGAAATTCGTGGGCATTCGTGAGCGGAGGGTGAGAGACGGCCATGCTAGCCAACTGCGGCCCGGTGTCACTTGCCAAACCGCTTCCAGAATGATTTCTCCGCGGCCTGCTGCTTGCCCTTGGCCTCGCGCAGGAAGGGAGCCAGCGCGGCCAGATTCATGATCCAGTGATTGATGAAGCGCAGCGGCCAGCGCAACGGCCGCTCAAAGTCCACGAACAGCACCACGCGGTAGCCGTCCGTGTCGTTCCAGACCTCATGGCTGTAGGTGTCGTCAAAGATGACCGCCTTCCCCTCCTCCCACGCGAGCACCTCGTTCGCGATGCGGATGCGGCACCTGGTGGCGCGGCTCCGGCACCATCAGGCCGAGATGCAGGCGCAGCACGCCCGCCCACGGGCCGCGATGCGGCGGGATGTGCTTGTGCGGCGACAGGATGGAGAAGAAGCCGGTCGTGCTACCGGGGATCAGGCCCAGCACTCGCATGGTCTCCGGTCAGTGACGGGCGTTCTGCACGCAGTCCATTCCCACGCCTTTGAGGAAGAAGGTTTTCCACTGGTCGTCCCGCTGGATCAGGCCGACCTCCTTCACGATGTCCTGAAAGCTCGGCATGGCCTCGCGGTGCTGCATCACCGTGTCCAGTTCGGCACGCACCTGCGGCCAGGCTGCCTCCACCTCCTTCACCCAGGGGAAATGCCGTGAGTCAAAGACCGGTTTATCCTCCTGCCGCGAGCCATGCGCAATCACCACCTCGAAGAGGTCTTGCAGGCGGTTGGTGAGGTGCACTACGAGACCACTGGCCGGGAACGTTCGGTGGCGACGATGGTAGGCGTCGATCGGCTGAATTTCAGTCCCCGTAGGAACGATGGCGACAGGAGAAGCTGCTGGGGGAGGCATGATTTAATTGGGGACCACGAGCACTGAATCCGTCACTCAATGCGGCGAGAAAATGCAGGCTTATTCTGCGCCTTGTCAGGCGATGTGCTTGCCGTAGGCCTCGGCATCCATCAAAGCATCGGCTTCAGCCGCGTTCGTGGGCTTGAGCTTGAAGATCCACCCTTCGAGGAAAGGATCCCGGTTGATGAGACCGGGATCGTTGCTGAGGGTTTCATTGATCGCCACCACCTCGCCGGAGACCGGCGCATAGATGTCGCTGGCAGCCTTCACGGACTCGATCACGCACACCTGCTGCCCGGCGCTGACCTGCGCGCCGAGTTTCGGCAGGTCCACGAAGACCACGTCGGTCAGTTCGGCCTGCGCATGATCGGTGATGCCGACCGGCGCGGGGTCTTGCATGGGATCGATCCATTCGTGGGATTCGCGATAGCGAAGATTGCCGGGGATGTTGCTCATGGGAGTGGGTGGGGATTAAACGACAGGCTTGCGGTAAAACGGCTTCTTCACGACCTCCGCCGGGAAGCGCCGCCCGCGGATCTCGATCTCGATGGTGCTGCCGATCTTCGCGGCAGTGAGCGGCAGATAGGCCATGCCGATGCCCGCGCTGAGGCTCGGCGACTGCGTGCCGCTGCACACTTCGCCGACGATTTGCCCCTCATGCGCTACGGGATAATGCGGGCGCGGCGGTGGTGCGGCCCCGGCCATGCGGAAGGCCGCCAGTTTGTCCGGCAGACCGGCGGCCTGCTGCGCCACTAGGGCCTCACGACCCACGAAGTCCCCCTTGTCGAGGTCCACGAAGAAGCCGAGGCCCGCCTGCAAGGGCGTGCGCTCTGCGGACAGATCGTTGCCATTGAGCGGATAGCCCATCTCCAGGCGCAGGGTGTCACGTGCGCCGAGTCCACAGGGCACGCCGCCAACGGCCCTGACCGCAGCGACGATGCGTTCAAACCACGCCTCCGCCACGTCTGCGGGCAGGAAGAACTCAAAGCCCTCCTCACCCGTGTAGCCGGTGCCACAGAGCCACATCGGGCCGGACTCGGTCATGGTGATGAAGATGGTGTTGTGGGCAGGAAAGGCGTCCGCGCTGCCGAACAGGGCCGCTGCGATCTCGCGTGAGCGCGGCCCCTGCACCGCCAGACCGGCGGTGGCAGCGCTCGCATTCGCCATCTGCACGTTATCGTCGTCGGTGAGGAGGGATTGTAGCTGCGTCCAGTCTTCCGTGATGCGCGAGGCATTCACTACCAGGAAGAATTCCCGCTCGCTGGTGCGGTAGGCGATCAGGTCATCGATCACCCCGCCCTGGTCGTTCAGCAGCAGCGTGTACTGGCCCTGACCGGGCACCAGCTTGGCGATGTCGTTCGTCAGCGCACGATTGAGAAAGGCTTCCGCCCCTGCCCCGCTCACGAGGAACTGCCCCATGTGCGAGATGTCGAACACCCCGGCGCTCTGCCGCACCGCCTGGTGTTCCTCCACGATGCTGGAATACAGCACCGGCATGTCCCAGCCCGCGAAGGGGACCATCCGCGCCCCCATGGCCACATGCGCGGCATGCAGAGGCGTGAGGCGAAGCGCGGCGGGGTCGGACATGGTCCGCGCATTCTGGGAGGCCCGATGATTTTGTCAACGCATGCGGCGGTTTGAACAAAAAACGCCCGCACGATGTCGTTTGCCACGCCCTTCACCCACTGCATAATCCGCACCCCCAACCATGGCAGCACCCTTTCTCACTCAGGATTTCCACCTCCGCTGGTCCACGCTGACCCCGGAGCACATCGAGGCCGACATCCGCGCCGCGCTGGCGCAGGCGCAGACAAATCTGGACGGCTTGATCGATCTAGATCGTGGCAAGCTGTCCTTTGATAGCGTCATCCTGGGGCTGGACGAAGTGACCCGCGAGCTGAACGAAAGCTGGGGCCTGGTGACGCACCTGGACTCTCTGTGCAACTCCCCCACCCTGCGCGAGGCGCACAATAAGATGCTGGCGGAGGTCAGCGCCTTCTTCGCCAAAATTCCGCTCAATGAGCATCTCTGGGACCTGCTGGTGACTTACAGCAAGACGGAGGAGGCGAAAAAGCTGCCCCCGGTGCGCAAACGCGCGCTGGATGAGGCGATGGAGGGGTTCATCCAGGCCGGGGCCGATCTGCCGCCGGACAAGAAGCAGCGGGTGGAGGAGATCGAGTCGGAGCTGTCCCAGCACACGCAGAAGTACTCCGAGAACGTGCTCGATTCGACCAACAAGTGGGAGCTGGTGATTGAGGAGGTGAACCGCCTCAGTGGCATGCCGCCCTCCGCGATTGATGCCGCGCGGGCGGACGCGGTGGCAAAGGGCCTGGGCACGCCGGAGCAGCCCGTGTACCGCTTCACGCTGAAGGCCCCCTCGCTGATCCCGGTGATGGAGTATCTGGATGACGAGGGCATCCGCCGCCAGATGTGGGAAGGCTCCTGCGGCATCGGCCGTGGTGGCGAGCATGACAACACCGACCTCGTGTGGAAAATCCTGCGGCTGCGGCATGAGAAAGCGCAGATCATGGGGCGTGCGCACTTCGCCGACCATGTGCTGGCGCACCGCATGGCCAAAAACGGCCGCAGCGCGATGCGCTTCATCGAGGACCTGCATGAGCGGGTGAAAGACGCCTTTCAACGCGAGACCAACGAGCTGCAGGAATACCGCGCGGACAACAGCCATCAGGCGGCCGATGTGCTCCAGCCCTGGGAAGTGGCCTACTGGGGCGAGCGCCAGCGCAAGGCGAAGTACGACTTCGATGAGGAGGAGCTGCGCCCCTACTTCCCGCTCGGCAAAGTTCTCAGTGGCATGTTCCAACTGGCGGAGCAGGTCTTTGACCTGCGCTTTGTCGAACGTCCGGCCGTTTACATCGCCCCCGGCCAGGAGTGGGAAGGCCACATCAGCACGCAGCCTGGCCAGCCCGGCCCGGTGGAAGTCTGGCACCCCGAGGTGAAATTCTACGAGGTGCGCAACGAAAAGAATGTCCACATCGGCTCCTTCTATGCCGACTGGCATCCGCGTGACTCGAAACGCGGCGGGGCCTGGATGAACTACCTCAAAATGGGTGTGCCGCCGAGCGGTGAGCGCGACCGCCGCCTGCACCTGGGCCTGATCTGCGGCAACATGACGCCGCCGGTGGATGGCAAGGCGGCGCTGCTGACGCATGACGAGGTTTGCACGGTGTTCCATGAGTTCGGCCACCTGCTGCACCAGCTTTGCGGCAATGTGGAGATTCCCTCCCTCAACGGCGTCAGCGTGTACTGGGATTTCGTGGAGCTGCCCTCGCAGCTCATGGAAAACTTCTGCTGGGAGCGTGAGAGCCTGGATCTCTTCGCCCGCCATCACGAGTCCGGCGAGGTCATCCCGGCGAAGCTGTTCAAGAAGATGCTGGCCGCGAAGAACTACCGCAGCGCCAGCGACATCATGCGCCAACTCGCGTTTGGTCGGATGGACCTCGAACTGCACATGAACCACGCCACGGACGAAGGCGCGAACCTTGACCAACTGGCGCGGCAAATCCTCGCCGACTACCTGATGCCGCTCAAAACCGAGCAGCCGACCATGGCCCGCCGCTTCGGCCACCTATTCAGCAGTCCCGTGGGCTACGCCGCCGGCTACTACAGCTACAAATGGGCGGAGGTACTGGATGCGGATGCTTTCACCCGCTTCCAAAAAGAAGGCGTGCTGAATCCCGCCGTGGGCCGTGCCTTCCGCGAGCAGATTCTGAGCAAGGGCAACTCCGAAGACCCGGCGAAGCTGTTTGAGGACTTCATGGGGCGCGATCCCGATGCCATGGCGCTGCTGGTGCGGGCAGGGCTGGCCTGATTCAAACCAGGCCGCGCCCTCGCCCACGATAGGCGAGGGCGAAGAAGACACACACCGCAGCGGTAAGCGCGGTCTCGCCCCACCAGAAGCGCGGCCAGTCGGTGGTGCCGTTTTTCGTGCAGGCGGCATACCACCAGCCGCCGCCGAGGAAGCCGAGGAGATTCCCCACACCACCCATGAGCAGGGCCAGCAGCGCCTGGGCACGCGCGCGCCATTTGCGGTCGATGCGCTCCTCCAGGTAGATTTGCGTGGTGATGAAATAGAGCGTGAAGGCAAAGCCATGCAGCACCGTGCCTGCCATCACCCAGCCCTGGGTGGCCATGGCATTGAAGGCATAGCGCACCACGCAGATCATGATGCCGGAGAGAAACACCCACTTCAGCCGCACTCGTGCCAGCACGCCGGCCAGCAGCAACATGACGAGGATTTCCGTGGTCTGACCCAGCGACATCACGGCGGAGATGTGCCCCACGCCGAGATCACTCAGATGACGCGAGGTGTAGGGGTAAAAGGCCGCCAACGGGATGCAGTAGAGTGCCGCAGTGATGAAGACGACACGATGATCGCGGTGTTTGAGCAGTTCTAACGCATCCAGACCGAGAATCTGCTTCCAGGTGCGGTGCAGCAGCACCTCGCCCGGCGGGATCAGTGGCAGGCGCCACGTCAGGGACATCACCACCAGCCAAAGACCGGAAGCCGTCACGCCGGCGACGAGCGAGGCGTCCGCGCGCAGCACGAAGCTGACGATCCAGCACGCCACCATCCACCCGGCGGTGGCCCAGGCCCGCAGCGGGCCGAACTGGCTCTTCGCATCATGCAGTTGGGAAAACACGATGCTGCTGGTCACGCTCCACACCGGCATGGAGACGAAAGACTGCACCTGCGAGCAGGCGAGGACGGCGGCATCGCTCCAGCCCCAGGCCAGGGATGAGCAGGTCAGCAGCAGTGCTAGGCTAGTCAGTCCCGTGAGCCAGCGCAGCAGCACGACGGGTGAGTATTTTTGATCCGCCAGCGCCCCGATGAACAGCGGCGAGATGAACGCGGCGATCAAGGATGTCGCGAACACCCACGGCACCAGATGCCCGCGCCCGTGCGCCACGAAGACATTCGTCAGCGGCACGCCCCACATCGCCATCGGCATGGCCGCGCAGAAAAACAGCGTCGCCAGCGTAGTGCGGCTGGCTTTGGCGTCCAGGGTGGGGTCGGGCATTGTGGTTGGAATAAACGCGGCTGACACAAACTCCAACGCCGGGTATGAGAAAAAGCGTTGGTTGCACCTCCGGCCCGCCTTTCCATCTTCCGCGACCTTTCTCCCCCACCCTGCCCTTTCTCTCATGGAAAACGTCATCATCATCGGCACCGGCTGCGCCGGCTACACTGCGGCCATCTACACCGGCCGCGCCAATCTGAAGCCCCTGATCCTCTCCGGCAACATGCCCGGCGGCCAGCTCACGACGACCACGGAGGTGGAGAACTTCCCCGGCTTCCCAGACGGCATCATGGGGCCGGATCTGATGATGAACATGCAGACGCAGGCGGAGAAGTTCGGCGCACGCACCGAGTACTCGCTGGTCAGCAGCGTCAAGAAGACGGACGCGGGCCATTTCGAAGTGCTCACCGAAGGCGGCACCACTTATGAAACGCACAGCGTGATCGTCGCCACCGGTGCTTCGCCGAAACACCTCGGCCTGCCAAATGAGAAGTCCCTCATCGGCCACGGTTTGACGAGCTGCGCCACCTGCGACGGTGCCTTCTACCGCAACGTGCCCGTTTGCGTCATCGGCGGTGGCGACAGCGCGTGCGAAGAGGCGAGCTTCCTCACCAAGTTTGCCAGCACGGTCTATTTGATCCACCGCCGCGATGAATTGCGCGCCTCCAAGATCATGGCCGACCGCGTCCTCGCGAACCCGAAGATCAAGCCGGTGTGGAACAGCACCTTCAGCGAGTACCTCACCGACGAGAAGGGCGAGATGCGTGCCGTGACGCTGGAAAACCTCGTCACCGGCGAGAAGAGCGAGCTGGAGATCAAGTGCGTCTTCGTCGCCATCGGCCATGTGCCCAACGGCAAATTCCTCGGTGATCTCGTCGATACCGACGACAACGGCTATATCCTACAGACCAACGGCACCCGCACCAAAACAGAGGGCCTCTTTGCCGCCGGTGACGTGGCCGATCATGTTTATCGTCAGGCCATCACCGCCGCCGGGCAGGGCTGCGCCGCTGCGCTGGAGGCCGAGCGCTACCTCGCGGACCAGGGCGTGCATTGATTGACGCTGGACAGCGGCGCTGTGGCGCGGCATATCATCGCGGCGTTTCCCGCCCCGCAAACGTAACCCACACGCATGAGTCACCTGGTGATCCCCCAAGCCGCACGCTTCGCTCTTTTTTCCGCCCTCGCCCTGCTGGTGTCCTGCCAGACCGGACGCAACCATGGACAGACCCAGTACCTGGAGGCATTCCCCAGCGGCAGCGTGCCACATACCGCGCTGTACAACGCCGACCAAGTCTCCTACTGGGATGGCGACGGCATGAGTGGTGCCCCAAGCATCACCATCGACCTCAGCGACCAGAAAGCCTATTTCCACAAAGGCGGCGCGCTGGCTGGTGTGTCCGCCCTGTCCACCGGCAACGAGAAGCACGCGACGAAGCCCGGCAACTTCAAGATCACCCAGAAGGACCAGTGGCATAAGTCCAACCTCTATGGCGACTTTGTGGACGACGCCGGCACCGTCGTCATCGCCAACGTCGATGTGACGAAGGACAAGGCACCACCCGGCGCACGATTCGAGGGCTCCAAGATGCACCACTTCATGCGCTTCGTCGGCGGCATCGGCATGCATGAGGGCTTCCTGCCTGGTTATGCGGCTTCGCACGGCTGCGTGCGCATGCCCGGCCACATGGCAGCCATTTTCTACAACAACGTCACCACCGGCACCCCCGTCACGGTGCGGCCCTGACACCGCTCCCCGCCCTCACGCGCATGCTCGCTGACACCGCCCTCGAAATCGGTCCCACTGACGTCAGCTACCTGCTGGGCGCGCCCGGCCAGCGCGGCTTCCGCCTCATCGACTGCCGGGAGGAAAGCGAATGGCAGATCTGCCGCCTGCCGGACGCGCAGCTCGTGCCGCTCTCGCAGTTCGGCGAACTGGCGCAGCAAGCCTTCACGGACACGCAGGAGCATCTCATCATCTACTGCCATCATGGCATGCGCAGCCTGCGCGCCGCCCAGTGGCTGCGCGAGTCCGGCTTTACGCGCGCGCAGAGCATGCGCGGCGGCATTGATGCCTGGGCCGACATGGTCGATCCCGAGACACCGCGTTATTGAACCGGCGGGCACAAGAAGTGCCTCCCGCATGACTTTGCTCTGGCGTAGCGGAGCGCCGCGCTTACCATGCGCGCCCCTCCACCGCCCGCATGGTCCGCATTCTCACACAGCAAGGTCAGCTCATTGACTGGAACGATGAAAAGACGCATCCGTTCCCGGACAATCTTGTCTTCCTCGACCTGCTCAATCCCTCGCGTGCCGAAGAGCTGGAGTCGGAGAAGTGGCTCGAATACCAGCTCCCCTCCCGCGAAGAAATGCAGGAGATCGAAGAGTCCAGCCGACTCTACATGGAAAAAGGCGCGCTCTACATGACCGCGTGGCTCCCCGTCGGCCTCGACACGCCCGACCCGGACAACACCTCCATCTCCTTCGTCATCGCGCCCGACTGCCTCACCACCGTGCGCTACGCCGATCCCATGTCCTTCCGCATCCTGGTGGACCAGGCCAAACGCCAGTGTACCACGCCGCTGACCAGCGATGCCGTCTTCCTCCTGCTCATGGAGTTGATCGTCGCCCGCATCGCCGATGCACTACAGAATGTGGAGGGCGATATGAAGAAGATCTGTCGCGACATCTTCAGCCTCGATCCGCACAAAGCGCACGCCGCAGTGGAGAAAGACCTCAGCGATGTCGTCAAGCTGCTCGGCCGCCGCAGCGCTCTCGTCGCCAACGTGCGCGAGTGCCTGCTCAGCCTCAGCCGCATGCTACAGTACTTTCTCAACAACGCCGCGCCCTGGATGCGGGGTGATCTCGCCGCGCAGTTCCGCAGCGTCATGCGCGACATCAAGAGCATGGACGACTACACCAACCAGCAGACGCAGGAGATGACCTTCCTGCTGGAGTCCACGCTCGGCCTCATCAACATCCAGCAGAATCAGATCATCAAGATCTTCACCGTCGCCAGCGTGCTCTTCATGCCCCCCACGCTCATCGCCAGCATCTACGGCATGAACGTCCGGCTGCCCGCGCAGGACAGCAACTGGTCCTTCCTCCTCGTCATGGCCATGATCGTGCTCTCCGCCATCTTGCCCATCGTGTACTTCAAGAGCCGCCGGCTGCTCTGAGTGATAGGGGTAGGGACAGCGCATTGGTTTGCGCCGCCCCTCCCTCCGAACCGGACTGGCAGATTTCCCGCATCCGGCTCTCCGGTCAGTTGTTGGCTGCTACACGCAGGCTAATGATTTCCAACTCTC
>Ga0209702_10004637_pt1 | contig 19689 bp, 11 predicted proteins | sample FRY01_FD_187210 | JGI IMG/M metagenome (GOLD analysis project Ga0209702, IMG submission 187210) | Freshwater microbial communities from Lake Fryxell liftoff mats and glacier meltwater in Antarctica - FRY-01 (SPAdes) (version 2) | ecosystem: Environmental > Aquatic > Freshwater > Ice > Glacier...
AGCGTTTCGTGATGCTATTAATGGTTTTTTTGATGAGACTTTGCCAAAAATTGCGCAGTCACTTCGGGGGCGGATTAATGATAACTTTCAGACGATAAAACCAGTACCTTCATGTTGAATGGGTATAGAATGAAGTTTTCTATTACTTCCGGACCGCAGTTATTAGATTTTTGTAACTCAAGTTTTGTTTCTGTAATTACTACTTGTTTATCTTGATAAGTTATCGATAGTATTTCTGCAAGCTTTTCTTTAAGAAGTATGGGCATTTGATTTTGTTCTGAGTCCATATAATCTAGCTTTATAACTTTATCACTTTTATCAATAGCAAGACCTACCCAGTGCTTACCATAGAGGTTTAAACAAACTAGTGCTTTACTTTGAGTGTTTAAACTGGAAATAATATCATTTGTTAGTTTTTCTATAGTATAAGTAGAGGAATCATACCAAGTATGATCTGGAATAATTGTGTTAACTGTTTGCGTTATTTCTGCTTTAGTACTATCTAGGCGGAGTTTTAATAACTCTTTGATTCCTTCTTTGCTATATTGATTCCAGTAGCTTGGATCTTCATATTCCCTTGTTCCCTGCCCATCATGGTTTTGAGATGATACTTTATCCCGTAAAATAGCTATAGATTTTTTATTTAAGGAAATCTGGCATGTCTTTGTGGCAAATCTCAAGTCTCTAGAGTTGAGGCCTAAGTGGAACTCACAGTAATGGGTCAAAGCTCCATTGCCTAGTCCTAGAGTATTAATTTTCACTGTTACGTCGCCATCACAATGTAAGCTAATTTTTAGTTTTTCTAATTGAAGCAGTATGCTATTTTCTATACCGCTGAAAAGATATAATAACTCTAAATTATCATTGATATCTCCTTGAGCTTGGGAATTGCTATATGGCAATTTACTCATCATCTCTTGGCTTTGTAAGAAATATTTGATCGCAGTTCTATACCAGCCTTTGTCTCGATAAGAGTACGCTATGTTCTTTAAAGACTGAGCAATATCTGGATGACCCTTTGGACATTTAGTTATAGGGTATATTTTCCTTTCCATATCAAGGCATTGAGTTTGGTAATCTATTGCTTTATCATACTCCTTTTTAAACCTATAAGATTCTGCAATGTTATTTAAGGCAGTAGCTTCTAGATGTGGCATTTCTTTGTGTACGTGGTGTAGAATTTTTAAGCTTTCATCACAGCTTTTAATTGCCTGATCGTATTTATCTTGAGCATTATAAATTGCGCTTAAGTTAATTAGCGAAGCAGCAATATCTGGATGTTTAGGTTGGTCTTTATAAATTATTTTTCTCATTTCTAGGCATTGGGTATGATACTTCATTGCTTCATTATATTGGCCCTTAGTCCTATAAACTTCTCCTATGTTGTTCAAAATATTTGCAATATCTGGATGTACATCCTTGTAAATATCTTTTTGAATACTTAAGCTTTGCTTATAAAACTGTATTGCTTTATCATATTGACCTTTTTCTTTGCATACTGCTCCCTTATTACTTAATAAAGCATAGGTAGCTGTATTAGGAGCTGAGTTCTGAAGAAGTTTTTGCATTTCTTGACTTTCATTATAGCGCTTATTTGCCTCATCGTAATGGCCAAGGGCTTTATAAACAATTCCTAAATTATTTAATGTCCTAACAATAGTAGGATGAGGTTCATTGTTGAAGATCAATTTCCTCATATTTAAGCTTTGAATGTAGTAATCTATAGCTTTTTCATATTTATCCAAATTTTGATAAAGTGACCCTAATGACCCTAGAGTAATAGCTATATATAAATGTGGCTCATTTTTATAACAGTGTTTTGTAATATCTAGAGACCTATTAAAATATTCAATTGCTTCATTATACATAGCTAGGGCTCTATAAGTCTCCCCTAAATTAGTCAAAGAAATAGCAATATCTAAATGTGGTTCTTTGTAGTAAGCAGTTTGCTTAATAACCAGACTTTTATTAAAGAGTATTATGGATTCATTGTAATTGCCTTTATTATTTTGCAGCAATCCCATGCTATTATATACATTAGCAGTATGTAAATCATCTTTGTCTTCACTCAGAGATAGTTCAAAGTATTTTATAGCTTCATCATAATTTGACATGCGTCTATAAGTTTCGCCAATACTGAAATAATAATTTGCTATATCTTTGTGGTGATTAGGGGTTAATTCTTGCGTGCTGTTTTTAAGCAATGTTATGCAATCCAGGGATTGTTTAATAGCTTTATCACCTTGTCCAAAACTAACATATATATTATTAAGAATGCTTCGTATATCCAATCTACCTGCATTTTCTATGTTTTGCACCGCATCTTCTAAATTAGTTTGTGCTTGTTTATATTGTAATAACCTAAAATGAATAAGACCTTTATTGCTAGAATCTTCTGCGTAGAACTTAGTAGTTTTAAAATAACTTTGTTTTTGTTCATTATTTAGGGTTTTATAGTTTGAACAAAATGCTTGTAGTATTTTATGAAATGGCAAAGCAGTATAAAAATACCTAAATAAGCCGCCTTGTTCACCTAGATCCTCCTCCAACAAATGGAATATTTGAGCTTCTTCTTTTTTAAGAACTTTTGGATCTGACGCGGGGCTGGTAAATAAGGATATGTCCTCTATTTGACCTTTATGATGCAAATAAGTTTTTAATCTCAAAGTGGTTGCAAATGTTACTGCGTATTTAAGATGATTAGCTTCAGCTGTTTCAATTATTTTTTGATTTTCTAATTGATCAACAGTATCCCAGGCGCTATATCCTTCTATTCCATAATACATACCCAGATCATGTATTAATCTATCGGCTAATCGATAGATTTCCTGTTTGACATCAAATAATTTACCTTCATCGCCCCTTAAAGGTTTTAGTGTATCTATATTCCCTTGCACTAGAGTTTCAGGTTTATCAGGTTTTAGATAATCAAGCTCTGTCACTCCTTCTTTTAAGATTTTCATCGCTCTTACTTCGCAGTGCAACATGCTTACTGGGTCATCTTTATTGATCTTACTATGTAAGAATTCTGTGACTAATACTTGGTAGTCACTAATTAGCTTTTGATCGCCATGTACGTAACAAGCTTTTTCTAGTATATACGGCAGAGTTTTATCTCTATTGCTTGTTTTATTATCTTCGTTGCGTAGATCGCAGAGCATCTTCTCTACTGTCTGTATTAGTTCATATGGTTTATCCTTATCTATCCTGCCTAGTGGTGTCTTGCCACCTAGATCAAAGTTTACTGCTTTATGTACCAAGTGGCTTAAATCTAGATTATATTTACTAGTAGGTATTATAGTCTCGCCAAGGCCTATCATCTTGAAATGCACCAAGTGAGTTAGGTTCATGAAGTATTGGCTTATCTTTGGATCTGGGCTTTGTTTATAGTCTTCATTCTGTGTGAGGATAGCAAACTCTAAATCTGAGTATGGTGTCATTTGGTTGAGTGCCATTGAACCTAGCCCTATTACTGTATAAGTACAAGGTGGTAAGATTCCTATTTCCTGTTCGCTTTCTTGGTATAAGCAGGCTAAAAAACCTTTCATTTTACTTGCTATTTCTTCGAATAAAGCTTTTGATTTGCTTACGTATAAATTCTCATATTTTTGTTTTTTTATTAAATCATCTGTTTTACCACTTTCTTTACGCGCAATCTCTATCACTCTAATAAACTTACTAGCATATTCCCTTAAGTCATCTAATATCTTTTTGTTTGCATCTATTGCTGTTTTTATAGATTGATTCTCTTTAGTCTCTACTGAAGCATTTGTTGCTTCTATCGTTAGATCTGTAATCGAGCTATCACTAATTAAAGTATCACTACTTGAAACAGTTGATTTTGATAATGATATAATCTTTTCTTTGATAACGGCTAATTCTCTGTATAACTCTTCTATTTGCTTGTTGTAGGGTTTATCAGTATGTTTTGGGTCTATTCTTTCCTTTATTATAGTAATGGCATATTGATATAATACCGCGCTATCAGTGTAGTATTTAAGATCACCGCTTAGTTCCCCAATTTGTTTTGTTAAGTATCCTAGGTCTTGCAGTAAGACCGCTAAAGCTTTAAGCTCTTCAAGTGATTTTTTATAAGCTAACTGGTGTATTAGAGGTTTATATATGATATCTTCTATCTGTTTTAGAATAGTAATATTCGTGGTACTATCCACAACAGTTTTTGTGAGCACTACTTTCTCTAGGCTAGTCCTTGCTTCTTGGATTTTTTTATTAAGGTTTTGTATAGAGCTATTGTATTCTGACTTTTGAGTATCAATATTAGGCAATTTTTTCTCACGAGCGCCTGAGTTATGACTATATGTAATTGTTGTTAATGAAACTGTTTTGATTAAATCTATTGTCCCCTCTCTAAAATTTCCATTGGTTTTTAATAGAGAACTGGATATTTTAGTATTGGCTGTATCTGAAAGGTCAAGCCTTATTAGAAATTCTTTAAATAAATTAAGGCTAGTTCTACTGGTCACATCATCTTTAGTAAGTTGGATTAAATATATTACTTGCTTGATCCAGTCATTCTCCTGTTTTGATATTATAATTTCTAGCTGCCTTTGTAATTCTGCTTGATTTTCTATCGGCTTGTCTCCTTTTGCTTCGTGGGATATATTATCACGTTGTGCTATAAAAAAAGCTTCATCATTTATTTCATTTATGTGGGCTACTCTTAATTGGGTTGCTCCACTGGGATAGGCTGTTTTTAATAAATTAGTTGTATAATTACTAGTTAGGTCAATATTTACATGACTTATCCCCTTGAGAAACTCTTTGCCATTTTCGGCTGTTATTGCTCCGCAAGATGAACTATCGTGTTGTTGTTTGATATGCGGTAGCTGGTCGATCTTTTGTTGGTTAATCTTTACTTTACTAAAAGCCTCTAATAAATTAATAGACTCTATAAGCTCTCTGCAAACAAAAGTTTGTCCACCAAAGGGCTCATATATATTAATACTAGCTTCTAGTAGGGCAGTAGCCTTGTCTTCTGCTTGAAATCTTAATTCTATTTGTCCTAAGTTCCAATGCACAGGACCTGCATGGTATGGAAATATTACTATATGGTTTGTAATCTTTGTAAGGTTAGAGATATTGCTATTATAAGACTTTATTTGTTCTATTGTTTCATGAATTGCTCCTTGTATTCTTGTATTAATAGAGGAGCCGGAATAGTTGCTAGAACTACAGTTGGAACTTGAGTGAGAACTGGAGCTAGAGTGGGAATGCAAACTTGAGCTTAAACTTAATTCAGTTGCTTGATCAGCTCCTGTATAGTTTATCTCTCCACATAATGTTATAGTTTTGCCATCTTTATTTTGGTAAGGAGTGCCATCTTGCTTTATAACTATTGCTATTTCTTTGTTCTGGGTTAAACCGTTGAAGATGCTGGTAGCTACGTTGCTTGCATCTACGTCAGTGTCAGTTTTACTGATATTTGCATTCGCTTTTGTTAGTGAATAAAATGTGATAGTTGGATCTGCTGCCTTTAAATATTGCTCCCATAGTTTTACTATGTAATGACCGCTGTAGAAAAAGTCTTCATTAGGTTTTCTCTCTGTAATATTAATGGTAGCGATACTAGTAGCATTAGTATCGCTACCATTAATATTACCTTGGTTGTTTGTGGGGATGACTAAAGTTGGTCTTGGTTGTGTTTGATCATTTACCTCTTCTTTGCTTATTTGAGAAGATTGCTTTACTTGTTTTGACATATTATATTCCTATAAATTTATGATAAATAGCTAAACAATACTCAACTTATAATTCTGGGTCGTGCAGTAAGTGGCTAGGTAATATATCCTTTTTAAAATTTATCACGGCAAATATTCATCAAAAAAGTCTTTAACGATATCACCTGATAAATCTATATGGGATATGTCAGGATAAGGAGGAATTGGTAAATCCTTGTTCCGAGTTTGATATTTTAAATCTTTAATAAGACGCTTCGGCGTTGCTTCTACTGTTTGCTGCACGTTATTATTGACCATTGCAGTTTCCCATTTTTCGGCAATTATGGCTGCAAGTTCGGAATGCACTGTTTTAATTCCTTGTTTACATCCATAGCCAACGCCTTCTACTTGAACTTTGTATCCTTGCTGAGCTAAGCCATGTTCTTTTAGTGCTTTATTGATTTCTCGTTGATTCGCAATAGTCTGGCGTTCAATAAAGGGATTGTTTGTTTGAAGCAAAACTGTAAATTCTTTTTGATCTCCATAATGACCATTTTTAATAGATTCAACAAATCCTTGTGCTCCAATACGAGCAGTAGTAATAGTAGTGGCTTTTTGATCATTTTCTAGTAACGCGCTTTTTACAGTGACATTTGGATTGTAAGTAGTTAGTAGATCTTCACACATTAAAGCTTCTGTAAGCTTAGTTTCTTCCTCTTTGTTATAATAATTAGCATATATTATTCCTGGATTTCTGCCTGTGGGGCATTCTACTTTAGTATTGTATTGAATAAATGGATATAGGGAATCTAATGTTATATTGTAACGCTCAGCTAAGCCAAGCAGATATTGTTTTCCTTCTTCGAGAGCTTTAGAATCGTTTTCTGGTTGAGAGATCTCCAAAGTATCAATATTTGTTTTTGCTTTATAAGCTTCTATCAATTTATCACGAATCGTAGGATTAACACCGGCAGCGCTAGTTGGTAGTTCATGAGATCCTGCTAATACTAATGTACCCTCCAGGATCTTAATATCATATTTTGATAATATATAATTGTAGTCTATAATGCGTCCAAGCGCTGCAATACGACATCCTCCAGCAATCCAACAAAGATCATATTCTGTTTGTTCAGGATGGATGCGGTCGATAAGACATAATTTTTTTGCTGCAGCAAAATATTGTTCTTCATATTTGCTCATCCAGTTTTGGGAAACTACTTCATGACGCTCTTGGCCTTGATTGCGATCGAAAGCATGTTGTGAAATATAGAGAATTAAATCCATAGCGTCTTGTTCGTCAAGAGCTGTTCCCTTACAAAGATTCTTGCGCAATATTTTAGCATTAAATGTGGTGGGATCAACTTGGTCAGCTTTGGATTTTATAAGCGCAGGATATATTTCCTCAAAAGCTTTTATAGGATTTTTGATACCTAAACTGTTAATATCCCGCCATAGCTTTTGTGGATGAAGATAACCAGCCATTTGAAACTGAGTTAGTAAAGCCTCATGTTGTTCTGAGGCCATTACTGAGTCATTGTTAGGGTTAACTTTTTTATAACTGGTAAAACCTAATTTTTTTACAGCCAATTCAAAATTAGATGGAGTTGTAGAACGTTTATACCCATCATAAATCCAATATGAGATATAGGTTGTAATTCCACCTGCCAGGATCGCGGTTGGTATTAGTTTATGAAAAGCACGTTTTGCCATGATAGTTCTCCATTAAGAAAGCTTGATTAGCTTGAGGTTAATTTTTAATTTGATTTGAAATATTGAAATTATTTGTGCAACAAAGTTAGTTAAAAGTAAAACAACTTTTTAATCGCTAAAAATTATTTAAGATTATTATTTTGCTCTTAAGTTACAAATTTTAATTATTATATGCCGCGTTTTGTATTCTAAACTGTAAATGGGCATAGTATTTTTACAGCACACTTTTCCTTTTTAGCTTTGGGCATAGATAATTTTTTATTAAACAGAGGCTAAGCTGCTTAATAAAAAATTATAAAATCGATTATTATTATGTTTATTCTTTATCAATCAATTCCATATCTTTTGAATAGCAACCTTTTTAAATCTCATTTCAAGCAATCATAGTTTTTCTATAAAGTATAGGATCCCTTTATTCTTCCTCATGTTGCTGCTACTATCAGACGTAAAAATTTTAGTTTTTAGACAGATATGTTAGTAATTAGCTTACCTGGTTTAGTATAGTAATTTCCCCTTAAGGAGTCTCATTACTCATTTTTCTCTAATAGTGAGTTATAAAATTTTACTTTAACATCATTTTTAAGATCTGATGTGGGTCTTTTGTTTTACCAAAAAAAAGAGGATAATATGAAAAAAAATAATAAATTCAAAAAACTTTATAAGTCTTTAAAAATAAAAACGATTAACTTATACGAAGATATTAAAGATATGCTTACATCTTGCGTTTCAATTGAGCCAGAATACGACACTGATATCAATGGTATGATTGATATGATGTCAAAAGAGCTTAAACATGGAATCACAGAATTCACTGAAGATTTTAAGTATGAGGCCAATGAAATATGTGAAATCTTAGGCAAGATCGAGGATTTAATATAAGAAAAGATCAAAAACTGGGCTAAAGGTTCTCAATTATCTAACCCAGTTCGTCTTGTGTTACTATGTATGGTTTTTAGAAGTAAGTTTAATATTAATTACAAAATTATATTAACTTAACCTATAATTTCCATGCTAGTGACTCAGGTAGTCTATAAATCCCCAAGCACTTCTCTTTCATCAAATCGCCAAAATTCCTCTATCTCAAACTCTATTAATGAATTAGCAGCTTCAACAGCTATGATAGGATTCTCCGATTTCTTACAGATTACTGCTATGTCTTTTTTAAGATCTTCGAGGTCCGCATTTTTAAAGTCTTTGATATTACTTATGTTCTGTTGCTCTTGTTTAATGCATTTTTTAAGAGCCTTTATATTTCCCCCTTTTATTAAGATTAAGCATTTATCAACCATTACTTGAAAGCTTAGAAAAGGTAATTTTTTAAAATAATAGGAAAGGAAGAACGATTCTAAGTCATTCGTTCCAATTTCTATTCCAAGAGTATCTTTTTTATTAACTTGTATTTGACTTAGCTTATCTAGAATGATCTTAAATAAGGATTCTACCCTTGATATTTTGCCTTGTAAGCATTGTTGGTATTCTACTATTTCATCTGTTACGTTGATTTTGTTAGCAGTATCGTAACATAATAATACTTTTTGCAAGGATAATACATCGAGCCGTAAATATCCTATCCCTCCATAATTCATACCCAGATTTTTTAGAGTTTCAATTAAGTACGTCTTGCTAGTGCCAGTCTGGTATGAATTTATCGCATCCGTTATATATGACAATGCAACAGTATAATTTTCTAAAGCTTTGCTATAAGATTTTTGGCAACCATCTTTTCCAGAAAAATATCTCTCAGCAAGATTATGGTGCTCAACTCCTAAATTATTTAATGTGCCAAATGCAAGAAGGTCATATTTTTTTTGGATTTCAAGAGCCCGCTCAAGAAATTTAATTTTTAATATAGGAGGCGAGGTATTACAGAGAGCATAGTTACTATACGTTTTTGCTAAATTATCAGCTGTTTTTGCTATTTTCTCTTGTGAACAATCAGGTATTTTTGCCGCTTCGTCAAAATAGTATTGTGCTTTTTTTAGTTTGCTGAGTTCTTCCTGTGAATTTGCGCTTTGTTGATTAACAATACTACTTAAACCTTCACAAAATTCTAAGTAAATTCTAATTATTTTTTTCCTGATTTCTGGTACATCGCTAATTTTTTTGGAGATTGAAATGAATTCTTCCTCTAATAACTTTATTTCGGAATACAAGCTTGGGAAGGCCTCTGATTCTTTGCTTTTATTAGCTAATTGCGCCTTTTTAGATATGACCTCAACTTGCAACCTTAGAGGAGCGAGCTTGATAAGTAATAGGTATTTATCTCCATATTTTGCTTTAAAATGATCTATATGAGTTTCTAATATTTTTTTCATTTCTCCTATGCATGTGACTGCTTCTTCCACCCTTGTTTGATCATTTTTGAAGCTTAGTAACAAAGATGTATACTGCTCTAGAGCGTGAAACCTAGATATAAGATCAGGTATTTTAGTTGCTTTTTCGAATAATTCTTTTGATTTGTCAAACTGACCAGCTCGAGCATAGCAAGAAGCAAGATTAACATGAAGAGTAGGCTCAAAACCCCTAGATAAAGACAAAGCTACCTCATATAGATTTATCGCTTCATGATAATTTTCTTCATATACTAAGCAACAAGCAGCATTATGTAGCACTAAAGCTACTTCTTCAAGTTTCTCTGGAGCGGCTAACTGGTAAAGACAGTCAAAATTGATTTTATCAATTATAGCCTTTAACACGGCATAAGCTTTTTTATAATCATTAGCTAGAAAATAAGCATTTGCTAAATTTTTTTGAGCGAGAAAATTATATTCTTCCACACCGAATAAAAGTTCATCTAAATCAGTGACGATAACATTCTCAGGTTCAATGAAGCAGCTTGCTAATTTTTCTTTATCTATTTCTTCTCGATTATTCTGGATATATGACGCATAATTTTGAAAGCTGATGATAGCATTCTGAGATTGTGCTAATCTATAAGAGATAAGGCCCTTAGTTATATGATCATCTGTATAAAAGCTACTTTCTTTAAAAAAATTTTTTTTCTGTATTTCATTTAAAAAAGGATATTTATTACAAAAATCTCTTACTAGAGTATATAACGGTAAAGCAGTATAAAAATACCTAAACACCGCTCCTCCTATCTCTAAATCTTCCTTACTTAAATAAAAAGCTGAAGAGGCTTTAAAATCTGGTTCATTTACAGAAAATACTGATAAATCTTCTTGTTGAGATTTATAATGTGAGTAAGTTTTCAAGCGGAGGATGTTTGCAAACGTTATGGCATTCTTTAAATTACGGGAAGCCTCTAGTCCTATTATTTTTTTTTGAGCCATTTTATCAACAGTATCCCAAACACTATCACCTTCAATCCCAAAGTACATTCCAAAATCGTGTATTAACCTGTCAGGTAATCGATAAACCTCTTGTTTAACATTAAATAATCTTCCGGCATCTCTTCCTAATTCTGGCCTAAGCTTATCTATATTCCCCACTATGTGCTTATCCTCTTTATGGTCTGATAGATGATCAATTTCTGTTATTCCTTTCTTTAAAATTATTAAAGCCCTCGCTTCACAATGTATTCTTCCCTCTGAGTCTTCTTCATTTACCTTATGCAAAAATGCTGTCACTTTTTTTTGGTACTCTTCAACTAGCTTTGAGTCCCCATATACATAGCTGACTTTCTCAAGTATATAAGGTAAGGCTTTATCTATATGACTTGCTTTATTGCCTTCATTATATACATACCAGAGCATACCTTCTACAGTCTGTATTAGCTCATATGGCTTATCTCTATCTATTCTGCCTAATGGAGTCTTACCTCCTAAGTCAAAATTTACCCCAGGGTGCACTATATGGCTCATTTCTATCTCATACTTGCTAGTTGGTATTATTGTCTCTCCCAGGTTAATCACCTTAAAATGCACAAGGTGGCTTAAGTTCTTGAAATATTCTCTAACTATTAGATTAGTACTATTACGGTAATCTTCATTTTCAGTAATTATTGCAAACTCAAAATCTGAGTACGGTGTTGCCTGCTCTAATGCTAATGATCCTAGGCTTATTACGCTATAGCTGCAAGGTGGGTTACCTATTTCGTTCTCACTTTCAATATATAGCTTGGCTAGAAAATCTTTCATTTCCTCTGCTATTGTTTTAAATGTAGCTCTAGCTGTTTCTATATATTGCTCTTCCTGCTCGGCAGCTTCCTTTTTCTTCTCGTTGGCACCTAGCTCCCTGCTATCGATCCCATATCTTTCTATCTCTACAACTTGTTTCTCCGCTTTATCTCTGAGGATAGTTAATAACTCTATATTTTTATCTGCTTCACTTTCTACATTTAAATCTACACCTATATTGCCTGCGTTATTATTATCAGTAGAAAGTGATATAATGCTCTGCTTAATTTCACTTAATTTAAAATATATATTTTCTATTTCCTTACCATAGCCTTCCTCCTCCTGCTCATTACCTATTCTCTTTTTTATTATCTTAAGGGCATACTGGTAAAATATAGCCGCATCATTATAATATTTTAAAGGTGACACAGAGGCCGCTATAAATTCTTGAATTATAATTTTAGCTTTATGATCTAGGCCAGTTGGCTCAAGGTACAGTATAGGTACTGTTCCTTTATAAGATTCAATGCTACAATCGCCAATATGCCTTGTTAGATCACCTAAATCTTTTAATATTGTAGCTAAAGACTTTAGTTCCTCCGCTTTCTCTGTATAAGCTAATAACTTTAATAAAGTCTTATATTCCACCTCCTCTATTTTTTTCAATTGCCTCAATTTTTCAAGGTGGCTTATTGGAGATTTGGATATTTGTTCTACCTCTTCTCTCAGGCTGGCCAATTTTTTGATTATAATGATTAAACTTTCAGTTAGCGTGGTAGAAGAAGACCCTCTACCATTTGTAACTTGCTTACCACTTGCTTTAAATTCATGTGTCTTCATACGACTTCATCAATAAGGTTAGATATTTCTTTTTCTAGATTTTAAGTCAGATTTTCTTCGATAAATACTTCTAAATAAATTTCGCTTCTATAAACCTACCTTGTTAGTAATAAAAGCAATATTATCTCTAATCTCAGGTTTAAGCTTGTTTTTTTGCAGCCCCTCATCTATCAATTTGAGTTGCATTGTAACTTTTTGGTCATAAAAGTTCTCGCCTAAGCGTCTAATTGCCTTTGCTATCATTTTTCTTTGAGTTTGGATTGCGGTATCTTCCCATTTGACTGATATTTCTGGATGCTCTAAAAATTGTATTAGATTTTTTAAGCTATTTGATAAACAAGCTTTTTGCTCTTTTTGCAATTTTTGAGGGTCATTATAGTACAGTAAATTATAATAGCTCATCAATACAGCTTGAGTTCGTAAATTCTCTTTAATCATAACTGCAATATTAAAAAAGGCTTTTTTAGGAATTAGGAACTCCTCATGAGTTTTTTTCCAAGGTCGGTAATGGTTTATATATTTGCCTTCATCGTTTGCAAGCTTCGTAAATCCATTAATAAGCTCCTTGAGTAATACCTCCTTCCCTGAATTTAAGGTTAGGAAGTGCTCCATAATTTTTTGAAACTTATATTCATATGGTTTTTCTGAGTTTAATTTATGAATAATTGATATTAGGGAGTTTTGTTTATTAAAGCTTCCAAAGGTTTTTTTCAGTTTATCCTCTAAATCCTTTATCAATATTACTATTTTATCTCTTTCAACTATTAACTTATTCTTCTCTGCCGAGCAAGTTTCAAACATGGTAAATTCTTTCCCTAAAAATGCTACTGATAAATATTTTTCTACAGACTTGAACTTATCTGTGTTTTTATCTTTCTGAAATGCCAAACTCATATAGCCCCGAGACAGGTAATAGTTTAGTAGAATATAATCTTCAAGAGCGTATGCATGCCTTGCTAGCTTATTCTTTATGTTTTCTGCTGAGTCTTTATCAGATATTCCATATCTTGTATTATAATGCTCTAGCACCCTCTCTAAAATTGTAGAAGCTACATAATCATGAAACTCGGTTAAATTTAGATTTTTAAACCATGTAGCTAAAAAGAGTTGCCATTTCGATAAATATTGCGACTTTAAGTAGCTATCTATCAATTCATCACTATGGTCATTGTTGTATCTGTAATGACCCGCTAAGACACATGACAAATAATTAAATTTACTTTGTAGCTCAGGCTGGCTAAGTTTTTTGGGATATTTGTTATATAAATTATCTACAGCTTGTTGCACCGAAAGAAGATCAGAGTGATTATCCTTTGCATATTGCGTAGAAGTTTGGTCTGTTGTCAGCACGTCAGCAAATTTATTTATTATTTTTACTGTTAACTCGTACTCATCTTCTACAAGCCTATCATTTTGCCAAGGGTGCTTTACAACCAAAAAGGTGCTTATAAAGATAAGCAATACTACGGCTAGAGTAAAATAGGGGTTTTTATTAGCTAAATACCTTATTATAGATTGGTGATTCTCCTTTGTCTCATTATTAAGTCCGATAGGTTGTGAGTAAGTACCAATATTTACTCCTTGAATACTGTTATATCTTTTTTTAAAATTCTCTTTAATTTCTTCGATATTTAGATTTGGAAATAGTTTTATTAGAACTAAAAAAAATAAAGAATAATAATTTTTTTGTTGTTCAAGATTTATAAATTCAACATTACTTAATGAGTTCGTGGCAGTTTCCCTTTTTTCATTACTTATCAAAAACACTGTATTGAAAAGGTTTTGGTTATACTTAATGAAACTTTTCTCGAAGACATCTTGGCTCTCTTGAGAAATAATATAAATTCTATGTTGCTTCTCTAATGCAATATGCATTTGCGTAAAGTCTTGGCGCTTCTCTACAGGAACCATGGTAGCTAATACCTTCAAATCATCGTGAAGATTCTTAATTAATACGGCCTTTGCCTCTGTTTGCTCTTGATCAACAATTATAGAAAATGATTCAGTATATTGTTTGATTAAAGGCGAAAATTCACTTAAGATTTTTCTGAATTCTTTCTGAATTAATAAGCTTTCATAGTAGCTACGTACTACTTGATACTTGTCGGATTTTTCAATAAATTTGATAATGCTCTCTCTAGCATTACCTGCAATTTTTCTTCTAATATTTAGTGTATGGGTTTCTACAGCTTTATCACCTATACTCCTGTCTTTACTTGACAAGAAATTTGCTATGCCTTTAGTGCTTTTTCCATGTAATACGCAAGCTATTATATCTATTTCTCTAGGAGTGAATTTAATACCTGAAATAGCTGATAGATATTTTAAATATATTTCTTCAGGAAAAAGTGTTTCTTTACTTTCCATAAAATTGATGCCTTTTTAATTTTAAAGATTACTTTATGTTTTTATAATATTTGCGCTTTATATGAAATTATTTCAACTATGTCTGATATAATTTTAAAACAAATGCAATATAATGCATTTTTCAAACCATAATAATCTAATTCTCTCCCCTGGACAGAGAAAGTTTATTATATATATAAACTCCTAAGGTATAACGTTTTAATTAATTCGCTTACCAAATAACAGGCACAATAACGCCTTATACAACAACGATAAATTTCTTTACCAAATTGGAGGTAAGCGAATTATTATAAATAATCAGTCCAATATCTATTTAACATGAAAGTCCTTCAGGGCTATTTACAATTCAAATAGTAAGTTTAAAAATCTTTGAGAATATCAAAATGGCAGGGTGGTTTAATAGCCTATGATTATGTTACAACTTTCTTCTTTTAGTATTTTATATACAGCAGCACGGCTTATACCCATTTCTTTAGCAAGAGCAGTACCTATAACCTCCTGCCCTCTAATCTTAAGTACTTTATCTCTATCAATTTTACGTTTACGGCCAAACTTAATGCCCTTGAGTTTAGCTTCTATTCTACCTTCATTTGTTTTCTCAAGTATCCTATGTCTTTCTGCTTCTGCAATAGCAGATAAAATAGTAATTACCATTTTGCCAGTAGATCCCCTATTCCTGTAATTATTTATAACTCATATGTTATCACTTATAGATAATGAGCCAAAACTATACTTATTAGGAACTTTGTTGCATAAGAACCTTATCGAGACGCAATGCATAACATGTGCAAGGCTTTTCCTGAGCTTAATAAGCAATTTGAAGTAAAAGATGCAATGTCTGAAATTATTCTTCTTGCTAAAGGGAGGCATTATAAAATAACCGAATGTTATGAAGCCGATAAAGCAACGGACCCTACCACTTATAGATTGAATTTATATGAGGAGATTTTAGAAAGTTTAGCCCGGGTTTTTTCACAGTTTATATGCATCGATGATAATGACGACGGTATAACTATGAAAAATACTCTTTTATCTTCTCCGTTCGATCATCCCCAATCATTTGACATAGTTCCTATAGGAGAACATATTTCAGAAGGCATATAATTATTTCAAATAATGTATGTCTAAATTAGCATCCATACTCCCAACATTATCTACTAGTTTATCCTCAGCACTTTCAGCTATAGGATCCACAATTGAAGATTTCGAAAATGCTACAACGCAAACTAACAATAGAGCATCTGTTAATGATTTAATAAGCGGAATAGGCGGAGCAAATCTTAATGATCCTAAAACAATAGAGAGCTGTTTAAACTCGAATCCCATGCTAAAAACACTAAATGATAAAAATCTTTTATTATTTAGCAGTGAACAGCGCGCATCAACATTAAGATCCTTACCTTTGACAAAAATTTATAAGACAGCAGGCCAATGTGCTAAAGACCAATCTTTAGGCAATATTGTTTTAACTTCTTTGAACGCTATTAACAATAATTTTTCTAATTGTAGTAGCTTGGGCCAAGATTTCCTTATGACTTCAGCAACAATGTTAAAGGATAGTCAAGCTCAACAGAAATCAAAGGTATTAGACAGCTCTTTTGAAGGGTTATCGATTGAAGCTATTCCTTCTTATAATAGCACTATAAGTTATGACTATAACTTATAGTGCACAAGCTCAAATATGCTTTCAGCCGCTTGCAGCTCCAATAAATAGCCTTCATAGCACTTCTCTACTTTTGATCTCACGAATTTACCCATGGAATTGACTATACATATATGTAGCGTCTCGCTTTCATCACCAACAACGGGCCCAAATTAAGTGACTTTAAAAATTTAGTCAGGCTCACTTTATTTGATTCTATCCATTCGATTTACTATCGAATGGATGTTTAATTTTGATGAATTAATCAATAAAAACGGTCGTTTACCAACTACCAATTTGGTAATATAATATATATTGATCAAGATTTAATCAAAGTATATTACAAGAACATAGGTCATTATCAACCGGTTGATTAGTAGTGCCGATGAGAGGTGTGTTAAGTTCATTGGCTTGAAATATTCTAAGTGGTTGATAGTGCACATGAGCAGTAGGTAGGAATATTAGAGGTTCAACGTGAATATTAATATTCGGGTTTTCGATTACAATTGTACCTTGGTTTTTTTCAACTAACTGTTTTAAATGCCAGTAATTTCCACTGCTAACTGGTAAAGTGTATACCTTTTGATTATACATTACTAACGCAGGGGCTTGCTCATCGGTATAAGAAATTGCCGGATTACTGGGAACGGATAGTTTCATTAACTTACCGCTTGAATCATATTTAACTATTAAATATGCCGCATCTGATTGAAGTATATTCCTACCATTTGGTTGTTTTATAGCATAAGAACATTGTATATCTTCGCCTGGTTTAATATGGTCTGGTATAGTAAGTGAGCGATACTTATCAATTGTCACCAGTTGCCCGTTAACCTTCAATTTAACTGGCCCTATTATTTCATGATCATAAACTTTACCAAAAACCATGCCTTTAAAGGCGATATCAATAATTTTGCCATTTTGCTTTATATCTTGTTTTTGATCGTCAGCTTGAGGAAGGTTTGAAGTCTCAATATGTATATGATGTCCCATATTAACTTCAGAATTATTTGCAGCGTGAATTTGATATATGTAGTCTAGCCCGTTATTGTAGTTTTGTTGTGCTTCAATAAGCATCTTAGAAGTGATTTTGCTATCACCATATTTACTGGCATTTTGTTTAATTACTTCGGCGCATTTCGATATTAAGGCGTTTTTAGTTGGATCTTTATGTACAAAGTTCACGTTTTCTAGCTTTTCTTTAACGCCTCTTACTAATCTTGATAGTTCATGATTTACTTTTTCATGCCAGTTGTAAGCATAGATATAACTTAATGGTTTTATTGCCTCTACTTTACCGAAAAGAAAAGCAATCTCTAAATATTGTCTAGCCATATTAAAAGCTAGTACCCAATCAGCCTTAATATTTTTTTCATAAATTTGATCTGTTTCAACATAAAATTCCCAAATAGATATCCCTTTAACAAGAATACTATCGCTATAGCGGACCCCAATTGCTGTCTGTGTCCAGTGGAGAAGTTCTGATGAGCCTAATTTATAATATTCATCGCTACTTTTTAAAATATGACTTGATTTTGTTATATCACGCAATACTGTGCTTAATTGCGCGTCACAACTCTTTACATCCTCCGCTCTCACCTTGAACCCACTGCTATTTTGACTCAGGTAAGCATCTGTCCTCGCTTTTATACATTTTTGCATTCCAGCATATTCAGATTGTTTTTGTTGTTGCCTGTGACTTTCTCTCTGCGCTTCTTGGTTCTCTCTTCTGTCCCGTTCGCTAATATATTGCTCGTTAGCACGAGTTACTACGGATTTCACAATAATACTCTCTCTTTTTAAGGTTGAATTTTAATTAGCTTACCATACAAGTCTATATATTAGTTTAATAAAAATTAAGTCTTGTTGCAAATTTTTTCTTTTTAATATATTTTTAAAAAGAAACTTATGAATATTTATGAATCTATTCAAGGGACGTCATTTCGAATGTGAGATTATAATTTGGGCGGTACGTTGGTACTGTAAATACGGTATCAGTTATCGTGATTTAGAAGAGATGGGAGTATGACATTAAAACCATAATATTTTATGATTTTATCAATCAGATCAATGACTAGAAGATACCAAATGACAACAACAAAGGTAAAAAACGAGCGTGTTGCCAGAAAAATGGGTTTATCCTCCCCAATTTCCTAAAAGCTTGACCAAAAAACTATTTTCATATATTGCTAAAAGATATACCAAGACTACAATGGTAAGGATAATAAGTGTGGAGATCAGAGATATGGCAAAGCGTTTTACATTCCAGTCAAAGACAAAGAATGAAAACGCGGCGCATATTGCGGTGTTAGAGGCAACCCAAGACGATGGCAGGATAAATTTACAATTCAAGCCTATAGTTATCGTTAGAGGTGCGGAAGTGACCAATACAAATGAATATTTTTCAAACATCAGCATAGATACACCGGCCCTCATAAAGCCGTTATCGAAATCTCACTATAAACCGTCGAGTCGAGTGTCGCCTTCTCCTGATCCAGATGAGAATAAAAACAGAATTGAATTAATTATTATTAAAAGTAAGAGCGAAGTAGAAGTTCAGCCTGAACAAGTATTTACGTTAGTTACTCCAGACTCAGTACTTAACTTAGTGCCTCTTCCAACTGAGCATAATAAAGAAATAACCAATGAGCAGGCCCTTGCCGGAGAAGAAAGCTGCTGTAATAATTGCGTAATATCGTGACCTCACTATTTTAATCAGCAATTTTGGATCTACCGGAACAAAAAATGCCCTTAAACTTCAACTGCTTCGTAATAATGAATTTCTCCACTTAGCTCATTAGGGGTTACATCTAGATCTTTCAGTGGATTATCAAGCCCATAATATGGTGCTACTATATCTAAGCTGTCCCTCTGATATTTGCGAGAATCGCTAGCATAGCCGTTTGAGCATAGTTAAGTAGAGAAGTTATATGTTCACTATAGGGATGTGGAACATATTCCCCCTGTGTTATTCGAACAAAACTACAATCTCCTTCTGCTATTTGGTCAAAATGATTTGCTATTAAAATTTTAGCTCCTTTTAATAAATAAGGAAGTTTATTAAATACTAAAGGATATGGATCCACTCCTGTTCTAAAATGGCTTTAGGTTATATGACTTTCAGCAAAAGCAATATCGTTATCCAATTCTCTTAATACATCTTCTTTATTAATGCTTGTTTCTCTTATTGCTTTAGCAGTAATGATAGCTAATTTTTAAACTCATCATTCGCTGCCGCTGTCCTTATATACCCATTCAACATGAAGGTACTGGTTTTATCGTCTGAAAGTTATCATTAATCCGCCCCCGAAGTGACTGCGCAATTTTTGGCAAAGTCTCATCAAAAAAACCATTAATAGCATCACGAAACGCT